>ERZ824480.1083-NODE-1083-length-26566-cov-3.015993_pt1 | contig 26566 bp, 24 predicted proteins | sample MGYA00519861_ERZ824480 | MGnify/ENA primary metagenome ERZ824480 (study PRJEB31778, sample SAMEA3449152) | human gut metagenome | biome: human gut; feature: human-associated habitat; material: faeces | place: United Kingdom | collected 2010/2012 ... | reverse complement strand
TACACCACCGTGTCCGCCGCGATTACAAGATCGCCACTTTCGCACTTCGGCAAAACCGCTTCCAGCTTGCGGCGGGAAAGCTCCTTTACAAGCGCGTCCGGTGCCTTCGGCCCGTTCGATTCATCGGCATTCGAGGCGATCACCGTAAACTCGATGCCCGCGCGTTCCAGAATCTCCTTGCGGTTCACGGAGGACGAGGCTAAAACGAAGCGTGCCATCAGCCGTTGTAGCCGTTCGGGTTCTGCGTCTGCCAGCGCCAGGAGTCCGCACACATGTCGTCCAGCGTCTTCTGCGCCTTCCAGCCGAGCTCCTCATACGCCTTCGTGCAGTCTGCATAGCACTCCGGGATGTCGCCCGCGCGGCGCGGCTTGATCTCATACGGAATCTTGTGGCCGACGCACTTTTCAAACGCGTGCACAATGTCAAGCACAGAGTAACCCACACCGGTGCCGAGGTTGTAGATCTTCACGCCGCAGTGCGGATCATCGAATTTCTTGAGCGCCGCCACATGGCCCTCTGCAAGGTCGACGACATGAATGTAATCGCGCACGCCGGTGCCGTCCTTCGTCGGGTAATCGTCGCCGAAAACGCCGAGGCAGCGCAGCTTGCCCACCGCCACCTGCGTGATATACGGCACAAGGTTGTTCGGGATGCCGTTCGGGTCTTCGCCGATGGTGCCGCTCTTGTGCGCGCCCACCGGGTTGAAGTAGCGCAGGATGATCGGGTTAAAATCCGGGTTTGCGTGCGCGTAGTCCTTCAAGATGCGCTCAATCATCAGCTTTGTCGGGCCGTAGGGGTTCGTCGTCGAAAGCGGGAAATCCTCGCGGATCGGCACGGAAGCCGGGTTGCCGTACACCGTCGCCGAGGAGCTGAACACAAAGTTGTTCACCTTAAACTCCGCCATCACCTTCAAAAGGCTCAATGTCGAAATGAGGTTGTTTTCATAGTAACGCAACGGAATCTGCACGGATTCGCCGACTGCCTTCAGGCCTGCAAAATGGATAACGGCAAAAATCTCGTCCTCCGCAAAGATCTTGCGCAGCGCGTCTTCGTCGCACACGTCCGCTTCAAAGAACTTCACTTTTTTGCCGCTCAAATTTTCAATGCGGTCTACCACCAGCGCCTTGCTGTTTACAAGGTTATCCACGATCGTCACATCGTAGCCCTTTTCAAGAAGAGAAATGCAGGTGTGGCTGCCAATGTAGCCTGTGCCGCCCGTAACCAAAATTCTTTTCATAAGAAACCGACCTTTCTGTCTTTCTGTCTGTACTGATTATACACAGTTTCCGCCGCTTTGTACAGTAGCATGCGTATCTTTTTTGATGCTTATTTATTTCGATTTTGTTGCTTCTTTTGCAATAGGCGTACAAAAAGCGGGCATACTGAAAAGGAAAGTCATGAAAAAGGAGTCGTTTTCCATGAACCGTACCGTCCGCAAAAACAGTCTGTTGTTCCTCGCCGGCAGCGGCCTTTATCCCCTTTTGGAAGTGCTGTGGCGCGGCTACTCCCACGCCTCCATGGCACTTGCCGGCGGCGTTTGTCTGCTGCTCATCAACGCCGTATGCTGCGAAAAAATGAAAAGAAGAAGCCTTCCGGCGCGCTGCGCCATAGGCTCCCTCATCATAACCGTTGTGGAATTTTTATTCGGCCTGCTCGTAAACCGCGTGCTTCATCTGCATGTGTGGGATTACTCCGCCCTGCCGCTCAACATCATGGGCCAGATCTGTCTGCCGTTTTCGCTCATCTGGTTCGTTTTAACGATCCCCGCAAGCGCCCTGTGCAAGCTCTGCTGCCGCCTTTCTGCCTTCCCGAAAGAGACAAAATCAGCCTCGGTCATCACAGACCCTTGATATATTTTTGGAACACCGGCAAAATGCCGATCTTATCCGGTGCCTGCAACGGCATCTGCGGGAACGCATCATGACCCGGCATGTTGTTCGCTTCAATAAAGAGCGGGCCGTCTTTTGTGATCGCTACGTCCCAGCCGATGTAGCCCATCTGCCGGCGCTCGGCTCGAATCATGCGCAACGCCGAGGCGCCCGTCAGGATCACGGAAGCCGCTAGCTGCTCTTTTGTCGGTTTGTTGCACTGCCTGATTGTTACCGCCACACGAATCACCCCTACCAAACGCGTGCGATAGCGAGGCCATCAACGGCCGCGGCACCGGCGCGCTTGAGTTCCGCCGAAGCCGCTGCCATCGTCGCGCCCGTGGTGATAACGTCATCGATAAGCAGCAAGCGGCGGCCGTGCACGTCCTCAACCGTCTCGTACATGCCTTGGGCACGCTCGCGGCGCTCCTCACGACCGAGTTCGCGCTGGTCGCCATGCCCGTACTTGACGAGCGCATCGAGCAGGGGAACACCCGACAGCTCGCAAAATGGGCGCGCAATAGCCTCCATATGATCAAAACCACGCCGCCGAAACGCTGCCGCCGTCGCAGGCACAAACACCACCGCATCCGCACCGGACAGCACACCTCCGTAGCGATCGGGCGCTACGACCTGGGCATGCAGGGCGGTGTCGTAGAGCAGCTCCGCCAGATACGGAGCCAGACGTCGCTCGCCCGCATCCTTGTACGCTTTAATGATGCGCGGCAGCGGATGCGCATAGACGGCGCACGCCAGGCAGCGGTCGAGCGCCTCCGCCATTGCCGAGGACGTGCCCTCGACCGAACACTCAGTGCACAGCAAATCCCCAAACGGGGCGCCGCATCGGGTGCAGCTATGACGTGGGTCGATGAGCGTGAGCGCAGCCAGGCAGTCTTGGCAAATAAGCGCACCGGCGCGCTCGCAGCCGGCACATCGTGTTGGCGACAATGCCTCGAGCGCCTCGCGTGCCACCCGCTCGGCAAACGGTAGCAATTCGTCCGCAAACGGTAGGGCACCGGCACCCTGCAGACAGCTCAATATGTTCAGATGGCTCTTCAAGACACAACCCTCCCTACGTTCGGTCGCAGGGAGGGTTGTTGATTCGGCGCTATGATACCCCGATGCGCTCGGGGCAAGGCGGGCTAAATCCGCTCGCGGGTGTTATTCGCCGGCGGGCGGTTGTGGTGCGGACGAAGACGGGGTCGAGCCCTCGCCACCATCCTGGCGCGGCTTGCGGGAACGGCGACGGCGACGGCGCTTTTGACCCTGGTCGGCCGAGCCCTCGCCACCGCGATCCTCGCGCGGCTCGCGCTCGTCACGAGCGGCGCCACGCGAAGCCTTGGCAGCCGCTCCCCCGCCATCTCCGGGACGACGGCGCGTGACCTTGACCTCGCCATCCGAGACCTGATCGGCCACGGAGGGCACTGAGGGCTTCTGTTGCGCGCCCGAGGAATGGCGACGGCGCGGACGCGGCGCGCGTTCCTCCTCGCCACGCGACTTGCCGCCCTTGTCGGCAGACGCATCGGAGGCCGAGGGGCCCTTGGAAGCGGCACCAGCCTCGCGAGCAGCTGCGGCGCGGAAGGCGTCCTCGCGCTCCTCGCTCGACAGATGACGGCGGCGGCGACGTGTGGGGTTCATGCCACCGCCGCGATTCTGCTGCTGGGGCTGCTGAGCCTCGCGCTCGCGGGAAGCGTTCTTGCCTGCGGTCTCGCCATTGTCGACGGACGCCGCGCGCTTGCGGCGGCGACGGCCATCGGCCGCCCCCTCGGCCTCGGGTGCCTCGGCCTTGCCACGACCCTTACCGCGACCGCGGCTCTCGCTCTGAGCAGCGCGGGCATCGGATTCGACATCGCGACGACGGCGCTTGGGCATCGACGTGCCGGCCAGACGGTCGGCGCTCGACAGGCCATCGCCCACGTCGACGCCGTTCTCGCGGTCGAGCTCCATAAGCGCCAGGCGCATCTCGGGCGACTCGATGCGCTCGAGCACATCACGCGTCACGCAGTCGGGGCGGCAATTGCAGCCCTGCTCGGCGGCCTTCTTTTTGCAGCCCTCCGAGCACGTCATATCGGCCAGGTTGACCTTAAAGACTTTGCCGTTCTCCAGGCGCAGCACCAGCTGCTCGCGCGGCGTGTCATATTCCTGGATGCGCGCCTTGCCAAGCGGCGTATCGATAAGCGTCTTCTTTTTGGGCGCGCGGCTCTTAAAGTCCTTGTACGCCTCAAACTCGTAGCGCAGGCAGCACATCAGGCGGCCGCACACGCCGCTGATCTTGGAGGAATTGAGCGGCAGGTCCTGCTCTTTTGCCATGCGGATCGAGACGGGCTCAAACTGTCCGCCAAAGCGCGTGCAGCAGAGCTCCTGGCCGCACTGGGCATAGCCGCCCACCAGGCGGGTCTCGTCGCGCACGCCGATCTGGCGCATGTCGACGCGAATGTGCAGCGTCGAGGACAGGTCCTTGACGAGCTGGCGAAAATCGACGCGCTCCTCGGCTGCAAAGTAGAACACGGCCTTCTCGCCGCCAAACAGGTACTCAACGCCCACCGGCTTCATCTCGAGGTCGAGCTCCTTGACCAGGCGGCGGAAGTCGACCATGGCCTCGTCGCCCTGAATGGCCAGGTCGTCGGCAAGCTGCAGGTCGATGTCGCTCGCCACGCGCAGCACGGGCTTGAGCGGCTGACCGATCTCGTCTTGCGGCACCTCAAAGGGATCGGCCGTGACCAGGCCGATCTCGGTTCCGCGCTCGGTGGAGCAAATAGCATAATCGGCCTCGAGGATATCCAGATCCTGTGGATCGAACCACAGGTCGCGCGAGGCGTAGGTAAACTTAACGGGTACGACTAACGGCATTTCAGTGCCTTCCTGATATCGAGCAGCATGACCTCGATGGCCAGCTGGGGAGTAACGTTTCTGGCGATGTTGCGCTCGGCGGTTGCGACCGCCTCGAGCGCCCGGGTGGCGCCCGCAACATTGGTCGCGGCGGCAAGCCGACCGATCGTGTCGCGCACATCCTCGTTCACGACGTCGGCTGCCTCGTCCTGAAGCGTCAGCAGCACGTCGCGCATGAGCGTCCGCGCGCTCGCCAGCGCTTCCATGATACCCGAACGCTCGCGCGCGTTGAGTTCGCGCTTGTTGCGGTCCTCAAGCTGCTTCAATGCTCCACGCGACAAGTAGTCGGCGTTTTGCTCGAGCACCTTTTCCTGTGTGGACTTGACCTCGGCGAGCGGTGCCTTGACGGCGACAATGAGCGACTTGGCACGACTAAGTACATCGGCCTCATCGGCAGCGATGAGCGAGTCGACGGCGCGAACCATCTGACGGCGGGCATCCTGGCGCTCGGCACTCTTAAGGAACTCGATGCCGCGCGTGGGGCTTCCCGCTACGGCGACGGCCATGCGGCAACGCGCAGGGTCCTGACCGGTGGCGCGGCTCACGGCCTGCGCGGCGACGGCGGGCGACACCAGCCGAAACGGCACGAACTGACAGCGGCTCACGATGGTGGGCAACATCACGTCTGCCGAGGTGCCCAGCAAGATAAACATAACGCCCTCGGGCGGCTCCTCGAGTGTTTTGAGCAGTGCGTTGGCGGTGTTGGCGCGCAGCTGCTCGGCACGGTCGATGATGTAGACCTTGGCCTTGGCGCGGATGGGCGCCAGGGGCACGTCGTCGAGTAGCTCGCGCGTCTGGGCGATGAGGTAGCCCGTGGCGCTCTCGGGCGTGTAATAGTGCACGTCGGGGTGCGTATGGCGGGCGACGCGCACGCAGCTATCGCATGAGCCGCAGCCATCCTGCTCGCACAGGAAGGCCTGAGCGAGCGCCCACGCGGCGTCGAGCTTGCCCGCGCCGGGCGCGCCCAAAAACAGGTAGGCGTGCGATGCACGACCGCTGGCGACGGCATTGGTCAAAAAGTCGCGCACGCGCTCTTGGGTGTTGAGCTTGGCCAGCAGACTCGCCTGAGCGGGGGCCATGTTACTCGGCCCCCTTGGCAAGCGCGGCGGTGACGGCGTCCTGGGAAATGTCGAGGCCGTAGACGCGAACCTGCTCAACCGTCTTCTCGAAGACTTCCTCGACGGTCGCAGTGGCGTCGATGAGCTTTACGCGGTTTGGCTCCTCGGCGGCAATTGCGCAAAAACCCTGGTAGACACGCTCTTGGAAGGCCATGCCCTTAGCCTCCATGCGATCTGCCGCGCCACGGGCTGCCATGCGCAGCGCCGCCTGCTCGGGCGTGATGTGGTAGACGAGTGTGAGCGCCGGGTGCGTCCCCGCAACGGCCAGGTTGTTGGCATCGCGCACCATCTGGCGATCGAGGCCGTCGGCAAACGCCTGATAGCAGGTCGTGGAATCGTAGAAGCGGTCGCACAGGACCACCTTGCCGGCAGCAAGGGCGGGGGCGATGACCTCGTGCACCAGCTGGGCACGCGCTGCCTCGTAGAGCAGCAGCTCGCAGGTGTCGCCCATCGCCGTGTTGGCGGGGTCGAGCAGCAGGGCGCGGATCTTTTCGCTGATGGCGGTACCGCCCGGCTCGCGCAGGCTCACAACCTGGTAGCCAGCGAGTTCAAGAGCGCGGGCAAGCAGGCGCGCCTGCGTGGACTTGCCGGCGCCATCGACGCCCTCGAGCGTGATAAAGCTATGTTGAGCGGGCTCAAAAGCCATGGGCGCAGCCCCTTCCTACAAGGCGCGAAAATGCAGATATATCAACCAAGCCATGATACCCCAGTGCTCGGTGCGTCCCCAATGGCTAAAGGTGCCTTTCCAAAGTTGCGGTGAAATAGGGACTGATTGAAGCTCTGAGACCCCCAACAGTCCCTATTTCACCGCAACTTATGATGGAGAATTTGGGGTGCTGGGTATAATCGTCGTATTGCATTGAAATGTGGCGAAAGGAGTGGCAATGTCTCGGTATTGTGCCTCGTGCGGCAAGCTTCTTGCAGATAATGCCAAGTTCTGCACCTCGTGCGGTGCACCCGTTGAGCAAACAACCGCGAGCGATAGCCAGCCCGCTTTTGAGCAGACCGGCCCCCTTGATACGCCGCAAGCCAAGGCGGACGACCCCCTCGCCTATCGCCCCGACCCCGCCGCAAGCCCTGCGGCCGTCGAGACCACGCAGCGCATACCCGTCGCGAGCGGCTCGCCCCAACAGGAGCCGGCTCCCGCATACACGCCCGCTTCGCCACAGACCCCCGCTCCCAAAAAGAGCGGCACCGGGCCGCTTATCGCCGTTATTGTTGTGCTGGTGGCGATCATCATCGCCCTGGTCGTTTTCTTTGTGATCAAGCCTTTCGACAACGCCGCCACGCAGACGACTGCCGAGGTAGCTAAGCTGCACCATGACGTCGACGACGATGACCTAAAGCCTCTCGGCGATCCCAACAGCCTGTACGACGATGATGACGATGACGACGAGGATGGCGGCGAAGCAACGCTCTCCGAGCAGAATCTCTACCGCCGACTGAGCGAATACTACGACTTGCTCGAAGACCTCGACAACTACGTCCGTGGCTGCGCGCAGAACTTCAACGGCAGCTATCTGGAAGAGGATCGAACCACCCGTCAAAATCTCGCCGACGTCGCCGAGCGCACGGAGGACACCATCGAGCAGTATTACGACATCGTCGAGGACCTAGACGTCCCGACGAGCTCCAAGAACTACAGCTCCTGGAAGGACATCATCGCCCTGTACGACGACCTGGATCACCGCATTGACGCAATCTGTGATGCCTGGGAGATCAGCCTGAAATACGCCAAGCCTGCGGACCACAAGAATGAGATCGTGGCGCCGCTGTCGCGCGACAACGTGGCGGGCACCAATGACAATAAGTACCGCCTAGACTTTGAGGAGCGCTATCCCAGCGCCAAACCTGTCGAGGTGAACTAGCGCTTTGTCGTTCCCGAGCCGGCAGTTAGGGACGTTCCTAAACTGCCGACAGAAAAGGAACGTCCCTAACTGCCAGATAAAAAACGAGCGAGGATTTTGAGGTCCTCGCTCGTTTTTGTTTTAGGTGATGTTTCGACCGTGCGGCTACTTATCGGCAGCGGTCTTTTTGGTAGTCGACTTCTTGGCCGTCGTCTTTTTGGCGGTCGTCTTCTTGGCAACAGTCTTCTTTGCCGCCGTTGTCTTCTTGGCCGCCGTCGTCTTCTTGGCCGTGCTCGCCTTGGTCGTGGTCTTGCGGCCGCGGGCGGGCTTCTTCTCCTTGGTCGGGCAGTCCATGTTGACGCAGATACGCCACGGACCGCGCGCCGTGTTAACCACCACGATGGGGGCGCCGCACTCGGGGCAGGTCTCACCCGTCGCCTCGAGCTTACCGCGCGCCGGTAGAGGATAGCTCACGCCGCAGTCATCGTAGTTGGTGCAGCGGATAAAGCGCTTGCCGCTCTTCTCGCTCTTGTGCGCGATCAGGTCGCCATGGCGTCCGGCCTCGGCGCACACCTTGCACTCGCCCACCTTAAGGTCGGGCTCGTAGTTGGTGGGGCACGTCGGGTTCACGCAGATCTCGAAAGCCTTCTGGCGGAACGGCTGGCACTTAATGCGCGGCGCGCCACACTCGGGGCACACGGCCGCCTCGCCCTCGAGCGGGCTTACCTTGACGCCGCTCGGCACCGGATAGGTCACGTCGCAGTCGGGCCAGCCCATGCAGCCAATGAAGCTGCCACGGGTCTTGGCGCTCGTCTTCATAACCAGGTCCTTGCCGCACTTGGGGCAGGCGCCCACGCGCGCATCGGCCGTGACGGCGTCGCTGATGGCGTCGCCCAGCTCCTGCGTGTGCTTGAGCAGCTCGTCGAGCACGCCGGCCAGCAGCGCGCGCGAGTGCGTCACGACATGCTCTTCGGTATCCTCGCCGCGCTCCACGCGGGTCATGTCGCCATCGAGCTCGCTGGTCATATCGGGGCTCGTGATGCGCGGGGCAAACTGTGTCAGTGCGTCGATGATGGCGATGCCCAGCTGGCTCGGCTCCACGGGATCGTTTTTGAGATAGCGCACGGCGTACAGGCGCTCGATGATGCTCGCGCGCGTGGACTTGGTGCCCAGGCCGCGCTTTTCCATCTCCTGCACGAGCTTGCCCTGGCTGTAGCGCGCGGGCGGCTCGGTCTGCTTGGCCTCGAGCTTAATGTCGAACACGTCGACCGTATCGCCCTGCTCCAGCGGCGGCATCTGCTCATCGCGCTTGAGTCCGTACGGGTACGCCTCGCGGAAACCCGGGGTCACGAGCACATCGCCCGAAGCCACGAACGGCTCACCGTTCACGTCGAGCTCGAGCTTAGTGTTTTCGATGGTCGCGGGACCCATAAGCGTCGCCAGGAAGCGACGGGCGATGAGGTCGTAGAGCTTGCGCTGGCCGCCGTCGAGCGTGGACGGATCGCCCTCGCCCGTGGGGTAGATAGGCGGGTGGTCGGTGGTCTCGACTTTACCGCGCGTGGGCTTCATGGGACCAGCGAGTACCTTTTTGCACACGGGCGCCAGCGCCGGGTTGATCTTTGCAAGGTCACTCACCACAGCGCCCAGATCAAGCGTCGCGGGGTATACGGTATTGTCGACACGCGGGTAGCTGATGAGGCCCGCCATGTAGAGGGACTCGGCGATGCGCATCGTACGCGCGGGCGAGATGCCCTCGGCCGCAGCGGCAGCCTGCAGCGAAGTGGTCGCAAACGGCGTGGGCGGCTGCTGCTTGCGCGAGCGCTTGGTCACCGCGGCGACGGTCGCCGTCTTGGCGCCGTCGACGTAACCGTACGCCGTCTCGGCAGCATCCTTGTCGGTAAAGCGCGCCGTCTTGTGCGCGATCTTAAAGCGATCGTCCTCGGCAGCGCCTTGCGCGGCGCCCATGCCGCGAATCTGCCAATAGTCCTCGGGCACAAACGCCATGCGCTCGCGCTCGCGCTCGACCACCAGGGCAAGCGTCGGCGTCTGCACGCGGCCGGCGGAACGCACGTTGCCAAAGCCGCCAAACTTGGCGAGCGTCAGATAGCGCGTGAGTACCGCGCCCCAAATGAGGTCGATGTGCTGGCGACTCTCGCCGGCGTCGGCCAGATTCTGATCGAGCGAGACGAGATTATCGAAGGCCTGCGTGATCTCGGCCTTGGTAAACGAAGAATACTGGGCGCGGGCGACCGGCAAGTCCGGCGCAACCTCGCGCACCTTGTTGAGAGCGTCCGAACCGATCAGCTCGCCCTCGCGATCGAAGTCCGTGGCGATGATGACGCTGTCGGACTTTTTGGCGAGGTTCTTGAGCGAGCGGATGAGCTCCTTCTCGGCCGGCAGCTTAATGACGGGTGCCCAGGTGAGATACGGCAGACTCTCGAGCTTCCAGCCCTTGATGGAGATACCGTCGGCAAGAAACGGCTTGCGCTTGGTGTCATAGGGCGGGCGCGCCAGGCCATCGGGCATGTCGGCCGGCAGCATCTCGCCGTCCTCGGTGACCGAATACCAGCCCAGCTTTTTATCGAACAGCACGCTGTCGCAAAAATCGGGCGCAAGGATGTGGCCGGCAAGACCGATCGTCACGCACTCCTCGCCCTTCCACTCAAAACGGTAGATGGCGGTGTTGTACACCTTGTCCTTTTTGGGTTTACCCGTGGACAGACGCTCGGCGATCTGACGCGCGGCGTCGTTTTTCTCGGCGATGATGAGCTTCAAAAGAGGCTCCTATCTCGTGTCTCTGCGGCTACGCCCGCCCGTATGGCGGCCGATTTACGCCCTTGCTTGCTCGATCTGCCCGATGAGCCAATCGCACCAGGCATCCATGCCCTCGCCCTTGCGCGCGCTCACGGCAAAACGCGGCGCCTGCGGATTGAGGTCATCGAGTGTCTTAGTATACCTATCCATGTCAAAATCGAAAGCCGGGGCCACGTCTACCTTGTTGAGCAGCTGTGCGCCGGCGTGCTGGAAGATGCCCGGGTACTTGATGGGCTTGTCGTCGCCCTCGGGCACCGAGAGAATCATGATGGACAGGTTCTCGCCCAGGTCAAAGTCGACCGGGCAGACTAGGTTGCCCACATTTTCGATAAAGATGACGTCGATGTTCTCCAGACCGACGGCCTGGTCGAACGCGTCAACGGCCTCCATGATCATGTTGCCCTCGAGGTGGCACAGGCCGCCCGTGTTGATCTGGATGGCGGGCATGCCGGCTTCCTTCATGGTGATGGCATCGACATCCGAGGCGATATCGCCCTCGATGACGGCGCAGCGCAGGCCAGCCTTGTCGCGCAGGCGCTCGTTAGTGCCCAGGATCGTGGTGGTCTTGCCCGAACCGGGGCTCGACAAGACGTTGATCACATAGGTGTTTGTCTCATTAAATCGCTGACGCAGCTGATCTGCCAGGCGCTCGTTGCGCGACAGAATCGGCGATGCGATATCAATCGTTTTCTCGGCCATATTCGGCACTCCTTACTTTGGCCCCTTTATACCCCATCACCAGATGGCTAGCGGGCTAATCGTCGGGGGTTTCGATTTCGATACTCGCGATATCGAGCTCGCGGCCGTGCAGTAGGCGCACGTTGGCACCACCACACTGGGGACAGCGACAGTGGAAACGATCGTGGTCGAAAACCTCGCCGCAGTCCAGACACACGCTTTGTGGATGGACCTCCTCCACGGCAAGCTCGCAGCCTCGCGTGAGCGGGTCCTCGTCGCGAAATGTCTCCCACGCAAAGTCGAGCGCCTCGCGCACGACCTCGGTCATATCCCCGATACGCAGCGTTACCAAAACGGCGCGCGAGGCCCCCGCCCCACGCGCCGCGCGAATCACTGTATCGAGTATGCCGTTGACAATGCCAACCTCGTGCATACCGATTTACTCCTCGCTGTCCTCTTCGTCGTCCGAAAACAGGTCCAGACGGCTCACAAACAAGCCCTCCTTGCCCTCGCGCGCGGTAATGACCACGCGAGCGATGGCGAGCGAAATCTCGTAGAGCGAGAGCAGGGCGCCATACATGAGGCCCAGCGTAACGGGCGAGCCGTCGGGCGTAATCACAGCCGAGCCCACGAGCAGACCTACGTACACGTAGCGCCAGGCACTGCGGAAGGCCGCGTAGGAAACGATGTGGAAGACGGACAGGTAGAAGATGATGAGCGGCAGCTCAAACGCCACACCAAAGCCGATCATAAAGAGCAGCTCCATGTTGACGTAGTTCTCCAGATCGGGCAGCGCCGTAGCGACGGCCGAGGTCTCGCCGATGAGCCACTCAAAGCCCGCAGGGATGATGATGAAGTAGCAGAAGATGGCACCCAGGAAGAACAGCACCGTCGAGGCGAGCACCGTGGGCACGACCCATTTGCGCTCGTTGGGACGCAGTGCCGGCAGGAAAAATGCCAGAATCTGCCAGATGATCATGGGCGTGCACATGACCACGGCCATCTTGATGGCCAGCGAAAAGCGCAGGCCAAAGCCGCCGAGCGTGGTGGTGATGTAGAACTTACCGTCCGGCACAAAGGAGCGGATGGGGTCTTCCAAGATGTCGAGCACCACGGGCGTGGCGAAATACAGCACGATGGCGGCGGCAAACACCGACACGACCACGATGGTCAGGCGGCGACGGAGCTCTCCCAAGTGATCGAAGAGCGGCATGCGCGCAGGTCCGATAGGCATTACTCATCGCCTCCCTTCGGGGAGTCGGCGGCAGCGGCGTCGTCCTCGGCCTCGAGCTCGCGAGCGAGCTGGTCGACGACGGCCTTGCGCTTGCGGGGACGACGGGCGTAGAGGTCAGCCGTCGTGGGCTCTGCCGGCTCGGGCTCGGGCTCCGGCTCTGCAGCAGGCTCGGGCTCGACGACAGGCTCGGCGGCAGCGGCAGGCTCGGCGCCCTCGGCCTCGGACTCCTCAGCAGCACCCTCGCCCTCGGCGGCACCCTCGCTCGCAGCCTTCTCGGCAGCAAGGCGGGCACGGCGCTCGGCAAAGGTCTCCTTCTTGGCGGGCGCTGCCGTCTCGGCGGCATCCTCGTCCGCATCGGAATCGTCATCGACGGCAGTCTTCTTGGGCTTGACCGGTGCCGAAGCGGCCTCGCTCACCGGATCGATAATCTCGGACTGAACAACGGCCGTCATCTTTTCCTGCGTCTCGCGGAACTGACGGATGGCACGGCCGATCGTGCGGCCCATCTGTGGGAGCTTATCCGGGCCAAACAGCAAAAAGCCGAAGACCACGATGATCGCGAGCTCACCCTCTCCAATACCAAACACACATACCTCCAAGGCTCGATGTGAGTCGAGCCCGCACCGCGCCATTCGGCCGGAACTCGTCTATTCATTCGGTCAAGTATAGCGCCCGGACGCCAAAACGTCCGAGCGCATCACAAACATATGCCAAACGGCACGCCCTTTTGGGGGCAAAGATTATGCAGCGGTGATCGAAATCTCCTGGTCGACACCCAACAGCTGGACCACGCGCATCACCGGGGGCTGCACATTGGTGCAGCTAAAGCGCTTGCTGTGGTCGGCCGCGTGGTGCGCGGCGCCCACGAGCACACCAATGCCCGTCGAATCGATGTAGCTCACCTGGGCAAAATCGAGCTCAACGGCCTCAGTGGGCTGCTCGAGCGCCAGGTCGATGGCATTGCGCAGGCTATCGGCGTTAGAGATATCGATCTCGCCGGTTACCTTAATGGTGTAGAGCTCTGGCGTGGGGTTGGTGGAAATACCCAAATCCATGTATATGCTCCTTTACGTATCGAAGGTGCGGATAGTACGGGAAGCCGCGCGTTAGGCGCGCTCGGCACGCGCAAGCTCGGCAGCGACAAGCTTAACGACCAGCACCAGTACATCGAGCGCGGCCTCCAGGTCCTCGACCGTGGGATAGCTCGGCGCGATGCGGATGTTGGTATCGCGCGGGTCCTTGCCATAGGGCCAGGTAGCACCGGCCGGCGTGAGCTTGACGCCCAGGTCGGCGCAAAGCGCAGCAACCTTCTGGGCCGAGCCCTCGGGACCATCGAAGCTTACAAAGTAGCCGCCGCGGGGGTGAGTCCAGGTGGCGCAGCCCGTCTCGCCCAGACCCTCGGTGAGCTTGCGCTCGACGGCCTCAAAGCGCGGGCGCAAGAACTTGGCATGCTTTTTCATGTGCTCCTTGACCGCCTCGATGGTGGGAAGGAAGCGCACGTGACGCAGCTGGTTGAGCTTGTCGGCGCTGATGAGGCCGGCCTTCAGGCGCTTGGAGAACTCCGCGATAACCGCGGGGCTCGCACCGATAAAGCCGATACCGGCACCCGGGAAAGTGATCTTGGACGTCGAGGCAAAGGCCACCACGCGGTCCTCGGTGCCCGCCGTGCGGGCAAGATCGAAGATGTTGGCGAGCTCGTCGGTCTCGTCGTACAGGTCGTGCACGCAGTAGGCGTTGTCCCAGAAGATGCGGAAATCGGGCGCGGCCGTGGGCATCTCGACCAGGCGGCGCACAGTGTCCTCGCTAAAGGTGATACCCGTGGGGTTGGAATACTTGGGCACGCACCAGATGCCCTTGATGGAATCGTCGGCGGCGACGAGGCGCTCGACCTCGTCCATGTCGGGGCCGTTGTCGGTCATCGCGACGGGGACGTTCTCGATACCCAGATCGGCGGTGATGCCAAAGTGGCGGTCGTAGCCGGGAACCGGGCACAGGAACTTGACCTTCTTGCCGTCGTGCGCGGCCTCGTAAGCCTCCCAAGGGTCGCTACCACATGAGCCGCAACGCCAGAACATACCGGCGATATCGTGCTCGATCAGCAAACTCGACGAACCCAGCACGAGCGTCTGCTCGGCGGGGCAACCCAGGAACTCCCCCGCTAGCTTGCGTGCCGAGGGAATGCCCTCAAAGCAGCCGTAATTGGAACAGTCGACGTTGCCGTCGTGCAGATCGGCATCGGCATTGAGGATATCGAGCATGGGGCGCGAGATGTCCACCTGGGCGGGCGACGGCTTGCCGCGGGCCATGTCGAGCGCCAGGCCCTTGGCCTTGACCTCGGCGACCTCGGCCTTGAGCGCCTCGATGGCGGCATCGAGTTCGGTGGTTTCCATCTTCTGGTAGATCGTCTGCATGGGGGTGCGACCTTTCGCGAAGCGGTACGTTGCAGTTCGTCTAAGTATAGACCGCCACCGCCGCAACGTTATGAAGCCGTGATAGATTAAGTCCATCGCAATGAATTACGAATCGCCGCACATGCCGGCGTGGAGCGCCCAAGGAGGCACTATGGAGTACGGATCGTTCCAGGCCGAGGAATTCGGCGACCTGCAGCGCCTGGTCGACGGGCTGTTTTACGACCGCCACGCCATCGACCGCCTGGATCTGATCGTACAGGCCGAAATCTTGGACCTGGCGCCCGATCTCATGGAAATCGTGAACCTGCTACCGCCCGGCTATTACGACCGCCAGTCACTTTGCGACCAGCTCAACTCCGCCTTGGCCGCCCACGGCTGGGGCGCCATCTACGGCACCGTGGAATAAACCTAGTCATTGGGGCCTGTGGTCAAAAAATAGCAAATATGAGTACTGTTACTTTTTTAGTAACAGCGATTTTGAATTAAAAAGGCCAGTCTTGGCCTTTTGTGTCCGGTTTTGGAAGGATGCATCAGCATTTTTCGTCCAGCCACGCAATCGTTAATGCACAGACAGAATAGATTTGTACATTATTTTTCGCGCCTAAAATGAAACGCCGTTTGTGACAGTACTCACAAACGGCGTTTTTTGGCCACTGGGGTGTCCGGCAGGTGGCAAGTACCACTCAAAACCGCGTTTTACACGCGCTCGAGCAGGCTCTGGCGTCTGTTTCTACGCGCCTACTCGTTCTTGGGCGCGGGGTGCTTGCAGATCACACTCATGTAGATCATGCCAAGTACGGCCGCGGTGACAGAGCCGGCGAGAATAGCGGCCTTGGCAGCCAGAACCTCAAACTGGGCCGTCGGGAAGGCGAGGCCGCTGATGAGAATCGACATGGTAAAGCCGATACCGCCCAGAATGCCCACGCCGGCAATCATATGCCAGTTGACATTGTGCGGCAGCTCGCAGGCCTTGAGCTTGACCAAGGCGAACGTCATGCCAAAGATACCGATCGGCTTACCCAGCAGCATGCCAAAGTACACGCCGAGCGTCACCGGGTCGGTGAGCAGCGTGCTCATGTCCACGCCCACTAGGCGAACCTGTGCGTTGACGAACGCAAAGATCGGCAGGATCACAAAGTTGACCGGCGTGGAGATCAGGCGCTCCATGCGGATGAGCGGCGGGGTCACGCGGTGCATGACGCGCTCGACTTTGGTGGTCGAGACGGTAAAGTCATGCTGGCCCAGGATGTGCGCCTCGTCGTCGTAGCGGTCATCGAGCAGCGGCAAGCACTCGCCCAGCCAATCGGTGAGGCTATCAAGCTTAACACCGCACTTGGCCGGGATGGTGAAGGCCAGGATGACGCCAGCAAGCGTAGCGTGCACGCCGCTCTTGAACATGCAGAACCACAACAGCAGGCCCAGTACCGAATACGGGGCAAGGCGGTAATGCTGCGTCTTGTTGAGCCACACGAGCGCACAGGTCACAAGCGCGGCGGCACCCAACCAAAACGGATTGGGGCTCTGACCGTAGAAGATGGCGATGGCGGCGATGGAGATGAGGTCGTCAGCGATGGCGAGCGTCGAGAAGAACACGCGCACGCCGTTGGGCACGCGGTTGCCCAAAAGCGACAGCACGCCCAGCGCAAAGGCAATATCGGTTGCCATGGGAATGGCCCAGCCGTTGTGCGCGCCGGCATGGTTAAAGATCAGATAGATGCAGGCGGGAACGACGACGCCGCCCACGGCCGCCAGCATGGGAAGCATAGCCTGGCGCGGGTTCTTGAGCTCGCCAACTGTCATCTCGTACTTAAGCTCAATGCCTACCAGCAAAAAGAAGATTGCCATGAGGAAGTCGTTGACGAAAAGCTCGACGGTGAGGCCAGCCGTAAGGTTGCCCAGACCCACATACAGCGGGGTCTCCAAAAAGTGGTGGATGGCCTCGTAAGCATCGGTGTTGGCGCAAATGACGGCGGCGATGGCGGCGAAGACCATGACGGCGGCGGAAATCGTGCCGTTCTCGGCGATGCGCTCCCAAATGTCGTGGCGCTCAAAACGCTTGCGCTCACGAACGTTAAACAGCTGCTCAGTTGCTGCCATGGGCGGCTCCTTTCACGGGAAAGCTCCCGTCTTAAAAAAGCACGGCCCGCCCAAGTGGCGGCGCCGCGCTCTAACGTATTACGCTTGCATCTAGCCTACCCTGCACGACAGGCACGCAGGCGTGGCCGAAAAGCGGAACCATAGGTTGAACATTATTTGCTCAACGGCACGGGTGCGCCTGTCCAAGAGACGACGCGACGCCGTGCACAAAAAACGACCGGAGCGCGGGGCGTCCGCGATCCGGTCGTGGCGTTTGGTCAACTAAACCTAGCAGGCGGCCATGATGGGGGCAGCGACCTGCTTCTTACGGGAGAGGACGCCCGGCATCCAGACGCCGTCGTGCTCGTCGGCAATGCCCAGGCCCTTCTGAGCAGCCTCGGTCTCGCCCTCGAGCAGGACCTGCGAGCCCTCCTCCATAATGTCGGTGATGCACAGAACAATGCCGTCGGCACCCTTCTCGGCGGCGTAGGCGCGCATGGCCTCGCGAATCTCGTCAATCATGCCAAGCGCACGGCTCTTGTCGACGGTCTCGTACTGGCCGATGAGCAGCTTCTTGCCGGCAGGCTCGAACATCTTGATGTCGTTGCCGACCATCTCGGCTGCGGTGAAGGAGCCGGACGGACGGGTGAGGAAGACCTCCATGCCAAACTTGACCGGGTCGACGTCCACCTGCTCGCCGAGCTTGGCGGCGACGGCGCGGTCGACATCGGTGGTGGTGGGGCTCTTGAGCATGAGCGTGTCGGTCATCATGGCCGAGAGCAGCAGCTTAGCCTGGACGTCGGAAAGCTCAACGCCGAGCACGCCGGCGAGCTTGGTGACGATGGTGCAGCTGGAGCCCCAGGGCAGGCAGATGTAGTGCAGCGGGCCGGCGGTCTCGAAGTCGCCGATGCGGTGATGATCGACAACGCCAAAGACCGTGGCGTCCTTAAGGCCGGCGACGGACTGGGCAGACTCGTTGTGGTCGGTGAGGACGACGAGCTGACCAGCCTCGACGGACTCGATCACGCGGGGCTCGGCGATGCCGGCGTCGGCGAGCAGCTTGGCGGACTCGGCCGGAAGCTGACCAAGGGCGCAGGCCTCGTAGGTGTTGCCGGCATACTCAACCTGGTTGAGCAGCTGGGACAGGACGACGGCGCTCATGATGGCGTCGTTATCGGGGTTCTGGTGACCAAAGACAAGAACGTTTGCCATGGATATCCTCCACTTGATATGTGTACTTGGACGTAGCTATGGTAGCACGCCGATGCCGAGCCTTCGCAGACGGAAGGGCCACGGCATATTTTGGGGCGCAGGCACGGGGGCCAAGGCTGTCCCTTTTGCACCATGTTGGTGCAAAGTAACCTGATCCCCTTGCACCAGCTATTTACCGGCAGCGCGCAGGGCTACGTAGGCAGCACCGATGATGCCGGCGTCGTTTCCGAGCGAAGCGACCTTAATGGGCGTCTCGCGCGAGGCGGAAAGCGCGTACTGCTTAAAGTACTCGCGAGCCTTGTCGAGGTAAACATCGGCCGAGGCGGAGGCGCCGCCGCCGATAAGGAACATCTCGGGATCGACCACGTTGGCAATAAGCGCCAGTGCGCGACCGAGATAGTCGGCCATGGTATCGGCCGCGGCCAGCGCAAGCTTGTCGCCCTCGCGGCAGGCCCGGAACACGTCCTTGGAATCGGAGGGACCGGTGAGCTCGATGGGCTCGACGCCCGCCTTCTTGCACTCGGCAAGGTAGTTGCTCACCACGCCGGTGGCGCTGGAATACTGCTCCAGGTGGCCATGGCCGCCGCAGCCGCAGGTGCGCTCCTCAGCCGGGTTCAGGCACATGTGGCCAATCTCGCCGCCGGCACCCACAACGCCCGATACCACGTCGCCGTTAACGATAACGCCGCCGCCCACGCCGGTACCGATGGTGACCATCACCACGTTCTGCACGCCCTTGGCAGAGCCGAGCCAGGCCTCGCCCATGGCAGCGGCGTTGGCATCGTTCTCGTACTTAACGACCGCGTCGGGGCAGTGCTCCTGAATGGCGATCCTCAGCTCGGGCAGATTAATGGCAATGTTGGCCTTGACCTTGGCATCGCCCGATGCCGGGATGGGGCACGGAACGGCCAGGCCAATGCCCGCCACAAAGGCACGCGGAATCCGTGCCTTGGCGACCACCTGGTCGATAGCCTCGGTCACCGCGGCAAAGCCCGCAGCGTCAACGATGGGAGGCGTAGGCACGCTGGCCTTGGCCAGCAGGTTGCCGTCCTCGTCGAACAGACCCTCCTTAACCGAAGTGCCGCCGACGTCAATGCCGATGTAGTACTGCTTAGGTTCCATGGGAGCCCACCTTTCTCGTTTAAACATTGCCTGTATGGTACCGCTCCCAAGGCAAAAACCTACCAAAAAGGGACAGGTTTGTTTTGGCAGGTTTTATCTGGGGAAACGCAAATGGCCACTCAACCGGCCGCGCAAGACCATCCCCAAAAATAAAGGCGCCGGGAGGCGGAGACTCCCGGCGCCCGTCAAAGGGACTATGTTGTCTGTCGGGCCGCATGGTCCTTCGCGGCGATAACGCCGACTAGGCCTTAAGTGCCTGCAGCTGCTTGTGGATTTCGATGAGCTCCGTCGCCATGACGCGCATGGTCTCGGTGCCGGCCATCTGGTCCTCGGCATGCAGCAGAATCAACGGGGCCTCGCCGTTACGCTCGCCGTTGGCCTCCTTCTTCAGAAGCCCCATGTGAACATCGTGGCCACCGTTATAGGCCTCGTCGCCCTGCTTGATAAGCTCCTCGGCGGCGTCAAAATCGCCCTCCTTGGCCTTTTGCACGGCATTGATGTACATGCTCTTGGCGGTACCGACGTAGCTGATGATCTCAAAGCAGGTCATCTGCAGTTCGTTCATATTCTCCATGCGGAGCACCTATCCCATCACGCTGACGCAGTGGTCGATGATGCCGGCAGCGTTCATGCGGCCGTAGTCGACCATGTTGATGACCTCGACCGGAAAACGACCGGCGGCCTCCTTCTCAAAATCGCCCTTGGTGTAGCCGATCTGCGGGCCAAGCAGCAACATGTCGCACTCGTCCAGGTGATCGTGGGCCTCGTTCATGGGACGAGCCTCGATCTCGATATCCAGACCACGGTTTGCAACCTCGGCCTGCATCTTCTGGACCAGCAGGCTCGTGGACATACCGGCATTGCAGCAGAGCATGATCTTCTTCATGGTTTCCTCCTTATAACTGCGCGGCGCGCAGACGACAACTGGTTTTATTCCTTGCGGCTATTGTGCCCACCCCCCTGCATCTTTACACAAGGGAGAGAGCCGCGGGCACCGGCACCGCGTACCGGCGCCCGCAAAGGTGAAAGGGACGAACGTTAGGCGTTCTACTCGGCGAGAGTCTCCTGCTTGGCGATTGCCTTCTCGGAAATCTTCATAAAGGGCAGGTAGACGGCCATGCCAATGACAATCTCGAGAGCCTGCCACACGCCGGCGCGCCAGTCAAAGCCCGTAGCGAGCAGGGCATTGATGACGGGAGGCATGGTCCAGGGCACCTGGGCGATGCAGGGGCTGATGATGCCTGCGCAGGTAAGGCCATAGGTGATGCCGATGAACAGGTCGGGAAGAAGGACAAACGGGATCATGAGCGGCAGGTTGTACACGATGGGGTAACCGTAGATAACCGGCTCGTTGATGTTGAACAGGCCAGGCAGGATAGCCATCTTAGAAACGGTCTCGGAAGCCTTGTTCTTGGAGAACAGGAGCGTGTCGAGCAGAAGCATGAGGGTGCAGCCCGAGCCGCCGATGAGGGCAAAGCTGTTAACGATCTGCATGTTCATGTAGTGATCGGGCTGGATGGTGCCACCGGCGGCAAAGGTAGCCATGTTGTCGACGATGAGCATGGTCAGGATCGGCTCGACGGTAGCGCCAGAGATGGTGGACTGGTGAATACCGACGCAGAACAGCAGGTTAGCAAGGGTGTAGATGAGGATAACAGCCCACGGACCGGCGTTCATGATGTTCTTGAGCGGGTTGGAGATGCACGTGGAGATGATGGCGCACAGATCGGTGCCGGCGCACACGGCGAGCAGGGCTGCGGCAAGAGCGAAGATTGCGAGGTTGAGCAGCATCGGGATCATGACGTTGAAGGAGTTGGAGACCGCGGGAGGCACGCCCTCGCCCAGCTTAACCTTGAGCTTCTCGACGCCAGAAATCTTGATGAAGAGCGAGACGGAGAGCAGGGCGATGATAATAGCCGAGAACAGACCGTTGGTGCCGGTGTTGGCAGTCGAAAGGGCGCCCGTGACCTCGGCGGAGGTGATCTTGTCGGTGAGCAGCGGGCTCGTGGCGGCAAGCGAGGCGGTGATCTGCTGCGGCATCATGATGACGAAGGCAGAGATGGCGACGACCACGCAAGCGAGCGGGTTATCGAAACGCTTGTTCTTAGCGAGGCTGTAGCCAATCAATCCGGCCAAGATAATGGCAGAGACATTGAGGGTGCCCAACGTAATTGCCGAGCCCCACGTCTGAAGGTTGGCAAGGCCCGCCGCATCGAGCGGGAACAGAGGGAACACGACGTTGTTAATAAGAACCGCGATACCCGCAAGGATATAGAGCGGCGTGATGGTCGCGAAGGCGTCACGCAGGGAACGCAGGTGAACCTGGTTTCCCACCTTCGCAGAGACCTCGGCAAACTTGTCGAGGAAGCTCTTTCCGTTGTCACTGGCCATGATTGCTCCTAACTTTCAAATCCGGCCTTTTCCTATGCGCACGGTGGTCTGTCGCCCTCTGCCACCAGATGTGCCATGTGTTGCGCGCGGCGGCGCGCGGTCTGGGCGTTCGCCCGGTCGCTAATCAACCACGTGGGTCGTGGCGACCTGTTTGAGCCAGGCTGCCGACTTCTTAAGGCGGCGCTTGTAGCCGTCCATGAGATCGACCTCGACAAAGCCATAGCGATTCTTAAAGGCATTGGCCCAAGACCAGTTATCGATGACGGCCCAGTAGTGATAGCCCCGGCATTTGGCGCCCTCGGAGATTGCCTTGGCAACCCACTCCAGGTGTTGGCGCACAAAGTCGACTCGGTAGTCATCCTGGATGGTTCCTTCGGCGTCACGGTTCTTGTATTCGTCCATGATGCCGATGCCGTTCTCGGAAACGAACCACTCAAGATCGGGGTAGTTCTTAGCGCAGTCCATGCCAAAGTCGTAGAGGCCCTGCGGGTAGATCTCCCAGCCGCGGCTCTCGTTCATAACGGCGTCGGGCCACACGTACTCGTCGGCAAAGTGCGGCAGACCGTACTGGTCGATCTTGCTCGCCGGCGCCTGAACGCGCGTGGGGTGGTAGTAGTTGCAGCCGAGCCAGTCGACAACACCCTGTTTGAGGATCTCTTGGTCACCGGCACGGAACGGGAGCTTAACGCCGCCCTCGGCCAGGCTGTCGAGCACGTCGGCAGGAAGCTCGCCCTTGGTAATAAGGTCGAGCCACCAGCGATTGTTGATGCCGCTGGTCATACGCACGGCCTCGAGGTCTGCCTCGCTGGGGTTCTCCTTGGTGTAGACCGGAGTAAAGCAGTTGATCATGCCAATCTTGGTATCGCTGCGAACGGCGCCCTCGTCATAGGCGCGGCGGTAGTTGGCCACGGCCAGCGCGTGCGCCAGCGAGATGTGATATTGCACGGTGCGAGCGCGGTTGAAGTCGTGGAGTTGCGGGAACCACACGCCCTCCTGATAGCGCTGCTCGGGCTCGACGATGGGCTCGTTAAAGGTGAACCAGTACTTAATCTCCTGGCCAAACTCGTGGAAGGCGACGTCGGCGTAATGCGCGTAAGCCTCGACAACTTCACGGCTCTCCCAGCCGCCACGGTTAAAGAGGTAGGTGGGCATGTCAAAGTGGTACAGGTTGACGAACGGCTCCAGACCAGCCTCGCGAGAGGCGCGGAACAGTTCGTGATACCACGCAGCGCCCTCCTCATTAAGGTTGCCGTCGGCATCAAGCAGACGGCTCCACTGAATGGAAGTGCGATAGGTATCCAGGCCCAAGTCCTTCAAAATGCGAAAGTCTTCCTGGTACTTGGCCATAAAGTCATTGCCGGCATAAGAGCCAACGCAGTTGTAGAACGAACCCAGATCCTGGATGGACCAGGTGTCCCACAGGTTCTCGAGCTTGCCGCCCTGGTTCCACTGACCCTCAGTCTGCGGGCCGGACATAGCAGCGCCAAAGAAGAAGTCGTTGGGCAGCTGATACTGTGCCATCAAAGTCCTCGCTTTCGTGTTCTAGAGCTTCCGGTTGGAGACGGGTTTGCTTTGGCAGGTTATCCGGCGCGGGCGCGCACCGGTCATACCGATATCCAACCTGCCAAAACAAAACCGTCCCCAAACGGTCAATCCTGGTCTGCTGCAGGATTCCGTTCGTTGCTTAAACTATAGCGCTCTAATTCTAAAAGTAAAGCGTCTTTTTCTTTTTTCTTTCTCGAACTTCTTAGATAAAAGTAATATGGGTACCCTGTTGAGGGTTATACTTACTTTTGTTTTCATATATGTCGGAAAGGAGGTTCCATGATTCCCAAATACGAGGCGATAGCTGCAGATATTCGTCGGAGTATTGAGGATGGCGCTCTTAAACCGGGCGACAAGCTTCCCACCGTCGTTGAGTTCTGCGAGCTCTATAGCGTTTCCAAAATCACCGTCAAACGAGCTATTGAACAAATCACCGAGGAAGGCCTTATTACCAGCCGGCGCGGATCGGGTACCTACGTTAAGGACACGGCGGGACTTCCCGGCCAGGCGTTTTTCCAGGGCAAAAACGACCGTGCCCAGGGCTTTTCATATGAGCACCGCGGGGAGAAGGTGACCTCGGTGGTCTACGATTTCTCGATTGTTAATCCACCAGCGGACATCGCAGCCCAGCTGGGAATTGCCGAGGATGACTTTGCCTATCACGTCGTGCGCGTGCGTCAGGCCGATGAGAAGCCCATCGTTATCGAGTACACCTACATGCCCCTCGAGCTGATTCCGGGGCTGAAAAAGAAGGACCTGTACGGATCGCTCTACCGCTTCATCCGAGAGCAATGTGGCCTGAAGATTTCGAGCTTTCACCGTACCATTCGAGCCGTGGCAGCAACCGAGGAAGAAGCCGAGCGTCTGGACACCAAACCTGGCTCTCCCCTGCTCGAGCTCACCCAGATTGGCTTTTTGGACAGCGGCGCCGCCTTTGAGTATTCGACCTCGCGCAACGTTGGCGACCGCTTTGAGTTGCACAATGTAACGTTAGCGTAGGTTTTTGTAGTCATGCGGGCGCTCGTTTTGAGCCGTCTTACGCGGCACCCGCACAACCTTATGGGAGTATGCACATGTCCGATTTGATTAAACTCACGCCGATCTTCCACGAGAAGATCTGGGGCGGCCGCCAGTTGGAGACCGTGTTTGGCTACGACATTCCCGAGGGTCCCATCGGTGAGTGCTGGGCCATCTCGGCCCATCCCAACGGCGACTGCCAGATTGCGGAGGGACCGTACGCCGGCCACACGCTGTCGTGGCTGTGGGCCGAGCACCGCGAGCTCTTTGGCAACTGCGAGGGCAAGGAGTTCCCGCTGCTCATTAAGATTCTTGACGCCAAGGACGACCTTTCGATCCAGATTCATCCCAACGACGAGTACGCCGCCAAGCACGAGAACGGCAGCCTGGGCAAAACCGAGTGCTGGTATGTACTGGACTGCGAGCCCGGTGCCACGATCATCGTCGGCCAGCGCGCGCACGACCGCGCCGAGGCCGCGCAGATGATCGAGGGGGGCCGTTGGGACGAGATGCTCAACGTGCTGCCGATTCACAAGGGAGACTTTTTCCAGATCGACTCCGGCACCGTTCACGCCATCAAGACCGGCACGCTGATTCTGGAGACGCAGCAGTCGAGCGACGTGACATATCGCCTGTACGACTACGACCGCCCCGGCACCGACGGAAAGCTGCGCCCGCTGCACATTGAGCAGAGCCTTGATTGCATCGATTTTGACGTTCAGGCTCCGACCGACGGCACGGTGAACGCACCCGAGGTCGACGGCGTGACCGAGCTCGAGTCCAACCCCTGCTACACCGTCGATCGCGTGCGTGTCGACGGCAGCAAGATCCTCGACCAGCGCTGGCCCTTCATGTGCCTGTCGGTCATCGACGGCGAAGGCACCGTCTGCGGCGACCCCGTCCACAAGGGAAGCCACCTGCTGGCCCCGAACACCGTCAGCTCCATCGACCTCGAAGGCAAGATGGAACTGATCATCTCGCACCTGTAGGTCGCACCAACAACCCAAACGCAACAAGGGGCTCCCCCGTCCATGTACGGGAGAGCCCCTACTCGTATCTATAAATCAGCCCACCCGGCTCTCCAGATCAAAAAGCGAACGAGCAGAGCGACGTTCGCAAGCTGCAGGCCAAAACGCCGCAAGGAAGAGGGCGCGCCGGGGACTTTGGTCGATCGCGAGTTCCGCACGAGCCGGAGAGCACTTAATGTGCTCTCCGTGCGAGCAGGACTGCCCGAGCAGGCGATGTTGCCCCATACGCCCGCCCAGGTCCGCCGGGATCACGACAGCTTGACGATCGGTGCAAAACCCTTCATCAGCTTTTTGGTCTGGCCGGTCTTTTCGAATTGAACCTCGATCATGTCTCCAGCGACCGAGATCACGGTACCCGTGCCAAAGGTCTTATGGCTCACGGTATCGCCCGCGGCAAAGTCCTGCGATGCGCTGGCGCGATCGACCTTGCGCTCCACCGTCGGCGACACCTTAGATGACGGCTTTTTGGCTCGCGGCGCGCCCGAACCAAAGGTCGAGGCAACACGGCCGGCGTCGGGCGAGACCCCTCGATGGCGCTCGGTCCCATAGCTGCTGCCGCCAAAGAAATCGTCAAAGCTCGACCCGCCGCGCGAACCGGAACCGCCGGTCGAGCGCGTATGCGAGCCAAACACCTTGCCGCCATACATGTCCGAGCCCATACCCGAGCCAAACGTGCCGTGACGGTCGCCGCGCTTCTCCCAGCCCGTGCCCTCAAAACCGGCAGAACCGATACCGCTAAACTCGATATCCTCAAACGGAATCTCGTTGAGGAAGCGCGAGCGCGGGTTGGCAGAAGTCGAGCCGTAGGTGCGACGCGTGGCCGCATAGGTCAAGAACAGGCGCCTACGGGCGCGCGTGATGGCGACGTAGGCCAGGCGACGCTCCTCCTCGAGCTTGCCCGGGTCATCGCTGCCGCCAAAGTCGTGCACATGCGGGAAGATGCCCTCCTCCATGCCGGCCACGAACACCGCCGGGAACTCCAGGCCCTTGGCGGAGTGGATGGTCATCATGGTAATGGCATGCGTCTCGCCGGCCAGGGAATCCAAGTCGGAGCGCAGGGCCAGCCACTCCATGAGTGCCGGCAGCGCCTTACAGGTGAGCGGACCGTAGGTGCGCTCGATCTCGTCGGCATGCACGGCACCCGCCGGCATCTCCGTCGGCGCGGCATACGCGTTGCCCGCGATGGCGGCGGCCAGGGCATCCTGCGGAGACAATGCTGGGGCGGCCAGGCTATCGAGCGGATTGGCGCCCGCGGCGTCACGGGCGCCGCCGAGCGCCTCAAACGAGGATGCCGGGGCGGACGGCCCCGGCTCGGG
>ERZ824480.1071-NODE-1071-length-26771-cov-4.263962_pt1 | contig 26771 bp, 20 predicted proteins | sample MGYA00519861_ERZ824480 | MGnify/ENA primary metagenome ERZ824480 (study PRJEB31778, sample SAMEA3449152) | human gut metagenome | biome: human gut; feature: human-associated habitat; material: faeces | place: United Kingdom | collected 2010/2012 ... | reverse complement strand
GAGGTTGCCGAGCGCGCCGTGACCGTTGATGTGGCGGATTTTAGTGCCATACACACGGGTGAACGCCTCAAGCGCACCGAGCTGGTAGAGGGCCATGTTGTAGATTTCGTCCTCTTTCATATCCATCTTACGGCGGCCGAAGCCCTGCAGATCCGGATAGCCGATATGCGCGCCGATTACGACACCCTTCTCCACACACATTTTTACGGTTTCGTTCATGACCATCGGGTCGCCGGCGTGGAAGCCGCAGGCCAGATTCGCGGAGGAAACAATATCAAGAATTGCGGCGGTGTCGCCGAGCTTATAATTGCCGAAGCTTTCGCCGAGATCGGAGTTGAGATCGATGAAATTCATAAAGATGTCCTTTCTTTCTCTGCGTTATTTTAGTTTGCCTGATACGGCAGTTCGCTGTAGTCTTTGATGAGCAGTTCGCGTTCATAGCGGTTTGCGAGAAAATCCTGCTCAATTTGCTCAAATTCGTCCTTTCCGATCTCGCGGAACTGAACCCATTGGCCGGGACGGACCAGGAAGGGATCCTCCGGACGATTGGGATTATAGGACGCGGCGGGCGCCCTTCCAATGAAATGCCAGCCGGACTGGGAAAGGAATGAACTGATGGTGGTGTGAGTTGACCAGACCTGTATGGTGCTTGCAAAGGGCTTGGGAACGGGGGTCGATTTACGGGGAATCGTGAAGCTGCCGGTGGGGCTGCTGAGATAGACGGTGCCGGGAGCCACACCCATCTGAAATGCGTAATGCAGCTTGCTCGTATGGATCCGGATTACCTCGTCAAAGGAAATGTGCTCGTAGTCCACAAGATCCTGAATCTCATTTTTTTCGGTGCGATAATAGATCGGGATGATAACAACCTCATTGCTCGGTTTGACCGCATTCCAATTTACGCTTTTGAGAAGCTCCTCGATTGCCTCGACGAGTTTGGAAAAGCTGATTTCAAGCGGATTGTAGTGAATCATTTCACTACGGTAGGTTGGGATCAGCTCGGTAATGCCGCGGATAGGATTCTCCTTGAGTGCGACGTCCAGCGCCCGGACCTTAACGCTGATGGCAATGTCTGCCGTTTCGCCAAATTCAACGGCGACGGCGCTGTCGCCGCAATGCAAATATCTGACGTGTACTTCTGCGTTCATTGCGGCCTCCTCCGATTCGATACCTTGTGTACAGCGACCTCGTATTGCGTTCCGTTGAAAGAAAGGGTGTAGGACCGGACGTGCGCATTTTGAATGTCCTGCTCAATGCCGGCGAGGTATTCCTCTTCCGCCGCCAGAAGCTTTTCCGCTTCCTCCACACTAACGGCTTTGAATCGGATGCGGGAGCCAGTCATGGCCTGACCGATTTTGGGCAGATCGACCGAGATCACATTGGCGATTTTGGCATAGCCGCCGGTGCTCTGCCGTTCGGCAAGCAGGACGATCGGCTTTTGATTGGGAGGGATTTGGATGGCGCCGTTTGCGATTCCGTCGGAAACAATGCTGCCAATTTTTATCATTTCGACCGGTTCTCCGTCCAGACGATAGCCCTGACGGTTGGCCAGCGCAGAAACGGTATAGCCCTCGCTGCTGAAGAAATTGGCAATGCCCTTTTCGGAGAAAAGATAGTCTTGAGGCCCCATGATGACGCGCAGGGTAACCTCTTTGCTGTCGATTTTCTCTCGGGCAATTGCGCGTGCCGCCATATTAGGCAGCGTGGATTCGGGAGAGACAAATGCAATCTGATCCCCCTTTTTTAGTGCGCCGCCATCTATGCCGCCGATGCCGATACGCAGCAGGGTGGATTTGCTGCCATAGAGCACCGGCGTATCAATGCCGCCAGCAAAGGCAATGTAAGCGCGGCAGCCGCTTTTGCACATGCCGAATTTCAGCCGCTGTCCCGCACGCACGCAGGAGGCCGCGTACATAGGAAACGGAGCGCCGTCGAGCGTCGGCGAAAGATCGGCGCCTGTGATGGCAATGATGTTATCCGCGGTAAAGGTCATGTCGGGACCAATCATGGTGACCTCCAGACCGGCTTCGCCGCTGTTTCCGACAAGAATGTTGGCAATGCTCAGCGAATGCATGTCCATTGCGCCGGCAGGACACATGCCGCTCCACTGCAGGCCGAAGCGCCCGCGGTCCTGAATGCTGGTTTGAAAGCCAGGAGCGTTGATGATAATACCGTCCATACTGTCGATATCCTTACTGAAGCTTTGCCAGCGCGTCTTCAACGCGGTCGAGCGCGATCTTCAGATTTTCCATGATTCCGTCGTAGGCGCCGGAATACGATTCGAACATATTCTGTATTCCCAGCACCATGCCGGTAACCGGGCAGATAATAGGCTTCGCCGGGAACCGTGGAAACCTGCTGCGTGACGAGCAGGTATTCGCTCAGATCGTGACCGTTGTTGATGTGCCACTCTCCATAGCTCTTGCCGAAATAATAGCTGATGTCGCACAGGACATAGAACGCGCCCTTCGGCTCGGGACAGCTCATGTGAGGAATTTTGCATACACGGTCGTAGACATAGTCCTTTCTGCGGGCAAACTCTTCGACCATAGCGGCGATACTATCCTGCGGACCGGTTAAGGCGGCGACGCCGGCTTTCTGGCTGATCGAGCAGTTTGAAGAGTTGACCTGACTCTGGAAACGCATGATGCCCTTGATGATGTCCTGACGGGCGGCGACATACCCCAGACGCCAGCCGGTCATGGCATATGCCTTGGAAAAACCGTTGATGGTGCAGGTGTGATTGAACGCTTCCTCCGAGATGGAAGCGATGATGAAGTGCCGGCTTCCGTCATAGACGAGCTTTTCATAGATCTCGTCGGCGATAATGAAGAAGTCGTGCTTGATTGCCAGATCGGCCAGAGCGCGCAGGCTTTCCTCGGAGTAAACGGCGCCGGTGGGATTATTGGGGGTGCAGATGATGATGGCGCGCGTCTTGTCGGTGACGGCCTTTTCAATGGCGTCCAGATCCAGACTGAAGTCCTCCTTGCAGTTGACCAGAACGGGTTTTGCGCCGGAGAGCTTGACCATCTCGGTATAGCTGACCCAGCAGGGGATGGGAATGATGACTTCGTCGCCCTCATCGCACAGGACCATGAGAGAGCTGAACACAGCCTGCTTTGCGCCGACGGTATTGCAGATGTGATCGGCCGTGACAGGAATGTTGTTGTCCTTTTGCAGCTTTTGTGCAATTGCTTCGCGCAGCTCAAAAATACCGTTGACCTGCGTGTACTTGGTAAAGCCGGCCTGGATGGCATCCATTGCGCCCTCTTTGATATAATCGGGCGTATCGAAGTCTGGCTCACCGACGCTTAGTGAAACAATGTTCTTGCCCTGACGCTTGAGCTCGGAAACGCGGACCTGTAGCGCCGAGGTAGGAGAGCCGCTGAAACGCGACATTCTTGGAGACAGCTGTTGAGTAGACATATCGATCCTCCAGTTAAAAAAATCAAATCGAGACACACGGGTGCTCGTATTTTTGGCTTTATACTATCCCGGCGATTTCTAAAAAGCAAACGAATAAACATGATATAAAACATCGAGAAATTGGATGTTTTGCAGAAAAATAGATGCCTTGACGATGAAATTTTAGAAAGTTTTACAGAAAGCGAGCACGCGCCGCTTACCGTCCGGATTCCGCGAGAAATTGGAAATCGCAGGAAAAAAATGGAAGAATATGGAGTTGACTTACATTGGAATTTTATATATCATAAAGCCGTCTGAATAAAGAGAAACAGGCAGCATGCGGAACCGGCCTGGATCATGGAGCCTTTGGAAAAAGAATACCAAGATGGAAAATTGCGGGGCGCAGGCCGGAAAAGAGACAAGGGGGAAGACATATGCGCTATTCAGATGTGGAAACATTTTTGTCCATAGTAAGGCAAAAGAGTCTTTCAAAAGCAGCGACTGAGCTGTTTTTGGCTCAGTCCACCGTCAGCCAGCGCCTGCACAAGCTGGAGGATGAGTTTGGCGGACCGCTGGTTTCGCGTAAGCAGGGGGTAAACGAAGTGGTGCTTACCCCGAAGGGAAAGCAGTTCCTGGAAGTGGCATATCAGATGCTGGCGCTTTGGCAGCAGGCGGAAACCATGAGCAAGGAGGTCTCGTATTCGCCGCTGTCGATCGGCGCGGTCGAAAGCGCGGCGTCGACTTTCTTTCCAACGCTGCTGATGGAAATTATCCGTGAAGCGCCGCATATTCAGCTCAGCTCGCTTACAGCGCATTCCATGACGCTTTATAACATGGTGGACCGCAGGGAATTGGATTATGCTTTTGTTGTCTACGATTTGGAGATGCCTTATATCCGCACGCGGCGCTTCCTCTCCGAGGGAATGGTGCTGATTTGCAGCAAGGGCTATCTGCCGTTTGACAGACCTGTCGAGGTGGAGGATCTGGATGCACACCGTGAGATTCTGGATTCCTGGTCCTCGGCATTCCGTGCATGGCATGTCAGTACCTTTGGGGATAGCGTCAAGCCGTTTGTTGAGGTGGACAATCTGCCGCTGTACATCGAAATGAGCAAGGCAATCACCGGCTGGAGCATTTGTCCGGTGTCGATCGCCAATTATCTGCAGCAGCTGCAGGACATTGAAATTCACCCGCTGAACTTTGAACCGCCGAAACGGAATCTCTATCTGATCGAGCGAAAAAATCCGCTGGATGACCGGAAGCAGGTGATGAGCGTATTTGAAAAGTGTTACGCGGTTGCCCAGGAGGAGTTCCTTGAGAAAAACGGATTACGGAATCCGGTATGAGAAAAAGTCTGATAACTGCGATTCAATAAAATGAATCACAGCTATCAGACTTTGCGATATTTAATATTTTCTTTTTTCGTTTGCAAAACAAGAGATTATGCTTTACACTGACAAATGTCAGGAAGAATGAAAGGAAGCTCGATTTCATCCAACGATTTATGCACATTAACCAATATTTTGCTTTCTGCTTTGTCTAAACTCTCGTAGAGGGGGTGAGTGGCAAAGCAAAATCAGGAAACCACAGGTGATAATGTAAATGTATACGATCTTAATAAATTGGATGCTTATACGATCTTGATTTTCTTTTGACGGATTGTTGTGGGAAATACTTTTTGCGAGAGGAGCCCGTCCTATGGAGAAAGGAATCAAAAAACTGGAATTTGCGTTGTGTGCGGCTTTGGTACTCTTCCAGCTGTACACGGCATATTTCGGAAATCTGTTCGGAATTGCGCAGAAAGCAGTTCACATTGGCCTGGTCATTTCGATTATTGCATTGAACCAGTATCTCAAGAGCGGCGACAAAAAGCTCTCCGGCGTGCGGAAAACGCTGAGCCTGTTAATCTTTGTGTTCGGCCTGTTCCTTGCGGTTTACCTTTGTTCTATCGCAAGAATCCTGTCCGTTGATATGACGACATTCACGCCGCTGATGAAGGTGACAGGAATTATTTTCCTTGCTATTCTAATCTATTACTGCTGGACGAACGTCGGCCCGCTCATGTCCGCGGTGGTTGCCTTCTTTGTATTCTATGCCTTTTTCGGCAAGCTGTTCCCGGCGTTGCTGCAGCATAGCGGCATGAAGGTAAATCGCTTTATCCACCTGATCTGCTTTACCTCTGAGGGAATTTTCGGTACGCCGCTTAATGCGTCCGCAACCTTTATTGCGACCTTTATCATCCTTGGCGCGCTCTTCTCGGTTACGGGCGTCGGCCCGTATATGTGCGAGCTGGCCAACGCGCTGCTCGGCGGCTTCCGCGGTGGTCCGGCCAAGGTTGCCGTTGTGTCCTCGGCGCTGTTTGGCTCGATTTCGGGTTCCGCCGTTGCCAACGTGGTCGGCACGGGTACGTTTACAATCCCGCTGATGAAGAGTATCGGCTACGATGCGGAATTCGCCGGCGCGGTTGAAGCGACCGCTTCTACGGGCGGCGCGATCATGCCTCCTGTTATGGGCGCGTCCGCGTTTCTGATGGCGGAATTTGTCGGCGTGAAGTACTGGGACGTTGTTGTCGCGGCATTTATTCCGGCTCTGATGTATTATTTGGCGGTGCTGTTCCAGGTTGACCTTTACGCGCTGAAGAACGGCCTGCACGGGGAAGCACGAGAGAATCTGCCCTCGCTGAAAAAGACGATCCGTGGGATCTGGAAGCTCAGTCCCATCGTATTGCTGATCATCCTGATCGGCCCTGTCGGCTTTACGGTGCAGAAGTGCGGCATCCTAACGGTCACCTATACGATTCTTCTGAGCTTTGTCAGCAAGGATACCCGCTTTAATAAGGAACGCATCAAGGCTTTTATTTCCGATGCGGCGCACGGTTGCCTGACGGTTGCTATCGCCACGGCGGCGGCCGGCATCATCATCGGAACGGTTACCGGCACGGGCCTTTCCGTCCGCCTGTCCTCTGTGCTTGTAAAGCTTGCCGGCGGTAACTTTGCTGTTTTGCTGATTCTGACGATGCTTGCGTCTCTGCTGCTCGGTATGGGCCTGCCCTCGGCCGCCTGCTATCTGCTGCTTGCGAGCCTGGTTGCTCCGACCATGGTGAAGCTGGGCGCGCCGATCATGGCGGCGCATCTGTTTGTGCTTTACTTCGGCGTTATTTCCAACGTGACGCCTCCGGTAGCAATGGCGGCTTATGCCGGTGCGGGTATTGCCAAGTGTAATCCGGTCAAGTGCGGTGTGAAAGCCTTTAAGCTCGCGATCGGCGGCTTCCTGCTTCCGTTCTTCTTCGTTTATAACGATGTTCTGCTGATGAACGGCTCCGGACTTGAGGTAGCACAGGCTGCGGTGATGGCGACGATCGGCATTTACTGCATTGCCTGCGCCCTTGAGGGATACATCTGGACGGCGCCGATCGACATTTTTGCGCGGGTTGCTATGGCGGCCGCCGGTCTGCTGACAATCCACCCCGCTACGTTTACCGACCTGATCGGCATTGCGATCATTGTTGCGGTGCATCTTCTCTACAATGCGAAATTCAGAAAGAGCGGCGGAAGAAAGGCTGCTACCGCTCGGGTATCCGGTACACAGAAACAGTAAAATCCGTGCGGACATCATGGATTTCTGTAAATAAAAAAACAAAAACCAAAGGAGAAAAGAGCTATGAATAAGATCGCGCGTTGTTTATCTCTTGCCCTGGCGATGATTATGGTTCTTAGCATGGTTGCCTGCGGCAGCAAGAACGAGCCGACCAATGACAACAACCTCGGCGAAACGAATGAAGAGACCGTCACGCGCACTCCTGCGAGCATCCATTGGGCGGCTGGCAGCTCCTCCGGCGCCTGCTATATCACAGGTACTGTGATGGGCGGTCTGCTCAGCGAGCTGTATGAAGGCTACGCGGTTATTCCCGAGGTGACCACCGGCGGTATCGAGAACTGCAAGATGCTGCTTGCCGGCGATGCGGAGTTCATCTCCATCATGTCTGATGATGCGATGACGGTTAATAACAACACCCGTGACTGGGTCGGCGTTCCCGAGGCGACGGATGCCCTGCGCTATGTCGGCGCGGCCAACAGAACTCAGATGAATATCTTTGTTCCCGCCAGCTCCGGCATTACCGCGTTTGAAGAGCTCAAGGGCAAGAAGATCGGCGTCCTTTCCGGCGCGACCTATAAGTACGGCTGGCCGGTGCTCCTCGAGGCCTATGGCATGAGCGAGGCTGATTTTACCTCCGTTGAAGCGATGGCTCGCCCTGACCTCTGCACGGCGATTCAGGACGGCTCGATCGACGCGATCTTCGACATTACTCCCGATAACCAGTCCGCGCACCAGGAGGCCGCGTTTGCCATCGGCGGTTATACGGTCATCTCCATTCCCGACGACGTCCGCGCCAAGATTCAGGAGCTCAATCCGGCCTATCAGCTCTCCACCGTTGCCGCTGATTCCTACAACGGCAATGCGGAGGCCAACACCGTCTGCGTTTACAATATCTGGTGCTGCAAGGCGAATCTTGACGATCAGCTGGTCTATGACATCCTGACGCTTATGTACGATAACGATGCCGACTTCAAGGCGGCTCACCCGCTGGCCGGTATTACGGATCCCGAGACCTCCCTGCAGAATCAGGTGGTTCCGTTCCACCCCGCTGCGGAGCAGTTCTACAAGGATCGCGGCTGGCTGTAATCAGAACATCACAATCAGCATGGAAAGGCCCGCCAGAACAAAACTGGCGGGCCTTTTAATCGGAAAAGGGAGAAATATCAATGATCAGAAAAGAAAACGCGATCGAACGTGCGCTTCAGGACACGGCGGACGCCATGTGCCTGGCGGCAAAAACAGCGCCGAAGGCCTGTGGCAAGGACAGCGTGGAGGTGGTCGTTCTGGAACAGGAGGAAATTCGCCATCTGTGCGTGCAGATGCGGAGAATTGCCGAGACTGAAGAAGGAAAGCGGGCAATCATGGCCCGTGACGCGGCGTTGCTGGAAAACTGCACGGCTGTTGTGCTGATCGGATCAAAACGGTCGTGCCGCGCCTTGAACTGCGGCTATTGCGGACATTCGAGCTGCGCGCAGGCGATAAAGGCAGGGGCGCATTGTGCGTATGACGACATTGACCTTGGCATTGCGGTCGGCAGCGCGGCATCCGTTGCGGCGAACCGGCGGGCGGATAACCGCGTGCTTTACTCAGTTACGCCGCGATGACGCGGCATTTGATGGGAGAGCAGGTTTCGTCGATTATTGCGATCCCGCTTACCGCGGATGCGCGCAATCGTTTTTTTGTTCGCGGAATATCATGAAAATATTCGAAATTTCGCTATTTATGTTTTTGATTTCCCATTATTCATGGGCAAATCATGTGATATACTGTTTTATATGAAGAACCAATATAACCGCGATTGAGCGGAGGAGAGGTGGATGTTATGCCCTTTCAACCCAATCACAGTATGACCAAATGTCCGGAAAACTGCAACCACCGCGCGCTATTCAAAGCGGTCGGTTATTCGGACCATGATCTGGAAAAGCCGATCATCGGCATTGCCAATTCGTGGAATGAGATCGTTCCTGGGCATTTTAATCTTCGTCAGGTGGCGGAATTTGTCAAGCGTGGAATCTATGCCGCCGGCGGTACGGCAGTTGAATTTGGCACGATCGCCTGCTGCGACGGCATTGCGCAGGGCGATGGAATGTTTGCGATTCTGCCGACGCGAGAGATCATTGCCAACAGCGTCGAGATGATGGTGCGTGCGCACAACCTTGATGCGATCGTTTTGCTTGGTTCCTGCGATAAGATTGTCCCCGGCATGATGATGGCGGCGGCACGGTTGAACATCCCGGCAATTTTGCTGCCGGGCGGTCCGATGCGCGGCGGCGCTGTGATGGACAATCGTCCAAGCGATTCGACCTCCATGTCGGAAGCGCTGGGAATGTTGAAAGCGGGCAGAATGACGGAGAGCGAGATGTATGAGTACGAGGAGTCCTGCGTGCCGACATGCGGAAGCTGCTCGTTTTACGGGACGGCAAATACCATGTGCTGTGTGGCGGAGGCAATGGGGCTTACGCTCAGCGGCGGCGCGGCGATCCCGGCATATCTGAACGACCGGCTGCGGTGTGCGGAATATACGGGGGAACAGATCGTGAAGCTTTGCCGCGACGGCGTGACGGCACGGGATATTCTTACGCTGGACGCTATTGAAAACGGCGTGATTTTCGTCAATGCGACCGGTGGATCCACCAATGCGATTTTGCATCTGACCGCACTTGCGCATGAGCTGTCCATTCCGGCGGAAACGGTGATGAATCTTTTTGAAAAGCATGGGCGGACCGCTCCGCAGGTGGTCAAGATCAATCCTGCCAGCGCGTATAACATGGAGGACTTCTACTATTCCGGCGGTGTGCCGCAGGTGCTGGCGGAGCTCAAGGATCTGCTCAACACTGGGTGCAAAACGGTGGATGAAATGACGGTTGGCGAACTGATTCAAGTTCACCGCGCGCCGAATGGCATAGACCGCAATGTGATCAAAACGGCGGCGGAGCCGTTTTCCGTTGGCAACGGACTTGCGGTTCTGCGCGGAAACATTGCACCGGATGGCTGCATTACCAAACCGGCCGCAATCCGCGAGGATATGCGCACATTTTCCGGAACGGCCCGCGTATTTGATAGCGAGGACGATGCGATCCGGGATATTCTCGGCGGGAATATCCATGCGGGCGATGTGCTGGTGATCCGTTATGAGGGACCGAAAGGTGGCCCAGGCATGCGCGAAATGTGCAATGCCATGAAATACCTTTACGGTTTGGGTCTGGGGACTTCGACAGCGATCATCACGGACGGACGCTTTTCCGGAACGAATAACGGCTGCTTTGTTGGCCATATTTCTCCCGAAGCGGCTGAGGGCGGACCGATTGCCGCGGTGCGGGATGGCGATGCGGTTACCATTGATATTCCCAATCGCGTGATCACGCTGCATGTTTCGACGGAGGAGATCAGGGAACGCCTTGCACATGTGGTTAAGCCGGCCCCGCGCTTTACGAGCGGGTATCTGGCAATGTACAGCAAATACGCGACGTCCGCGTCTCAGGGCGCCGTGCTGGAATAATAAACAAAAGAAGAAAGGAAATTGCCATGTACACACAAAAAGAGATCCATACGGTACTGGTTGCCGGTTCCGGCGTAATGGGTGCGTCCTTTGCGCAGATCTTTGCGCAGCATCACTATGACGTCATTCTTTATGATATTGCCGATGCCGCGCTGGAAAAGGCGAAGAATCTGATTGCAATCAACCAGAAAACGGAGATCGCGCAGGGAAGTCTGACAGAAAAGGAGTCGGAAGAACTGCTCTCCCGTATTTCATTTACTTCGTCTAAGGACTGCTTTGCCCGTGCGGATTTTGTGCTTGAGGCGATCGCGGAAAAGATGGCGATCAAGCATTCGTTCTGGAGCGAGGTCTCTCAGGCAGTCAGCGATGATGCGGTCCTTGCAACGAATACGTCGGGCCTGTCGATTTCTGAGATTGCGCAGGCGGTCAATAAGCCGGAACGTTTTGCGGGCATGCATTGGGTCAACCCGCCGCACCTGATCCCGCTGGTTGAGGTCATTTCAGGGGAAAAGAGCTCGGAGGATGTGATTGCGACAATTTACGATGTTGCGCTCGGCCTTGGACAGAAGCCCGTCAAGGTTTATAAAGACCCCGCAGGCTTTATCCTCAATCGTCTGCAGTATGCAATCGTGCGCGAAGCCTGTCATTGTGTGGAGATGGGCTATGCCAGCATTGAAGATGTGGATAATGTGGTCAAATATGGCCTTGGCATGCGCTATGCATGCATTGGCCCGTTCGAAACGATTGACTTCGGCGGGATTGATATTTTTAATCACGTCGGCAGCTATCTTTTCGACCAGCTTTGCAACGACGGCGGGGTTCCGGCCATTTTGAAGGAAGCCTACGAAGCGGGCAAATGCGGCGTGAAGAACAGCAACGGCTTCTATGATTACAGCGATGGCAAGGGCGAGGAAGCGCTTGCCAGACGTGATGAAGCGTTCATCAAACTGGCGCATTGCCTGTACGGCAAGTGAGCTGCACTCTGTCGGTAAATCAGTAAAAGAATAGGTCCCATGATCCGCCTGACACTCTCCCGGGCGTTTGGATCATGGGGCCTTTTCTTTGTGCTTTGCGGGCGTTAGAGCTTCCAGCCGGCGCTCTCGCGCTTGCCGCCGACAAAGTCGGCGTAGATGCCGCTCTGACGGATGAGCTCTTCGTGCCGCCCCTGCTGGACGATTTTACCGCCGTCGAGCACCAGAATCTGATCGGCGCTGCGGACGGTTTTGAGCCGGTGGGCGATCATCAGGATCGTCTTATCGCGCGTGAGCGCTTCGATTGCCTTTTGCAGCCGATCCTCATTCTCGGGGTCGACGTTGGCGGTGGCCTCGTCGAGAATGAGGATGGGCGCATCCTTGAGCATGGCGCGGGCAATGGAGATGCGCTGCTTTTCACCGCCTGAGAGCGACGCGCCGCCCTCGCCGATGACGGTAGCGTACCCGTCCGGCAAAGCCGAGATGAAGTCGTCACAGCAAGCTTTCTTCGCCGCTTCGACCACCTGCGCGTGCGTGGCGTTCGGACAGCCGAATTTGATGTTGTTTTCGATCGTGTCGGCAAAGAGATAAACGTTCTGGAACACCATGCTGATTTGATCCATCAGGCTCTCGAGCGTATAGTCTCGCACATTGTGGCCGCCGATGCGCACGCTACCGCTGTCCGCATCCCAGAAGCGGGCGACGAGGTTACACAGCGTGGTCTTGCCGGAGTCGGAGGGACCGACGATGGCGGTGGTGCTCCGATCCGGAAGCGTCACGGAAATGTCGCGTAGGATCGGCTTTTTCTCATAGGCAAAGCTTACATGGTCAAAGACGATGTCGTGCCGCTCGGGCGCGATGGCTTTGCCGTTTTCATCCATCTGCGGCATCCGTTCGGTCTCGGCCGTGCGGTCAATGGCGGCGGCGGTCAGGCGCAGCATGGAAACGCCCATGCTGAAGAGCTTGACCTGACTGAAAACGAGGAAGGAGACCACCACGGTCATCAGGGCGTTCGGCAGAGACATGCTGCCTGAGGCGCACAGAAGCACGGCGGCAAGCATCATAGCCACGCTGGCGATTTGCAGCACGGCTTCCTGCGCGGCGGTGTAGGGCGTCATGACCCACTCCACGTCAAGATCGCTGCGGCGCTTATAGTCCAGCGCATCCTGAAGCTTGCGGTCGCCCTTGCCTGTGAGGTGGAACGACTTAACGACGCTCATGCCCTGCACCGTTTCCAGCACGGCCTCGGTAAGAGCGGCCTGGGACTTCTGTATGACGCTTTCCCTCTGCGCCTGCGGGAAGGGCGCGGAGAGGGATACCGAGCGCGGCGCGCCCGCTTCCGAGCCGCAGCCGTCCCCGGCAATAACGGAGCCGCCGCAGGCGAGCGCCGACGGCGCGGAGGTGGATCTGACCGCCCTCAGCAGCACGATGGTCTACGCCGAGGTCTACAATATGCTCTACAACGATCCCGAAAGCTATCTCGGCAAGACGGTCAGGGCGAGGGGAGAATTCTCCATCTACCAGCTCGTGGTGGACGGCGTGCTGCAGCCTGCCCCCGCGGCTTACGCCTGCATCATCGCCGACGCCGCCGCCTGCTGCGCCGAGGGTATGGAGTTCGTGTCGGAGAGTGATCTTATCTACCCCGACGATTACCCTGAGCTGGGCGCAGAGATCACCGTCGTCGGCGAGTTCCAAGCCTATGAGGAAAACGGGATGACGGGGCATCATCTGATCAACGCGAGGCTGGAGCCCTCCGAGATGCGTTAATCTCCGCTCGGTGTCCCTCTCAGACCCGCCCTCGCTCCCCCATGTTACGGCTCTGCTGTCCGGGCATTAAATATTGACCTTGAATTTACAACAACATGGAGGTTTGTATGTTTAGACTTGATAACCTTTCCCCCTCTTTCTAGTACCTCCTATCGTGCAGTTTGCCACACCGTAACTGGTCTGGCAAGCAGGCTGGTCGGAAGTCCGGCACTCGCCTCAGCCGCCGTTCTTGGCAACATCACACGGGCTGTGTGTATCGAGATCCTTGATTCTTTCCTTTTAATTCGGTTTTAATTATATTCGTCAATTCTGTCTGACAGTGCCATAACAACATAATGTGCTAAAATACCGGCATTGCGTTTCGGATCTACTTGAATGCCCGCGTCTATGACCGAGCAGCTTTTTTTGATTTCGAATTACTCCGCACGCTCCGGCATTCCATCGTTTTCTTTTACTCAACTGCATAGCAATTCCCCAACTACTGGTTTTCGGCATAGAAAAATTACAGTCGTCAATCCGCGTACAATAGCAAAAATATACGGGGATCCTACTGTAATTTTTAATAATACCAATCCGCTTTTATCTCCTCAAGCCCTTGTATCGCAAGGGTTTGAGCTATATGGTATCGCTCCACATCCCACTGGATAGGTTCCATGCCGATGGAGCGGATAGCGGAAATGACATGGTCGTCGTACTCGCCGAACGGGCAGCGGATGAGCGTCGGGCGGACGCCGGTGAGCGCCTCGATCTTGTCGTTGCAGGTGTTCACGTCCGCGATGATCCGGTCGGCGGTCAGGGAATTGTAGTGGTCGTGCGCGTTGGAGTGGTTCATCAGTTCGTTGCCGCTCTCGACGATGGCCTTGGCCTGCTCGGGGTACTGGTCCGCCCAGTTGCCGACGACGAAGAAGGTGCACTTCACACCGTAGTCCGCGAGCACATCGAGAATCTTCTGCGTGTTGTCCGCACCCCAGGCGGCGTCGAACGAGATGCTGCACACCTTCTGATCGCGCTCGACGCAGTAGATGGGCAGCTGACGCGTCGCGGCCGACGCCCGCACGGCGGCGGGCGCGTTCACCGCGCCGAAGATGGCTGCCGCCGCCAGCAGCGCCGCACCGACGGTCAGCGTCCTGCGCCGCAGAACAAGAAAGCGCGGCTTCGCCGTCTCCCGCTTCCCACGCTTTTTCCTCAAGGCAAACTGCAAAAACATCCGCATATCCTCCCCATTTTGTTTTGGTAGAGGGTATGCGGGGCTTTCCTTTTTCATACCGGACGGAGCCCCGTGCGCGTCACGGGACAGCCACGCCGTCCGCCGGCCGCGCGCCGATTTTCGGCAGAATCTACTTTTTTCGTTGAGAAAATGCCGCGCTTGTGTTACACTGGATACAGCTATCATAGAAAATGAAACGCGCGGCCCTTCGCCGCACACTGAAAATTCAATCGTTTTTGGAGGAGAAAAAGCATGGAGATCAGAAAAGAAAAGAAGGATTCCGCACTGTCATTGGCCATCGAGGGCCGTATCGACACCACCACCGCCCCCCAGCTGGAAACGGAGCTGAAGGCCGACCTTGACGGCGTCACCGAGCTGCGTCTGGACTTCGGGCGGGTCGAGTACATCTCCTCGGCGGGACTGCGCGTGCTGCTGTCCGCGCAGAAGCTGATGAACCGTCAGGGCAAAATGGTGCTCACCCATGTGAGCGAGTCGGTGATGGAGATCTTTGAGGTGACCGGCTTCTCCGATATTCTGACCATTGAGTAACACCATGCGGATGATGAGCCCCGCCGCACATCGGACGGCGGACCGCTTTACCGCTCGGATGTTCCGTGGGCTGTGGGTCCCTGCCATGCTCTCGTCGCTCGGCTGGGCGCTGAGCGATATGGCGGACGCCGTGGTGGTGGGACAGCGGCTGGGCGCCGTGGGACTTGCCGCCATCGGTCTGATCCTGCCGGTCTACATGATCAACTGCATGTTTGCCCACGGCCTCGGACTGGGCGGCTCCGTTCGCTATTCCCGTCTGCTGAGTCAGGGCAAAACGCAGGAGGCCGCGGACAGCTTTCACGGTGTGCTCGCGCTGGCGCTGCTTTTCAGCGTCACGACCGCCGTGCTGGGCAGCGTGTTCATGGACCCGCTGCTGGCGCTGCTGGGCACGCGGAGCACGGACGGCGCGCTGTATGCCGCCACAAGGGACTATCTGCAGATCCTTGTCGCGGCCACGCCGCTGTTCTACCTGTCCAACGTGTTCAACTACTATCTGCGCAACGACGGGAGTCAGCGCCGCGCCGGCGCCGGCTCGGTCATAGGCAACCTCTGTGACATCGCGCTGAACATCACGCTGGTGCTGGCGCTGGACATGGGCACGCGGGGCGCGGCGCTGTCCACCGCGCTGGGACAGATCATCACCATCGCCATCTATCTGCCGGGCTTTTTCGGTCAGAAGCACACGCTGCGCTTCGCGCTGCCGCGCGGGCGCTGGCTCGTCCCTGCCCTTTCCGCGCTGAAGGCGGGTATGGCCACCTCGGTGCAGTACCTGTACCAGATGATCTTCTTCCTCGTGTGCAACAATCTGCTGATCCGTCTGGGCGGCGAAACGGCGGTGGCGGTGTTCGACGTCATTCAGAATACCTCCTACCTGATCCTGTACCTGTTTGAGGGGACGGGGCGCGCCATGCAGCCCATCCTCTCCACCTATCAGGGCGAGCACAACCGGCAGGGAATGCGGAACACGGTGCGTCTCGGCTTCACGGCGGGACTGACGGTGGGCGGCGCGCTGATCGCCCTTGTGGAGCTGTGGCCCGCGGGAATGTGCCTGCTGTTCGGCATCGCCGGTTCGGCATCGGAGGCGCTGGCGTGTACCGCGCTGCGGCTCTACGGCGCGGGGGCGCTGTTCGCCGGCATCAATATCCTGCTGTGCAATTACTATCAGGCCTGCGAGAACGAGAAGCCGTCGTTCCTGCTGGAGACGCTGCGCGGCGCGGTGCTGCTCATCCCGCTGACGTTCGTATGCTACGCCTTGGGGTTGCAGCGCTTCTGGCTGCTGTTCCTGCTGACGGAGGCCGGCTCGCTGGCGGTGTTCCTGCTGCTGGGACTCGGCGGCCGTTATAAGAAAGCGGAGCTGCCGGAGGAGCGCATTTTCCAGCGGACGATCCTCAGCAACGCGGAGGATGTGATGGACGTGTGCCGCGAGCTGGAGGCCTTCTGCGAAGTCTGGGGCGCGGACATGAAGCAGCAGATGCTTTCGACCATGACCGTGGAGGAGCTCGGCATGGCCATCTTGAAGCACGGCTTTCAGGGACGGACGGACGGCTACCTCCAGCTGACGGCCATCATGGACGAGGGCGGCGTGCTGGAGCTGCACCTGCGGGACGACGCCACGACCTTCAATCCCTTTGCGTTAGATACCTCCCGCGCCAGCCGGGACGAGGCTTTCGACATGGACGGCATGGGCGTGCTGGTCATCAAAAAGCGGGCGAAGGAATTTTTCTACCGCCGCTATCAGGGCTTCAACACACTGATCATCAAGATCTGAGGACAAAGAGGGAAAAGCGATGAAGGTCGTTTATTTCGGCAGCGACGTGTTCCTGTCGTGCTTTGAATATTTTGTGGAAAAGCATCAGGTGCTGGCGCTGTATACCTATCACAACGACGAGGACTATTTCACGGAATATGCCATCGTAAGGCGGGCCGGAGAGCTCGGCATCCCCGTCCACTACGAGGCCATCTCGCCGGAGGAGATCCGGCGGTACTTCACGGAGGAGGACTGCGAGCTGTTTTTCATCGCGGAGTATGACCGCATCCTGACGTTGCCGGAGGAGCTTCCCGCGTTCCGCGGCATCAACACCCACAGCTCGCTGCTCCCGCAGGGGCGCAGCTATTACCCCATCGAGGGAGCCATGGAGCGGGAGCTGTCATGCACCGGCGTGACGATGCACAAGGTGGCGCAGCGATTGGACGGCGGCGACGTTCTGGCACAGCATACCATTGACATAACCGCGGACACGGACAGCATCGACGTCTATCTGCAAAGCGCGGCATGGGCGCGCGCGACGGTCGAGGAGCTCCTCGAGCACCTCGACGACCGCTGGGCCGCCGGCCGGCCGCAGGCGGAAAAGCAGCCTTACTGGAAACGTCCCGCGTCCGAGCTGCTGACGCTGCATCCCGAAATGAGCCGGGCGGAGGCCCTGGCGATCTTCCGAAAATACAATTCCATGACTCAGGTGGAGCTGGGCGGCGCGTGGTTCTATGTGACCGCGATAGGGACCGGCACGGCCCCCCTGCCCTGCGAGGTGCAGCGTCTGTCCCCCACGCGGGCGCTCTACCGCGTAAGGGACGGTCATTTGCGGCTTCATATCCATCCGATGGAGGTGCGGACATGAAACGAGCAAGGAGCATACGGTTACAGCCCAAGCTACTGCTGGGACTGGTGGCGATGGCCGCCGTCCTCGCGGCGATCCTGGCCCCCTCGATTGCCCAACTGTACCGGGCGCGGATGGAGGAGCAATACGCCTCTCTCGCGTTCGGTCAGGCCTCCGTGGCGGCGGATCTCATCGACGGAGACCGCGTGGAGCAATACTACCGGACCGGCGAGAAGGACGCCTATTATGAGGAGATCCACCGCTACCTGCAGGACGTCAGGGAGAAGCTGGGGCTGAAATACTTCTATGTGGTCGTGCCGGAGGATGAGGTCATGTACTACATCTGGGACGCGGGCGTTCCCGGTGAGGACGGCGTCTGCGACCTCGGCGACACCGACGCCTACTACGGCGGCGGCAACGAGCTGATGCACGGGGCCTTTTCCGTCGACGCGGAGCAGACCATCCTCATCACCAACAACGAGGAGTACGGCTATCTGGCGTCGGCCTACGTCGCCATCCTCAACAAAGCCGGCACACCGGTGGCGCTGGCCAGCGTGGACATCTCGATGGACATGATCGACCAGCAGATCCGGCAGTTTCTCGGCCTGACGCTGTGCGTGGTGCTGGCCGTTCTGCTGCTTTCCATTTTCGCGTACTACTACTATGTGCGGCGCATTCTGATCCGTCCGCTGAGGACTCTGCACCACGCCGCCATCGGGCTGGTGGAGAGCAGGATGGAGGATCTTTCTCACTTCCGGGTGGAGGTCAACACCGGCGACGAGCTGGAGGAGCTTGCCCATTCGTTCCAGTACATGGTGTCGGAGCTGAATGAATATATTCAAAACCTCAGCCGCGTCACCGCGGAAAAGGAGCGCATCGGCGCAGAGCTGGACGTGGCGCGCCACATTCAGGCGTCCATGCTGCCCTGCATCTTCCCCGCCTTCCCCGAGCGCCACGAGTTCGACATTTACGCCTCCATGACGCCGGCGAAGGAGGTCGGCGGCGACTTCTACGACTTCTTCCTGGTGGACGACGACCATCTGGCGCTGGTCATGGCGGACGTGTCCGGCAAGGGCGTCCCCGCGGCGCTGTTTATGATGATCTCCAAAACTCTGCTGAAATCCGCCGCGCAGAGCGGCCTGTCCCCGAAGGCCGTGCTGGAAAAGGTGAACGATCAGCTCTGCGAAAACAACGAAGCGGAGATGTTCGTCACCGTCTGGCTGGGCATTCTCGAGATCTCCACGGGAAAAATGAAGTGCGCCAACGCAGGCCACGAGTATCCGGCCATCATGCGCAAAGGCGGCTCCTTTGAGCTGTTCAAGGATAGGCACGGCTTCGTGCTGGCCGGCATGGAGGGCGCCCGATACCGCGAATACGAGCTGGAGCTGGACGCGGGAGACCGTCTGGTGGTCTACACGGACGGCGTGCCGGAGGCCACGAATGCCTCCAACACGCTTTATGGGACTGACCGGATGCTCCGTGCGCTGAACGCCGCCGAGGGCGGCTCGTGCCGCCAGCTGCTGGAGGCTCTGCACCGCGATGTGGACGAGTTCGCGGGCGGCGCGGACCAGTTCGACGATATCACCATGCTCTGCATCGAGATGAAGTCGTCGGGCATGAAAAAGATCAATCTCGCGCCGACGCTGGAGCAGCTGCCGCAGGCCACCGACTTTTTTGAGGGCATTCTCGCCGAGGCAGGAGCCTCCATGAAGGCGATCGCTCAGGTCAATGTGGCGGTGGACGAGATCTTCTCCAACATCGCCCGCTACAGCGGCGCGACCGGCGTCGTGCTGGGCTGCTCACTGAAAGGCGGCAGGGCGACGCTTCGCTTTTCCGACAACGGACGGCCCTATGACCCCACCGAAAAGCCCGACCCGGATACAACGCAGTCGGCGGAGGAGCGGGAGGTCGGCGGTCTCGGCATCTTCATGGTGAAGAAGCTCATGGACGAGGTGACCTATGAATACGCGGATGGGTCGAACATCCTGACGCTCGTGAAGAGCCTTTGACCGATCGTACCGGGTCGCCTCCCGTCCCGCAGCGGAGCATTTCCGGAAGAGTTTTGACCGAGGAAACACGATGAGCAAATACGCCGCGCAGCTCAGCAGGAGCTGAACCTCCGCGAGATACAAAGAGGCCCATCTGCCAAAGCAGATGGGCCTCTTCTCTTTGTTTTGTCTGAGGGAGCGTGTTCCCGTTACTTGTTGTATGCTCTGTAGAGGAACGTCACGATCTGGCCGCGGGTGCAGTCGTTGTCGGAGCCGAACAGGCCGCCGCCGATGCCCTCAGTCACGCCGTTAGCTGCCGCCCAGGCGACCGCGTCCGCGAAGTAGCTGCCGGTCGGGACGTCGGAGAACTCCGCCGCGCTCGCCGCCTTGGCCTTCAGGGCGCGGGCGAGGAACGTCACCGCCTGCGCGCGGGTGCAGGTCGCGTCGGGAGAGAACGTGCTGGTCGTCGTGCCGGTGGTGATGCCGTTTTCGATGGCCCACGCCACGGCCTTCTCATAGTAGCTGCCGCTGACCACGTCGGTCATGCCGGACGCAGCGCCCTTCGGCTCGGGAGAGCCGGCGGCACGCCACAGGAAGGTCACGATCTGCGCGCGGGTGCAGGGCTGCTCGGGAGCGAACAGATTGTTGCCCACGCCGTCGGTGATGCCGTTCTTGACCGCCCACTTGACAGCCTCATAGAAGTAGGCGTTGTTGGGCACATCGTAGAAGAAGTTCAGCATGGAGTTGTCCTCCATGAAGGTCGCCTTGACCTCGACCTTGCCGGCGGGCATGGTGAAGGTGTACTTGCCGTTGCCCTTGTCCTTGAGCGTCAGCTCGTTGCCGTTCTTGTCGGTGACGGTCAGGGTCTCGAGGACGTAGCCGCTGTCGGGCTTGACGGTGACGGTCACGGTGTCGCCCTTGCTGGCGCTCTTCGGGCTGACGGTCACGGTGCCGTGCTCGGTCTTGCTCGGGGTAGAGACGGAGTAGGTCGGGTCATAGCTGCTGCCGGAGGAAATGTAGCTCCAGGAGGCATTCAAGGTAACCGTGGCAGAAACCGTGTAGGAGGCACCGGCGGCGTAGAATTTGCTGCCGTCATACCAGCCGTTGAAGGTATAGCCGCTGCGCCTGGGCGTGGGGAGGGTGATGGTCGTGCCGCTGGCCACATTGTATGTGCTGTCAGCAGTTGCGCCATCGTTATACTTCATGGTAAGCGTGACTAAGTCTTGTTCCTTGACACCGCCGTTATAGATCACGCCCTTAACCGGCGTGACTTCAATGGACTGACCATTTCCGTTTTCTTTGGACAGATACAAATGCTCGATCGTACCATCGTTGTACTTGAATGTTGCGCCGTAGTTGGCATCATGCTCCACATAGAGATTGGTGACCGTACCACCGTTCATCGTGAAGCTGCCAGGATTGCTGGCCGACCACGCATTGGCGTTTACAAACACGTTACCGATCGTGCCGCCGTTGATCGCAGTCAGCGCGCCGTTGACATTGGCGCCGATCCACAAATCGGAACTGTACTGCAGGTACTCGTCATTCTGATACCCTTTAGCGTTCTTGTTGCCAGTAATGCTGCCGGACTTCATTTCAAAGGACGCGCTGCTGGTCATGTAAACGCCGCCGATAAAGTTAGAAGCCTTGCCGTTCGTGATCGTCGCACCGTCGATGGTCAGCTTACCCTTATCACAGAAAATCACGCGGCACTTCTCATTGCCGTTAACTGTAACATCTTTCAGCGTGACCTCGCCGGAAACGTAGAGAACGCAGTAGGTTTTGTTATCACTGCCGACAGTAAAGCTGTTGGCAGCCTTGATCGTGTACTTGCCCTGACCGTCGATGGTGATGTTCTTTGCAAGATTGAGCGTGGAGGTCAACTCCGCGTCCTTCAGCAGCGTGATGGTATCGCCGTCCTGCGCGGCGGCAACAGCGTCAGCCAGCGTCTTATAATAGGTACCGCCGACCTTGGCAACTGCGTTGGTCTCGCCCAATTTCTCCACGGTGCCATCGGCAGACTGCACATAATCAGTGGGGATGTACTTGGAAATGTCAGCATCAAATTTGCCGCCGGTTACCGTTGCGGTACCGCTGTTGGATGCATCGTAATGGTCCACAATCATTTCCTGGGTATCGCTGGCACGCTTGAATTCGCCGCCGGAAATGGTCAGATTGCCAACGGTATTGGCATCGCTATCATAAGCAGAGGTGAACAGTACGGCGGAAGCAGTATCCAGAGTCTGGAACGTGCCAGCAGTGATTTCAGCCTTGTTCCAGTTCATAATGACGTACTGGGCAGTATTAGAGAAATTACCACCATTGATGGTCAGTACACCAAAGCGATCGTTCTTGACCGTGTTGATGCCGCCGGCAAAATTGCCGCCCTTGATCGTCAAATAGCAATTGGCAGTTACCCTGTCGCTGCCATTGCGGATCATGCTGGAATAACCGCCAGCGTTTTCAACGGTAACGCCAATGTTAATCTCCATGGTGCCGTAGTTGGCAATGGTGTACCAACTGTTTCCGCCGTTGCCATTGGAGGAATAGGTACCCTTTTCGGCAGAACGCTTAAAGGTGCCGCCATTCAAGGTAACCTCGCCGGAGTTGACGATTGCGCCCTTTCCGTGCGACACATTATCTACGATACCGTTGCCAGTGATGGTCAGCGTTGCACCATTTTCAACAATAATGGTGTGTTCACCCGTTTTGTTCGTCAATGTCTTGCCGTTCAGATCAAGCGTAGCATTCTTACCATTTGGAACCTTGATAGTAGCAGTTGTGTCCTCAGACATAACATAGGTGCCATTTTCCAACGTGATAACGCCGTCTGCTGCTTCAGGCAGTACGATCCCCGCCGCCGCGGGCACTTCCGCCGGCGCAGGCGCGCCTTCGCCCTCCGCCAGGGCAGCGGTGGGCAGCAAGCTGAACGCGAGACAAAACGTCAGCAAAACGGATAGCAATTTACGTTTCATAAAAGGTCCTCCTACAATGTATATTCTCCGCGGCTCCCCGCGGGCGAGCACAGCACATCTGTTCCCGGTCGGGAACAGAAAAGGGGCCATGGCCCCTTTTTGCACTTTATGGCGATATCATAGCACGCCCGTGTAAAAAAATCAACCTTTTTTCTGTAAGGAAATGACAAATTTCGCGCGACATTTTTCGAGAATCCGTGCATTTCGCCAAACCCGCCTTGCCGCTTCGCGTCGCCGCTGTATTTACTTGGCAAAGCGCCCGCTTTGCACTATGTTAAAGCGTCCTAAAACGGTGGCACAGAGCGGCAGAGAGCATAAATATTCTGTTAAGCGATCGTTTCGAGCCTTTCTGCGCGCTTTTGCCGCGCATAAATAACCGTGTGAATGGTAAAATCCTACAAGCCAGCGAGGATTTTCGGCGCAAGATTGTCAAGAATTTGAGAACCGCTCCGCGGGGGCTTGACATTTGCGCGCCGCCGTAGTATCTTCACGTCAACAATTGAATAGGCTCAATTCAGTTGAGCGAGATAGAGGCGCGGCCGACAAGAGTACCGAGTCCGTACGGAGCAGAGATCCGGGACAAAGGGAAAGGGGAAGCCGCCGAAGTGGGGAACGGTTCCTGTGCCGTTTTCTGCTGGCTCGTCGGAGAAGATCCGCCGGACTGTCACAATTTGTGGAGCGCTATCGAAGAGTCGGCAAGCCGGTTTCGGTTTTGCCGGTATTGCAGATCATTTGCCGTAAATGCTCCACACGAGCATTTACGGCTTTTTCTGTTTCCGAACTCGTTGGCGCGGACAACGAAGGGCCGACTCCCCCCACGGAGCCAAATTTCCATTCAGAAAGGAAGCAACACCATGAACCTCAGAAGAACCATCGCTACCCTGCTCGCAGCCCTCATGCTGCTTGCCCTCACCGCCTGCGGCGCGGGCACGACGTCTCCCGCGCAGGACGCAAACGACCCGGCAGAGGAAACAGCTCCTTCCACGACCGAAAGCAGCCAGCTCCGCGTCGGCATGGAATGCGCCTACGCGCCGAGCAACTGGCAGGAGAGCGCCGCGACCGACACCAACGTTCCCGTGGAAAACGTCGCCGGCGCTTACGCCGAGGGCTACGACGTGCAGATCGCACGCATTCTCGCCGATCAGCTCGGCAAGGAGCTGGTCATCGTCAAGCTCAGCTGGGACGGCTTGATCGACGCGCTCAATCAGGGCCAGATCGACGCCATCATCGCCGGCATGATGGACACCGCCGAGCGCCGCGAGTCCATCAACTTCTCCGACCCGTACAAGGAGACGATCTACAGCATGATGGTGCTCGCCGGCTCGCCGTATGAGAACGCGACCTCCATTCAGGACTTCTCCGGCGCCGCCGTGCTCGGTCAGCAGGGCACCGCGCTCGACGATGTCATCGACCAGATCGAGGGCGTCGAGCACCTCAGCCCCGTCGGCAGCGTGCCCGACATGATCTCCCGCCTGCAGCAGGGCACCTGCGACGCCATCGTCATCAACGAGGAGAGCGCCCCGGGATACCTCGCCTCGAATCCCGATTTCCGTCTCATCACCTTCAGCGAGGGCAACGGCTTCACGCTGCCCGCCAAGGGCTCCTGCGTGGGCCTGCGCAAGTCCGACACCGAGCTGCTCGCGCAGATCAATGAGATCCTTGCCACCATCGACAGCGACGCGCGCACCGAGATGTGGAACACCGCCGTCGCCAACCAGCCGAAGTAACCGGCGGCTTCACGCCGCATAAGGAGGAAGCACCATGAGAGGAACCCCCGCGTCCCGCGGTCAGAGCTTCATCGCACGGGACCACCGTTATGTCTATCTGGGCGGCAGCGTCATCGCCCTCGTCGGCCTGAGCCTGTGGTATTCCGTGCCCAGTCCGTACAGCTTTCTGCCCGCCGGCTCCGTGCCCGGTACGGCGCTCGCCGCGGTCTGCTATTTCTTTTTGGCCGTCAGCACGCTGGCGCTGCTCGTCAAGTGGACGCATTGGAACAGCTACGGCGAGACCATTCTCAAGCACCCCTTCATCGTGCGGCTGAGCCGCTATCTCTCCTATCTGGACGCCGCGGCTGCCGCGCTGCTCGCGCTTGACCGCTTTGTGCTCAAGCTCGCCTACGTCGTTCACGCCGCCGTCCACGCCGAGAGCAACCCCACCGGCACGCTCTCCTCCATGATCTACATGGCCTACAACCAGCGCTCGCTCTTCGTCACCGGCGTGTGGACGACCGTTCAGCTCGCGCTGGCCGGCACGGCGATCGCGTTCGTGCTGGCGCTTCTCATGGTCTTTCTCCGCATTCAGGAGCCCGACAAGCGCAACAACGACTTTGTGAAGCTTATCAAGATCGTCGCGAACAAATTCGCCCGCTTCTACATCTTCGTCATCCGCGGCACGCCGATGATGGTGCAGTCCCTCATCTTCTACTACGCGATCTTCAATCTCTTCAAGCGCACCGGCATGAGCGTCACGGAGATCAACCGCGTCTGGTCGCTCTTCATCTCCGGTCTTGTCACGGTCTCGCTCAACTCGACCGCGTACCTTGCCGAGGTGCTGCGCGGCGGCATCCTCGCCGTCGACGCGGGGCAGATGGAGGCCGCGCGTTCGCTCGGCATGACGCACTGGCAGGCCATGCGCAGAGTCGTTTTCCCGCAGGCCATCAAAAATTCGCTGCCCGCCATCGGCAATGAGTTCATCATCAACATCAAGGATTCCTCCGTGCTGTGCGTGCTGGGCGTATCCGACCTGATGTTCATGACACGCTCGGTCGCCGGCATTTATTATAAGGGCACCGAGTGCTACCTCATCGCCGCCACCGTTTACCTGTTCCTGACGTATCTTTCCTCGCTCCTGCTCAAGGCCATCACGGGAAAGATGACCGCGCCGGACAACACCAAGCGGCACCAGGGCAACCAAACCGTCGATCTGGGGCTTCCCAGCTCGAACTGACAGGAGGGCGCTATGACGAACGATCCCATCATCAAAATCGAACAGCTCGAAAAGTCCTTCGGCGACCTCCACGTGCTCAAGGGCATCAACTTGGAGGTCGACCGCGGCGAGGTCGTGTGCATCATCGGCGCCTCCGGCTCCGGCAAGTCCACGCTCCTGCGCTGCATCAATCTGCTGGAGGAGGCCGACTCCGGTCACATTTGGTTCGACGGGCAGGATCTCATGGACCTCAAGGTCGACCTCAACGCCCTGCGGCAGAAGATCGGCATGGTATTTCAGGACTGTAAGGCGGCGCTTTGCCCGGTGCGCAAAATCGGTGTGCAGATACATGAAGCTGTATCTGCACATGAAAAAATATCGAAAAAAGAAACCCGGATACGTGCCGGGGAGATTATGAAGAAAATCGGTATGGATGATTATGAACGTGTACTGGACAGTTATCCTTTTGAACTTTCGGGGGGCATGAATCAGCGTGTGGGTATCTGTGCGGCTATGATCATGCATCCGAATCTTCTCCTTGCAGATGAACCAACCAGTGCATTGGATGTTACAGTGCAGAAACAGGTAGTAGAGGAGCTTCTGATGATGCGAAAAGAATATCAGACAGCGATGATTCTGGTAACGCATAATATTGGTGTGGTGAGGGCGATGGCCGACAGGATACTGGTACTTCAGAACGGAACTGTCAGGGATTATGGAGAAACGAAAAATGTTCTGGATCATTCGCAGGATCCGTATACGCAGAAGTTGATGAATTCGGTGCTTCATTTGAAGAGAGAATATATTTAAGTTTTTTAGAGAGGAATGACTTTGGATGAAGACTAGAGCCTAGAGTTCAGGAGGAGCAGACAGGTGGCAGATACGATTTTAAAAGCAGAACATCTTACGAAGACATTTATATCCGGGAAAAAGACATTAACAGCAGTAGATGATGTCAGTTTTGAATTAAAACAGGGAGAGTGTCTGGGAATTGTAGGTGAATCCGGTTCCGGTAAAAGCACGATTGCAAAGATGCTTACACATCTGGAAAGTATTACAGATGGAAAAGTGATTCTGAAAGGAAAAGATATTACCAATATAAAAGGAAAAGAACTTCGGGAAATTTACAGGGATATTCAGATGGTATTTCAGATGCCAATGGAATCCTTTGACCCACGTTGTACGCTCGGGGACGGAATCGGAGAAAGCCTGAGAAATATGGGGATAAGCCGTACCGAAACCCGTAGAAAAGTGGAAGAACTTCTGGAAAGATGCGGTCTGGAAAAAGAATACG
>ERZ824480.1057-NODE-1057-length-26943-cov-12.717086_pt1 | contig 26943 bp, 25 predicted proteins | sample MGYA00519861_ERZ824480 | MGnify/ENA primary metagenome ERZ824480 (study PRJEB31778, sample SAMEA3449152) | human gut metagenome | biome: human gut; feature: human-associated habitat; material: faeces | place: United Kingdom | collected 2010/2012 ... | reverse complement strand
GGTCGGGCTTATCGCCGGTGATGTACTCCTCGGGCACGCCGTTGGAGCGCATCACACGCCACTTATAATGGTCGCCGAAGTAGCTGCCGTCCGGGTTGCGGCCGCCCAGCCACACCTGAGCGATGTTCTCGAAGCGGCGGTTCTCGTAGATCTCGCGGGGAGGGATGTGGCAGTGATAGTCGCAGATGGGCATAGCAGCTGCATAGTCGTGATACAGATGCTGTGCGGTAGCAGACTGGAGCATGAAGTCCTTATCCATAAATGCTTTCATGGGATTTTAACTCCTTTTCTCTGATAAATTTTGTTAAAATTTAGACAAAAACGGGCATGGAATTGCACCTGCTTTAAACAGGCAGGCTGCCTTATCCTTAGTATACCGGAAAATGCCGATGTATACAACTGAAAAACTGCCAAAATTTCACCCTTGGAATTGTATAAACCGCTGGAAATGCGCTAAATAGCCATTTTTGGACTAAAAACATTGCACAAAACACTTGACTTCTTTGTATACAACAGCATAAAATAGGAGCAGAAGATGGCAGGGGAAACGAGAGCCTGCCATGCAAAGCAAGTTTATAAAGGAGATCAATAAGATGGAAACTTTGAACTACAAGGTTCTGGAAGGCACTGGCTACAACGGCTACATCCTGAAGGATGCTCCCGTTAAGGTGATGCAGTTCGGCGAGGGCAACTTCCTGCGCGCTTTCGTGGACTACTTCTACGATGTTGCAAACGAGAAGGCCGGCTACAACGGCAAGGTCAAGCTGGTGCAGCCCATCGGCAACTTCCCCCAGATGGCAGACTGGATCAACGAGCAGGAGGGTCTGTACACCCTGTACCTGCGTGGCAGCGAAAAGGGCCAGAAGGTGGACGCAAAGCGGGTGATCTCCTGCGTGTCCGACTGCGTGTGCCCCTACATCGATAACAAGTGGGACGAGGTTCTGGCTCTGGCTCGCTCTGAGGATCTGGAGACTGTTGTATCCAACACCACCGAGGCCGGCATTGCCTACACCAAGGGCGACAGCCAGTTCGATCAGGTTCCCCCCAACAGCTTCCCTGCAAAGCTGACCCGCGTGCTGTTCGAGCGCTACAAGGCCTTCAACGGCGCTGCCGATAAGGGTCTGGTCATCCTGAGCTGCGAGCTGATCGACAACAACGGCAAGGAGCTGCAGAAGTGCTGCAACAACTACGCTAAGGATTGGGATCTGGAGCCCGCTTTCATCGACTGGATGAACACTGCCAACACCTTCTGCTCTACGCTGGTGGACCGCATCGTTCCGGGCCGCATCCGTGACCCGCAGGAGCTGGCTGCTCTGGAAGAAGCCAACGGCTACCACGATGCTGTTCTGGACGTGGGCGAAGTGTTCGGCGTCTGGGTCATCGAGGGCCCCGCAGGTCTGGAGGACAAGCTGCCGTTCAAGAAGGCCGGCGTCAACGTTATGGTCGTGCCCGACGTTACCCCCTACAAGAAGCGCAAAGTCCGCATCCTGAACGGCGCACACACCGGCTTTGTGCTGGGCGCTTATCTGGCAGGCTTTGATATCGTCCGCGACTGTATGCACAACGATACCGTGCGCGGCTTTATGAACAAGATGCTGCACGAGGAGATCATCCCCACCCTGCCGCTGGACAAGAAGGATCTGGAGGACTTCGCCTCTGCTGTTGAGGACCGCTTCAACAACCCCTTCGTCAACCACGAGCTGATGAGCATCTCCCTGAACTCCACCTCCAAGTGGAAGGCCCGCAATATGCCCTCCTTCCTGGCTTACATCGAGGAGCAGAAGCAGCTGCCCAAGTGCCTGACCATGTCTCTGGCTGCTTACATCGCCTTCTACTCCAACGACATTCAGGAGCGCACCGCTGATGGTCTGATCTGCAAGCGCCCCGCAGGCAACACCTACAAGATCCAGGACGATGCATGGGCTCTGGACTTCTACTACGCACACAAGGACGACACCGCTGCCCAGCTGGTGCACGCTGTGCTGACCAACACCCAGATGTGGGATCAGGATCTGACCAAGATCGAGGGTCTGGAAGCCGCTGTGCTGGCAGATCTGGAAATGATCCGCGCACAGGGCGCCGAGGCTGCTTACAAGAGCTGCCTGTAAGCTGAAAAATCAACCTACCCGCACAACAAAGGGCTGCTGCTTTGGGCAGCAGCCCTTTTGTGCGATACGATAAGGAGAATAACTATGCCGCAGGCAATTCATATCAGCCCCATCGACAATGTGGTCGTTGCCCTGCACCCCATTGCCAAGGGCACGCTGGTGGAGGTGGACGGCCTTGCCGTCACCGCACTGGAGGATATCCCGCAGGGTCATAAGATGGCAGTCAAGCCCATTAAGAACGGCGAGAACGTCATCAAGTACGGTTTCCCCATCGGTCACGCCACCGCAGACGCCGCCCCCGGCACCTGGATGCACACCCACAACGTGCATACCAACCTGTCCGGCGAGGTGGAGTACAGCTATAACCCCGCCCCGGATCTGGCTCCGCTGCCCAAGGCAGAGCCGGAGAACTTTATGGGCTTCCGCCGCAAGGACGGCCGCGCCGCCATCCGCAACGAGATCTGGATCATCCCTACTGTGGGCTGCGTGAACGATATCGCCAAGAAGATGGTAGCCGACAATCAGGATCTGGTCACCGGTTCCATCGAGGGTCTGTACACCTTCACCCATCCCTTCGGCTGCAGCCAGACCGGCCACGACCACGCACAGACCCGCAAGCTGTTGGCTGCGCTGGTGCGCCACCCCAATGCCGCTGCCGTTCTGGTGCTGCATCTGGGCTGCGAGAACCTGCAGCACGATCAGTTCGTGGAAGAGCTGGGCGAGTACGACCACGACCGCGTCAAGTTCCTGACCTGTCAGGACGTGGAGGACGAGTTTGCCGCCGCCCGCGATATCCTGAAGGAACTGGCTGCCTACGCCGGGCAGTTCAAGCGCGAGCCCATCCCCGTGTCTGAGCTGGTGGTGGGCATGAAGTGCGGCGGCTCGGACGGTCTGTCCGGCATCACCGCCAACCCCACCATCGGCCGCTTCTCCGACATGATGGGTCAGCGCGGCGGCTCTACCGTGCTGACCGAGGTGCCCGAGATGTTCGGTGCAGAGGGCTTCCTGATGGACCGCTGCATCAACAAGGAGGTATTCGTCAAGGCCGAGCACATGATCAATGGCTTCAAGGATTACTTCATCAGCCACAACGAGGTGGTGTACGATAACCCCTCTCCGGGCAACAAGGCCGGCGGCATCACTACGCTGGAGGATAAGAGCTGCGGCTGCGTGCAGAAGGGCGGCACTGCCCCCATCATGGACGTCATCGGCTACGGCGACCCCGTGGTGACCAAGGGCTTGAATATGCTCTACGGCCCCGGCAACGATCTGGTTTCTGCCACCGCCATGACGGCAGCAGGCGCACACCTGATCCTGTTCTCCACCGGCCGCGGCACCCCGTTCTCCGCTCCGGCTCCCACCCTGAAGATCTCCACCAACACCCCGCTGGCAGAGAAGAAGGGCGGCTGGATCGATTTCAACACCGGTGTCATCGCAGACGGTGAAAAGACTATCGACGAGGCTGCAAAGGATCTGCTGGATCTGGTCATCCGCGTGGCCAGCGGCGAGCAGACCAAGGCGGAAAAACACGGCTTCCGCGAGATCTCCATCTTCAAGGACGGCGTGGTTCTGTAACTGAAAAAAGGGCTGCTGTACGGCAAAAAGCGGTACGGCGGCCTTTTTGTGCATAAAAAGAAAGGAAGTGTATGAAATGTTGGGCACAAATGGAGTGCTGCTGTTGACACTGCTGCTTTATGCGGCTATCATTTATGGTGTAGTACGATTGATCAAATATTTTATCCGCTACGGCATCGATTACTACTTCAAAAAGCTGGATGCACGGCAGACCGAGCAAGAAAAATGACCCGCCGGGGCGACCCGGCGGCAATAATAGGAGGCTTTTACTTATGAATCAGATCACCACCCGGTACATCACCGAGAACGGCGCCTGCTACGAGCAGTACGTCATCGCCGACCCCGAGGCAAAGACCGCCCTCACCATCACCCCCGAGCGCGGCGGTATGATCACCAGCTTTACGCTGGACGGCGAGGAGTTCGTCTGGACCCGCCGCCCCAATTTCTCCGAGTGCAACCGTCCCCGCTTTGGCGTGCCGGTGCTGTTCCCCAGCTGCGGCAACCCGGATAACGGCGTGCACATCTTTGACGGCAAGGCTTACCCCATGGAGACCCACGGCTTTGCCGACCTGTGCGCATGGGAAGTGGACAGCGTTGGCCCGGACGGCGTGACGCTGGCACTGGAGTCCACCCCGCTGACCAAGTTCCTCTACCCGTTCGATTTCACCCTGCTGCTCAACTATAATCTGGAGGGCAACAAGGCTCTGGTCAGCCTGACCGTCATCAACGAGGGCAACACCGATATGCCCTTCAGCTTTGGCTATCACCCCTACTTTACCGCCTCCAAGCTGGAGAATGTGGAGTTTGACATCAAGTGCGCCACCTGCTCTGAGAACGCCAAGGGCGAGCAGCCTGCCGCCCCGGAAAAGATCACCCTCACCCGCAAGGAGGGTGCAGACAACACCATCCGTCTGCTGACCGGTGTGCAGTTCCCCATGACCCTGACCGACAAGGGCAACGGCCATAAGGTGACCGTGGACGCCGATGAGACCTTTGAAAACGGCGTGCTGTGGCAGCAGGATGCCGAGAGCTTCGTCTGCATGGAGCCTTGGAACGGCTGGGCCAACAGCGTGAACGAGGACGGCAAGCACGAGGTTCTGGAGCCGGACGAGGCCATGACCAGCGAGTGGAGCTTTACCATCGAGAAGGTCTGAGACTGATTTGAAATGCGCGCCGCGCTGCTTTGCGCATAGTCAGCGGAAAAATTATTTTTGATTTGGGGTTCAGGAAAGTCTGCGGAGCTTGTCGGGGCAAAGCCCCTCCATCTGCTTGCGCAGACCGCTCTGCCGCTTAAAAGCCTCACTGGGGCTTTTATTGCTGCGCAAACGCGGACTTTCCTGAGCCCCTTTTTCACGGGAAAGGAACACTCTTCTCAGGATGGTGCAAAGCTTTTGATTTCAGTAAAGAAAATTTAGCACGCTGACCCGCAGTGCCGCGCTTTCGCAGAAAGCGGCGCTGCGAATGCCGTTTGCCGCTACGACCCACCTGTGAAAATGGGGTTCAGAAACGCCCGCAGGCGTTTCTGAACCCCGAAATTAAAAATAATATTTCCTTAGCTGATGCCCAGAGCGCAAGCGGAGGGCATTTCAAATCGTCCCGCCCGGAAAAGGGAGCGGCCTTTAGTGGCAATTGCCGACGCAGCCGCCCTTGTCGGCGTGGCAGGCGTGAGAGCCGCAGCTGTGACCCTCCTCGTGGTCGTGGTGGGTGCAGCGGGCGTTGGGGTCAAAGACCAGCGTGCCGGCAAGATAAGCCGCCGCAGCGCTGTCGGCATCGCCGGTAATGCCGCCGCACAGCCGGATACCGGCCTGTGCCAGTGCCATCTGTGCACCGCCGCCAATGCCGCCGCACAGCAGCACATTTACGCCGTTGCGCACCAAAAAGCCTGCCAGTGCACCGTGCCCCTGCCCGTCGGTGGAGACCACCTCGGCGCTGGTAATGTGGCCTTCCTCGACAGTGTACAGCTTGAACTGCGCAGAGTGGCCGAAGTGCTGGAACACCTGACCATTTTCATAAGGGATCGCGATCTTCATAATAAGAACTCCTTCCTGTATGCAATATTCTCTTTCCTCATTCTAACAGATTGCGGTGAAATAGGGAAGGGCACCCGCGCTTTTTGTGCCTTTTGGGGCGGAAAACATAGCCGGTATGTAAAAATGATATCAGAAACTGCTGCAAAATGTATTATAATAGAGCCCGAAAAGAGGGTACAAGTATGAAAACAAAGCATCACGGGCAAATGTCCGAGTCCTTTCTTACGGCGGTGTTCCTTTCGCTGTCCGGCGGTTTACAGGATGCCTACACCTATCTGTTCCGGGGCAAGGTGTTTGCCAATGCCCAGACCGGCAATATCGTGCTGCTGAGCGCCAATATCATGGATGGCCGGTGGGATAAGGTGCTGCACTATCTGGTGCCGTTGTGCGCCTTTGCGCTGGGGGTGCTGGCTGCGGAAAAAATGCGGGAGCACTTTCAGGCGATGCAGCGGCTGCACTGGCGGCAGCTGGTGGTGCTGGGCGAGGTGCTGCTGCTGTTCGTGGTGGGCTTTCTGCCGCAATCGCAGAACCTGCTGGCTAACGCCATCGTTTCTTTTTCCTGCGCCATGCAGGTGCAGGCTTTCCGCAAGGTGAACGGCTACGCCTTTGCCAGTACCATGTGCATCGGCGACCTGCGCAGCGGCGTGGAGGCCTTTTGCATCTGGCGCAACTCCCATGAGCCCCACGCAAAGGATAGGATGGTGCGCTACTTCGGCATCATATTCCTGTTCGCGCTGGGGGCAGGGCTGGGCAGCAAGAGCGCGGCGCAGCTTGGGGGCAGAGCCATCTGGATCTCCTGCTGCTTTTTGCTGGTCAGCTTTGCGCTGATGTTCATCCGGGAGGAGCTGGAGGAGAACCCGGTCATCGAAAAAGACCTGACCGTCATCCGGCAGGAGACCCGGGAAATCGACCGCACCCTGAAGCAGGAATTGCAGGAAGAACAGCGGGAGCTGAAACAGAGCGCCCGGAAATAACAGAAAAAGGGGCTGCTGTACCATCATTGGTGCAGCAGCCCCTTGCTGTTTGGCTTATTTGCGTTCGGTGCTCCGTGCCCCGGCCTTGGTCAGCAGCTGCTGGAACTTGCGGGCGGCGGTGTTCAGCGGGCGGTGATGGTCGTATACAAGGCAGATGGAGCGGGAGGGGATGATCTCCTGCAAGTGCAGCTGCACCAGCTCTCCACTGGCCAGCAGGGGTGCTGCCATGGGCTCCGGCATAAAGGCCAGTCCCAACTCGCTTTTGACCAGCGTGAGCATCTGGTCGGTGGTGGCGGCCTCGGTGTCCGGCTTCAGCACCGCGTCATGTTCCAAAAAGAATTGCCGGTAAAAGCTGCGGGTCATGCTCTCCTCGTTCAGGCAGATCAGGGGATAACCGGCCAGTTCCTTCAGGCTCAGGGTCTGGCTGGCCAGCGCCGTAAAGGTCTTTCCGCCCACAAGCACCTCATAAAAGGGCATCAGCTCTACCATTTTCAGTCCGTTTTCCACCTCTGCGGGGGTGGTCACGATGGCGAAATCTACCTCGCCGTTGCGTACCGCCTGCACCGCCTGCGGGGTGGAGTGGTTGGAGATGCGCAGCCGGATGCCCGGGAACTCGGTATGAAAAGCGCGCAGCTTTTCCGACAGATAGATATTCAAAGCGGTCTCTGTGGTGCTGATGCTGATGGCACCGTGCTCCAGCGTGGCGGTGGCGCTCAGCTCTTCTTCTGCATCCTGGATCTGCACCGCTGCCGAGGCAATGCGGGAATACAGCAGCTCCCCCTCCGGCGTTAAGGTGACGCCCCGGTTGGAGCGGATGAACAGCACGCAGTTCAGCTGGCTTTCCAGCCGGTTCATGGCGTGGGTGATGTTGGGCTGATTATTGCCCAGCACCCGCGCCGCGCGGGTAAAGTTCTGATACTTTGCCACATAGTAAAAGATTTTGTAGTATTCCCAGTCCACATACATGAGTGCGGCCTCTCTTTCCTGTCGGGCTTCCGGCGCGGCCTGCGGCAGAAGCGGCTTTATGCTCTTCTTGTATCATAGCACGGTGCGCCGGAATTGCAAGCGCTTTTTACGGCTTGACTGTGCCGGATGCGGGTAACAGCCTTTGCAATGTAAAAAACATATTGCTGCTATACGCAGGATACTTTTTACATATTCTCTGCATGCTCGTATAATAAACACCGCGAACAGGAAACAAGAATGAAAAAGAAGGTAAATGAAGTTTATGCTGACTGCTGTTACTGGAATCAACTGGGGCGATGAGGGCAAGGGCCGCGTCATCGACCTGCTGGCCGAAAATGCCGATATCGTTGCGCGCTATCAGGGCGGCAACAATGCCGGCCATACCGTTGTGACCGAGAAGGGCAAGTTCATCCTGAACCTGCTGCCCTCCGGTATCCTGCACCCGGAGGTGACCTGCGTGCTGGGCACCGGTATGGTGATCGACCTCGAGCATCTGGCCGGGGAGATGGAGGCCATCGAGGCGCGCGGCGTGAAGGTGGAGCCGGAGAACCTGAAACTCTCCGATAAGGCTACTATCTCCATGCCGTGGCACAAGGTACAGGATGGGCTGGAAGAGGACCGCCTTGCCAAAAAGGGCGGCGCGTTCGGTTCTACCCGGCGCGGCATCGCCTACGCTTACAGCGACAAGTACCGCAAAAAGACCCTGCGTCTGGGTGACCTTTTGCATCTGGACGAGGAGCGCACCCAGAACCGTCTGCACATGATCCTGGACGCCAAAAACATGGAGCTGGCGGGCTGCTATCATCAGGAGCCCATGAGCTACGATGCCCTGCTGAACTGGTGCAGGCAGCAGGCGGCGTACTTTGCGCCCTTCATCTGCGACGTGGGCGCTTTCTTGCAGCAGGCGCACGACAGCGGCAAGCGCATCGTACTGGAAGCGCAGCTGGGCGCAATGCGGGATATCGATTACGGCATCTTCCCGTTCACTTCCAGCTCCAATACGCTGGCAGCCTACGCACCGCTGGGTGCGGGCATCCCTAATTGCAAGCTCGACCATGTGGTGGGTGTGCTGAAAGCCTACTCTACCTGTGTGGGCGCAGGCCCCTTTGCGGCAGAGAATGCAATGGGCGAAGCGTGGAACGAAAAGCTGCGCAAGGCCGGCGGCGAGTACGGCGCAGCCACCGGACGTCCCCGCCGGGTGGGTCCCTTTGACTGCGTTGCCAGCCGCTACGGCCTGCAATGTCAGGGCGCGGATAAGATCGCGCTGACCAAGCTGGACGTGCTGAGCAGTATGAAGCAGATCCCGGTGATCACCGGTTACAAGCTGGACGATGTGGAGGTCCCCCGCTTCGACACTCTGTCCGACCTTGACCGTGTGCAGCCGGTGGTCACGCTGCTGCCCGGCTGGAACAAGGATATCTCCGGCTGCCGCAGCTGGGCGGAGCTGCCCAAGGAAGCCAAGGCCTATGTGGAGTTCCTTGAAAAGCAGCTGGGGCACGAGATCCAGTTCGTTTCTACCGGCGCGGAGCGCGAAAAGTTTGTGCTGAAGGGAGAATGGCTGTGAGACATTTTATTGAGCCCGGCAGCTTTTCTCTGGCTGAGCAGCTGGCACTGCTCGACCTTGCCGACCGGATGGAGGCCGACCCCGCGCCCTACGCCCACCTGTGCGACGGCCGCATTCTTGCCACCTTATTCTACGAGCCCAGCACCCGTACCCGGCTTTCCTTCGAGTCGGCCATGCTGCGGCTGGGCGGCAAGACGCTGGGCTTTGCCGGGGCGCAGCTTTCCAGCGCCAGCAAGGGCGAAACGGTGGCCGATACTGCCCGTGTGGTAAGCAACTATGCAGACGTCATTGCCATGCGCCACCCCAAGGAGGGCGCGCCGCTGCGGGCGTCCATGTATGCGCGTGTACCCGTCATCAATGCAGGCGATGGCGGTCACGCCCACCCCTCCCAGACCATGATTGACCTGATGACCATTCGCCAGCGCAAGGGGCGGCTGGATCATTTGACCATCGGTTTCTGCGGCGACCTCAAGTTCGGCCGGACGGTGCACTCCCTCACCGCCGCGCTGAGCCAGTTCGAGGGCAACCGGTTCGTGTTCATCTCGCCGGAGGAGCTGCGCATCCCGCAGTACGTCAAGGACGAGACCCTGACCCCGCTGCACCAGAACTACAAGGAGACCGCCGACCTTGAAGCTGAACTGCCCGGTCTGGACGTGCTGTACATGACCCGCATCCAGAAGGAGCGCTTTTTCAACGAAGAGGACTATCTGCGGTTGAAAGGCTGCTATGAGCTGGACGAAAAGCTGCTGCAGGTGGCACCGCCCACCATGCCGGTGCTGCATCCGCTCCCCCGCATCGACGAGATCAAGCCGGACGTGGACAACGACCCCCGCGCCGCTTATTTCGATCAGGTGCATAACGGTGTGTATATCCGCATGGCCATTATACTGGCGCTGCTGGGCATCCCCGACCCGCTGACCGGGAAAAAGGTGCTGGAAAGTATATAAGTTGGAAACAGGGCTGCTGCACAAAGCAATGTGCAGCAGCCCTGTTTTTGCGTCTCTCGCCTTTACGCCCCTCCCGTGAAAAGGCAATTCTGGAAAATCCGCGTTTGCGCAGCAATGAAAGCCCCAGTGGGGCTTTTAAGTGGTAGAGCGGTCTGCGTTAGCAGATGGAGGGGTTTTGCCCCGACAAGCTCCGCAGATTTTCCAGAATTGCGAATTTTAAATAATTCTTCCGCTGAATATGCCCAGAGCAACGCGGCGCGCATTCCAAATCGTCCCGCTACCCCCGCAGCGGCGGGTCCGGCACAAAAATCATGGTGCCCCGGGCAGAAAAAAGCAGCTGCGGCATCATGCAGCTGTACCCCAGCCACAGCACCGCCAGAATGCACAGCACCAAGAGCACCCGGCGCAAAAGCACCGGATGCCGGGCAGGGGAATAGCGTTTTCTGCGGTCACGCTGCATAGGCTGCGCCCTCCCTTTTCAAGGCTTTGCCCAGTTTATGCCGTGGCAGAAAGAATTGTGCACCGGCGGGGTTTGTGGTAAGATAACAGGGAAGAACCACGGAGGAACTGCTTATGCTGACCATTACACTGCTGGGCACGGCTGCCACCATGCCGCTGCCGGAGCGCGCCCTGACCGCCGCGGTGGCGGAGTGCGGCGGGCACAGCCTGCTGTTGGACTGCGGCGAGGGCACCCAGACCGCTGCCCGCCGCGCCGGGGTGAACCTGATGCGCGCGGATGCCATCTGTCTGACCCACTACCACGGAGACCATATCTTTGGTCTGCCCGGGCTTTTGCAGACCCTTGGGGCGCAGGGACGCACCCGTCCGCTGGTGCTGCTGGGGCCGGAGGGGCTTTTGGAGGTCTGGCGGGCGGTGTATGCCCTGACCGGGCCGCTGCCTTACGCAGTAAAGCCGCTGGTCTGCCGCGCCGGGCAGCCTGTGGCACTGGATGCTTTTTCGGATGGATGGCCCGCCGGGGCAACGCTGCTGCCGGTGGCAACAAAGCACCGGGTACGCAGTCTGGGCTACCGGCTGGACTTGCCCCGGGCGGGCAGGTTCGACCCGGAAAAGGCGCGGGCACTGGGCGTACCGGTGACCCAATGGCGGCTTTTGCAGCGGGGACAGGCTGTGCCGCTGGCAGAGCGCATGGTGCAGCCCGCCGAGGTGCTGGGCGCGCCCCGCAAGGGGCTGCGGTTCGTCTTTTCCGGCGACAGTGCACCCTGCCCGACGCTGGAGCAGGCGGCGCAGGGCGCAGACCTGCTGCTTTGCGATGCCACCTACGCTTTGCCGGAGCAGCAGGAGCAGGCCGCGCAGTGGGGGCACAGCACCTTTGGTCAAAGCGCGGCGCTGGCAGCAAAGGCTGGTGTAAAGCGGCTGTGGCTGGTGCACTATTCCCCCATGATCACCGACCCGGAACAGCAGCTTGCACAGGCGCAAAGCATCTTCCCGGCGGCAGAATGCGGCTTTGACGGCAAGCGCATCACCCTGCATTACGAGGAGAACGAGGAATGAAGCTGACACTTGACCCCGGGGCAGCTGCCCTGCTGGACACCCTGCACGCAGCGGGCTACGCAGCCTACGCCGTGGGCGGCTGCGTGCGGGATAGCCTTTTGGGGCGCACCGCCCACGACTGGGATCTGTGCACCAGTGCCCTGCCGCAGCAGGTAATGAAACTGTTCGGGACAGAGCAGTGCATCCCCACCGGGTTGCAGCACGGCACGGTCACCATCAAATACGGCGGGCAGCTGTACGAAACTACCACCTTCCGTACCGAGGGCAGCTATACCGATGGCCGTCACCCGGACGCGGTGCAGTTCGTACCGGACGTGCGGGAGGATCTTGCCCGGCGGGATTTTACCATCAACGCCATGGCGTATAATGAAGCCGAGGGGCTGGTAGACCCCTTTGGCGGGCAAAAAGACCTGCAAAATGGTATGCTGCGGGCAGTGGGTGAGCCGCAGCAGCGGTTTACTGAGGATGCGCTGCGCATCCTGCGGCTGTACCGCTTTGCCGCAAGGTTCGGCTTTGCGTTGGACGCTGCCACCGCCCGGGCGGCGCGGCAGCTGGCACCGCACTTGGACTGCATCTCTGCCGAGCGCATTCAGGAGGAACTTGCAAAGCTGCTGGCAGCCCCGCAGCCGGGGGCATATCTGGAGCCCGCCGTGCTGGCTGTGGTGCTGCCGGAGCTGACCCCGGAAAGCCTGACCGCCGCAAAGCCGGTGGTGGATGCCTGCCCGGCGGGGGAGGAAAATCTGCCGGTGCGTTGGGCGGCGTTGCTGGGCGCTCTGGGCGAGGCCGACACCCGCCGGGTACTCAAGCGACTGCGCTGCTCCAATGCCTGCATCGAGGAAACCGCAGTGCTGGTGCGGGAAACGGCAGGGAAGGGCGTGTGCGGGAGCTTTCTCCTCGGACACGAGTTCGAGTTGCGGCACCCAGCGGATGCTTCGTGCCTTGAGCAGCACTCGCATCCTGCTGGCCGCTGCCCCAACAGCAACTTCCTGTTTCCGCCACTGGCGGCGGTCGTTGCTGTTGCAGGTCATTCCATCGCCCGCCCTACTGCCTGCGGCAGCAGGGTCCCACCCCAGCGGACGGTCCTCGGAGAAACTCCCGCACACGCGGGAGAGGTTGCCATCCGGCAGCTTTTAGGCCGATATGGGCTGCGTACCGTGGAGCGGCTATGTGCACTGTGCGCGGCGCTGCACCCGCAAGCTGCCCCGGATTGCGCCCTTGCGGCGCAGCGGGCGCGGCAGCTGGAAGCCGACGGCGTATGCTGCCGGGTGAGCCAGCTGGCGGTGAACGGACGCGACCTGATGGCGGCGGGCATACCGGCAGGGCCTGCGCTGCGCCGGGTGCTGGAAGCGCTGCTGGACGGCGTCATCCGCGCAGAATATCCCAACGAAAAACCGGCGCTGCTGGCTGCGGCGCAGAAAATTATAGCGTCTTGACAAGCGGTTTATGCTGCGGTAGTATTATACTACTGCTTTAGTATGTTGAACCCATAAAAGGAGAACCTATGACCACTCAGAACTCTGCAAACCGTCCCCGTGCCCTCATTGCCATGAGCGGCGGCGTGGATAGCTCGGTGGCGGCCTGTCTGATGCAGCAGGCGGGCTACGACTGCACCGGCATCACCATGCGGCTTACCCACAACGAAACGCTGGGACAGTCCGGTTACCAGACCTGCTGCTCGGAAAAGGATATCGAGGACGCCGCCGAGGTGGCCTTTGCACTGGATATGCCGTATCAGGTGCTGGATTTTACCGCCGACTTCCGGGCACAGATCATTGAAAAATTTATCCGCGTCTACGAGGCGGGCGGCACCCCGAACCCCTGCATCGACTGCAATAAATATATGAAGTTCCGCCACCTGCTGGACTGGGCGGAGGAGCACGGCATGGAGTATGTGGTCACCGGCCACTACGCCCGGGTGGAACAGGACGCAGCCACCGGCCGCTGGCTGCTGAAAAAGGGGCTGGACGAGGGCAAGGATCAAAGCTATGTGCTGTATAACCTCACACAGGAGCAGCTGGCGCATATCCGCTTGCCGCTGGGTGCGCTGCACAAGACCGAGGTGCGAAAGATCGCGCAGGAGCACAGCTTTATCAACGCCCAGAAGCACGACAGTCAGGATATCTGCTTTGTGCCGGACGGCGACTACGCCCGCTTTATGGAGCAGTTTACCGGCAAGCACTACCCCGCCGGAGATTTTCTGGATCAGAGCGGCAAGGTGGTGGGCACCCACAGCGGCGCAGTGCGCTACACGCTGGGGCAGCGCAAGGGGCTTGGCCTTGCGCTGGGTGCGCCGGTGTACGTTTGCGGCAAGGATATGCAGGCCAATACCGTTACCGTCGGGCCGGAGAGTGAACTGTTTGACCGCATCGTTTACGCAGAGGATGTGAACTGGATCGCCATTCCGGCGCTGACCGGGCCGCTGCGGGTCACCGCCCGCACCCGGTATCATCAGGCCGAGCAGCAGGCCACCGTTTACCCCGCAGAAAACGGCTTCCGGCTGGAATTCGACCAGCCTCAGCGTGCCCCCACCCCGGGGCAGGCTGCCGTGCTGTATCAGGGCGATGTGGTGCTGGGCGGCGGCACCATCACCCGCGTAGAAAAGTAAGGAGAACAAAATGCAGGATCAGTATTCCCGCACCCAGCTGCTGCTGGGTGCAGAGGCTATGGAAAAGCTGCACCACGCCCGGGTGGCAGTGTTTGGCATCGGCGGCGTGGGCGGCTACACGGTGGAGGCGCTGGCACGCAGCGGCGTGGGCGCACTGGATCTGATCGACGACGATAAGGTTTGTCTGACCAACCTCAACCGTCAGATCATCGCCACCCGCAGCACGGTAGGGCAGTATAAGGTGGATGTGGCAGAACAGCGCATCCACGATATCGACCCCAACATCAAGGTGACCACCCACCGGTGCTTCTTTGGCCCGGAGACGCAGGACGATTTCGATTTTACCCAGTACGACTATGTGGTGGACGCCATCGACACCGTTACCGGCAAGCTGGCACTGGTGATGAAGTGCAAGGAGGCAGGCACGCCCATCATCTGCTCCATGGGCGCAGGCAACAAGATGGACCCCACCCGCTTTGAGGTGACCGATATCTACAAGACCTCGGTCTGTCCGCTAGCCAAGGTGATGCGTACCGAGTGCCGCAAGCGCAAGATCAAGCACCTGAAGGTAGTCTACTCCAAGGAGCCTGTCATGACTCCCATCGAGGATGACTCCATCAGCTGCAAGGATCACTGCATCTGTCCCCCGGGCACCCAGCGCAAGTGCACTGCACGGCGCACCGTGCCGGGCTCTAACGCCTTTGTGCCCTCGGTGGCCGGTCTGATCATCGGCGGCGAGGTCGTCAAAGACCTTGTGGGCTTTGTACCGCTGAAGGGGTAAAACAGACCACAGCTTCCTTGCTGCGTGGGACGATTTGGAATGCGCTCCGCGTTGCTCTGCGCATAAATCAAGGAAAAAATATTTATAATTTTGGAATACCGGAGCGTCTGCGGACGCTCCGGTATTCCATTTTCACGGGTGAGGTCGTGGAGAAAAAATGGCAGTTGCAGCGCCGCTTTCTGCGAAAGCGCGGCGCTGCGGGCGCGCTTGCTCCCCAGGGGAGCATGCCCTCTCAGTCACCTGCGGTGACTGAGAGGGCGAAGAGGTAGGCTGCCGCAACCTGTAAGCAGCGGAGGCCATTCAAAATCGTATTTTTTGCACGCTGCAACGTTCCATAACATAAAATTGCAACCAATTTGCAATTTGGTATTGCAATTGGGAAGGATATCGTGTATAATCTTCCCTGCACGAAAATGCAAACTGATTGCAAATTGTTGAGAGACGACCCCCTGCGGGTCTTTGGAGCGATTATTTATGGAACTGTTTCTGGATGTTCTGGGCGAAACTCTGGTGGATACCGCCAAGATGCTGCCCTTTCTGTTCTTGGCCTACCTGCTGATCGAGTATATCGAGCACCGCCACGGTGAGCGCATCGAAGCGCTGCTGGCAGGCGGCGGGCGTTGGGGCGCTGTGCCGGGTGCGGTGCTGGGCTGTGTGCCGCAGTGCGGCTTCTCGGCTATTGCGTCCAACTTCTACGCCTCCCGGGTCATCACGCTGGGCACGCTGATGGCGGTGTACCTTGCCACCAGTGACGAAGCGATCCCGCTGCTGGTCTCCATGCCCGCTTACTGGGATAAGCTGGCCGTCCTGATGGTCATCAAGGTGGTGTACGCCATCGTGGTGGGCTTTGTGCTGGATTTTGTCCTGCGGGGCGTGCTGCCCAAGGGTCTGCGGGGCGGCTACACCGGCCACGCGGACGAGGTGGACTGCCACGAGGAACACAGCGATGCCGAGGGCAACGAAAAGCCCATCTGGCAGGCGGCGCTGCGCCACACGCTGGAGATCTTTGTGTTCATCTTCGCCTTCAGTCTGGTGTTCGGCATGATCGTAGAGGGCGTGGGCGAGGACGTGTTCGCCGAGATGCTGGGCGGCATGGGCTTCTTCCAGCCGGTGGTGGCGGCTCTGGTGGGCTTGATCCCCAACTGCGCTGCCAGCGTGCTGCTGACCCAGCTGTATGTGGAGGGTGCGCTGCGCTTTTCCAGCCTTGTGGCGGGGCTGTGCACCGGTGCGGGTGTGGGTCTGGCAGTGCTGTGGCGCGCTAATCCCTCGTGGAAGCAGAACCTCTTCATCACCGGTCTGACATGGGCCGCCGGTGCCTTTGTGGGCGTGGCGATGCAGGTGGTCGTGGCGGTGTTTGCCTGATAAGGAAAATATTTTGGATTTCGGGACAGTGGAATGCCTGCGGGTATTCTGCTGTCCCATTTTTCTTTTCCCCCTCTCCCGCTGGACTTTGAAATGTGTTATACTGGGAGAAAACGATGCACACAGGAGAGATGACCATGCAATATAAGATTCTGGCAAGCGATTACGACAACACGCTGATGCCCTTTGGCGAATCAAAGCCCCGCCCGGCGGTGGTAAAGGCGGTAAAAAAGCTGCAAGCCGCCGGGGGCAAATTCGTGCTCAGCACCGGCCGCTCCTACCCCGGCATCCGGGACAAAAACCAGCTGGGCGGCATCCGGTACGACTACGCCATTACCTGCAACGGTGCCTGCGTGGTGGACAGGCAGGGCAATGTAATAGCCGAGCATCCGCTTACCAGCGAGGAGATGTATGTGCTGGTGGATTTTTGCGAGGATTATAACTACCCGCTGCAATTCAACTTCCGGGATGCCTATTACGCCTACTGCGAGTACGAGTATCTGCACACCGGCTATCAGATGATGAACAGCCCCGGGCTGGACTGCGTGGACGGCGAGGATCAGGACAGGCATCTGGTGGATATGCCCCACGCTGCCTTTGCCGCCATGCCGCCGCAGGAAGTGGAGCGCTTCCACGAAAAATACGGCTACCTTGGTCTGCACTGGATGCAGGTGGGCGCGCAGAACGCGGACGGCTACTGCTACTACGATATTGTGCGCGGCGGCATGGATAAGGGCGTAGGGCTTGCCGACCTGTGTGCACAGATGGGACTTACGCTGGCGGATGCCGTGGCTGTGGGCGATTCTGCCAACGATGTGGGGATGCTGAAAGCTGCGGGCCTGAGTGCCTGCATGGCAAACGGCACCCCGGACGCCAAGGCCGCTGCCGACCGGATCATCGGGGACGTGCGGGAGGACGGCGTGGCGGCGCTGATCGAGGAGCTGTGGTTCGACGGCCCCCGCGCGGAGCCCTCCGGCAAGGACTTTGGCTCTGCATGGGGCAATATTGAAAGCGCAGGCGGCAGCTTATGAGCTTTGCGCCGGTGTATGATGACCGCAGCCGGGCGCTGATCTTGGGCACATGGCCCAGCCCCAAAAGCCGGGAGATGGCCTTTTACTACGGCCATCCGCAAAACCGGTTCTGGCCGCTGCTGGCGGCGCTGACCGGGGAGCCGCTGCCCGTGCGGGAGGATATCGCCGCCAAAAAGCAGCTGCTTTTGCGCCACGGGCTGGCACTGTGGGATACGCTGGAAAGCTGCACCATCACCGGGGCATCGGATGCCTCCATCCGGGATGTGGTGCCCAACGATATCGCCGGGCTGCTGCGCAAAGCACCCATCCGGGCGGTGTTCTGCAACGGTGCCACAGCCTACCGTATCTATACAAAATATCAGCAGCCGCTTACCGGCATCCCGGCTGTCCGTCTGCCCAGTACAAGCCCCGCCAACGCCGCCTGCAGCCCCGCTCGGCTGGAGGAGCTTTGGGGCGCTGCGCTGGTGGACTGGATCGTAAAATGATGACAAGGCTGTAAATTCTTTTGCGGGATACTTGCGTTTTTTTGCGGACGTTGTATTATGGATATCATAAGGGGCGCACTGCCCCGGACAAGGAGAAATGACCATGAGCAAGATCATCCGCACCCAAAAGCCCAGCGTGCTGCCTTTTTACGCCATGGCGCTGGTGTTCGTGGTGCTGTGCGCAGTGCTGCCGGTGTATAAATTATGGGCGCTGCTTGTGGCGCTGGGCGGTGCCGCCGTGGCCTTTGGCGTGGCAAAAAAGACCTGCCCGCCCCGGGTGGTGGAGCACGAGGTACCTTTCCACACCGGTGTGGAGGATGTGGACCAGATGCTGACCGATATCCAGCAGAAGCTGGACACTCTGCACGCGCTGAATGAGGCTTTGCCCGACCCGCAGCTGTCCGCCGCTATGACCCGCATGGAAAAGGCAGGACGCTCCATCGTGGAAGCGGTGGAAGCAAACCCCGCCAAGGCAAAGCAGGTGCGCCGGTTTGCCAACTACTATCTGCCGGACGCCGTAAACGTTTTGCAACAGTACGCAAAGCTTGCAAAGCAGGGTGTGCGGGGCGAGAACGCCGCCGCCATCCGCGCCGAGGTGGAGCACAACGCCGCCTCCATTGCTACGGCTTTTGAAAACCAGCTGGATGCCCTGTACGCGGCAGAGAGCATGGACCTGTCCGCAGACCTGACCGTTTTGCAGAATATGCTGAAAGGGCAGGGTCTGAGCAAGTAAAACTGGAATATTCCCTCGGGATTTTGAAAGGAAGGAATCACTTATGGCTGACAATAATCTGAACTTTGATCTGGATGCCCCCGCAGTGCCCACCCTGACGCTGGACCCCACCCCCGCTGCTGTGCCGCAGGAGGAAAAGCCCGCCGCTGCCCCCGCCCCGGAGGCACAGGTGAACCTGACCCCAGAGGAGCAGGCCATGGTGGATCAGTTTGCCCAGAAGATCGACATCACCAACAGCCAGCAGGTGCTGCAATACGGCTCTGCCTGCCAGAAGAAGATCGGCGATTTCTCCGAAGCCGCTCTCTCCAAGGTGTCCACCAAGGATCTGGGCGAGGTGGGCGATATGATCACCGACCTCATTGGCGAGCTGAAGAGCTTTGATGCCAACGAGGAGCAGCAGAAGGGCATTATGGGCTTCTTCAAGAAGAAAACCAGCCAGCTGGAGGCCCTCAAGACCAAGTACGACAAGACCGAGACCAACGTGGAAAAGATCCAGTCCATGCTGGAAGCCCATCAGGTGCAGCTGCTCAAGGATATCGCCATGCTGGACAAGATGTACGAGCTGAACATGGCCTACTTCAAGGAGCTGAGCATGTATATCCTTGCCGGCAAGAAAAAGCTGGCCGACGTGCGTGCCAACGAGCTGCAGCAGGCTATGGATAAGGCCAAGGTCTCCGGTCTGCCGGAGGACGCACAGGCCGCCCGCGACCTTGCCGACCAGTGCGAGCGCTTTGAGAAAAAGCTGTATGATCTGGAGCTGACCCGCAACATCAGCTTGCAGATGGGCCCCCAGATCCGTCTGCTGCAAAACAACAACACCATGATGGCAGAAAAGATCCAGTCCACCATCGTGAACACTATCCCTCTGTGGAAGAACCAGATGGTGCTGGCACTGGGTCTGGCACACAGCCAGCAGGCCATGCAGGCAGAGCGCGCTGTGACCAACATGACCAACGACCTGCTGAAGAAGAACGCCGAGGCGCTGAAGCTGGGCACCATCGAGACCGCCAAGGAGAGCCAGCGCGGCATCGTGGATATCGAGACCTTGCAGCAGACCAACAAGAGCCTGATCGAGACGCTGGACGAGCTGAACAAGATCCAGAACGAGGGCCGCGCAAAGCGCGTTGCCGCCGAACAGGAACTGACCCGCATCGAGGACGAGCTGAAAACCAAAATGATGGAGATCCGGAGCTGAAATGGCAAACGCTGATTTTTCTCAGAACAAACAAACCGCTCCCGGCGGTTTTGACGCGGGCAGCTACCGCGAAAAAGCAAAGCCGGAGCAGGCCGTAAGGCTGACGCCCCGCCAGCAGAAGCTGGCCGCACTGGAAGCAAAGCTGCCCGCAGCGCTTTCCACCCGGGCGGCGGCGCTTGCTTTGAGCGTAGTGGTGATGCTGGCCGCCTTTTTCGGCTTTGGCAGCGCCAAGCTGCGCGGCAAATACAACACCGCCCGCCAGTGGTTCACCGCAGGGGTTGCCGCCGACAACGGCTATAATCTGAGCGAGGAGCTGACCACCCGGGAGAACACGGCGGCGAATATCCTGACCACCGCCTCCAATACCCTTGGCGCAGACAGTGCCGAGGTGCTGGCTGCACAGACGGCGCTGAACGATTTCTCCGCTTGTCTGCAGGCGGTGCAGAACGGCGGCAAAAGCCAGTCGCTGACCTCGCTGCCCTATTATCAGGGCAGCACGATGCACGCGCTGTATCAGGCCGATCAGGCACTGGGCGCTGCCATCGACCAGCTGTACGCAAAGTTGCAGGAGCAGGCCGCAGACCCCATGAAGATGGGCGCGGTGCAGGGGCAGTACGGTCAGTTCAACAGCGCAGCTACCATCATTGGTACCTTGCAGTATAATACGGCGGTGTATGAATATCAGAAGGATGTCGGCGGATTCCCGGCCAGTGTGCTGGGAGCTTTGTCCGGCGTGAAGGAGGTTGAGCCCTTCGCATGAAAAACTTTGCAAAACGCATCAGCGCACTGGTGCTGGCCGTGGTGGTCAGCGCGGCGGTGCTGTGCCCGGCGGCCTTTGCCGCCCAGCTGCCCAGCCTGCCCAAGGATCAGTGCGTGGTGGACAATGCCGGTGTGCTGAGCAGCAGCACCATGCAGACCATCACCGAGCTGAACGCCCAGCTGGAATCCAGCTGCAGCGGCGCGCAGATCGGTGTACTGACTGTAGAATATACAGGCAATGATTCCACAGAGGATTACGCAACACAGGCTTTCAACGCATGGGGCATCGGTTCCTCCTCCCAGAACAACGGCGTGCTGATTTTACTGGTGATGGAGTCGGCGCAGTATGCGGACGGCGACTACTACCTGACCTACGGCGACGGCTTCCGCAACACCACACTGGCAAAGCAGTCCAGCGCCATCGCCCAGACGATGGAAGATCAGTTTGCCGCAAAGGATTATGACGGCGCGGTGACCACCTGTGCCCGGAACGTGGCAAACACCATCGCGGATATCTACGGCGTCAGCCTTTCCGGCAGCACCGGCAACGGCAGCACTGTGCAGCCCGGGTATCAGGGCGAGCAGAGCAGCGGCGGCAGCGCCCTGACCGACATCCTGACCCTTGTGGTCAGCGTTGTGCTGCTTATCGTCATTATTCGGTCGATGGCCTATGTTTTTGCCAGCCCCTGCGGCTGGCTGTGGTGCTTCGGCGGGCCGCGGCCTCCTCGCAGACGTCGCGGCCCCCCGCCTCCCCCGCCGGGCGGCTTCTACGGCGGCTCCCGTGGCCCCCGGCCTCCGCGCGGCGGCTTTGGCGGCATGGGCGGTGGCTCCTTCGGGGGCGGTGCCGGACGCGGCGGTTTCGGCGGCGGCAGCTTTGGCGGCGGCTTCGGTGGCATGGGCGGTGGTTCCAGCCACGGCGGCGGCGGTGGCCGTGGACGATAATGAGAATAAAAAGAGAAAGGCGGTGGCGCTTTACCACTGCCTTTCTCTTTTTTATGCCGTTTATCGTGAATGAAATTCATTTGACAAAACAATTTTTGTAACTTATACTGGATGACATCACGAAAAAATAAAGGAAGTATCTGTCATGCTGACTCTGGATAAGATCTACCACGCCGCCTTTGTGTTGAAGGACGTGGCGAGAAAGACCGACCTCATTGAAGCCCCCAAGCTGTCCAAGGACTGCCAGCTGTACCTTAAGACCGAGAACCTGCAGGCCACCGGCAGCTTTAAGGTGCGAGGCGCTTATTATAAGATCAGCCAGCTTTCTGAGGAGGAGAGCGCCAAGGGCGTCATTGCCTGCTCTGCGGGCAACCATGCGCAGGGCGTGGCACTGGCGGCTACCCGGCGCGGCATCCGCAGCATTGTCTGTATGCCGGACGGCGCACCCCTGATGAAGGTGGAGAACACCAAAAATCTGGGCGCGGAGGTCTGCCTTGTGCCCGGCACCTACGACGAAGCCCACGACAAGGCCGTGCAGCTGCAAAAGGAGTACGACATGACCTTTATCCACCCCTACGATGACGAGCAGGTCATCGCCGGGCAGGGAACCATTGGCTTGGAGATCCTTGACCAGCTGCCGGATGTGGACGCTGTGGTGGTGCCGGTGGGCGGCGGCGGACTGATTTCCGGCATTGCCTTTGCCATCAAGACCCTGCGCCCGGAGGTCAAGGTGTACGGCGTACAGGCCGAGGGTGCCCCCAGTATGTATCGCAGCCTGCACGAGCACAAGTACCAGACCCTGAAAGCTGCTTCCACCTTTGCGGACGGCATTCAGGTCAAGACCCCGGGCGAGCTGACCTATCAGCTGTGCGAGCAGTATGTGGACGATATCGTCACCGTGACCGAGGACGAGACGGCAGCGGCCATCCTCTCCCTGATGGAGAACCAGAAGCTGGTGGCCGAGGGTGCAGGCGCTGTGCCGGTGGCGGCGGTGCTGTTCCACAAGCTGCCGGTAGAGGGCAAAAAAGTGGCCTGCGTCATCTCCGGCGGCAACATTGATGTGAACATCCTGAACCGCGTTATCACCCGCGGTCTTGTTATGAGCGGCCGCAAGGCAAACCTGACCATTGCACTGGAGGACAAGCCCGGCCAGTTGAAAAAGGTGGCCGAGGTGGTATCCCGCTGCGGCAGCAACGTGGTGTCGGTGCAGCATGACGGCTCCGACCCCAATATGCCCATCTCCAGCTGCTTCCTCAAGCTGACGCTGGAGACCCGCGATGCCGACCAGATCGAGCAGATCCGCACCGAGCTGACCAAGGCCGGCTTCCAGCTGGTCACCGAGCGGGTGTAAACTTTATCGTTTGCCAGAGCGAAAAGAAAACTTTCATTAAACTTAAAGTAATATAGAGGAGAAAATATACTATGGAAGTCGTATCTACCACCAACGCACCTGCCGCCATCGGCCCTTACAGTCAGGCACTGGATCTGGGCAATATGGTGTTTGTGTCCGGGCAGATCCCGGTAGACCCCGCCACCGGCACCATGGCCGATACCGTGGAGCAGCAGGCTGCCCAGAGCCTTGCCAACCTGAAGGCGATACTGGCCGAGGCGGGGCTTTCCATGAACAACGTGGTCAAGACGGTGATCTTTCTGGCCGACATCAACGATTTTGCCGCAGTGAACGCAGAGTACGCCAAGGCCTTTGCCGAGCCGTTCCCCGCCCGCAGCTGCGTGCAAGTGGCAGCCATCCCCAAGGGTGCAAAGCTGGAGATCGAGTGCATCGCCGTGCGGGACTGAGCGAATAAAGATAGGAAAAACGGGACACCGAAGCATCTGCGGATGCTTTGGTGTCCCGCTTTTTGATAACGTTTAAAACTGGTGCGTTTACTTCTGCACACCGGCCTCGCATTGCTCGATGAATTGCTTGGCCACCCGGGGGCTGCGGCCACCGGCACGCAGGGCGAAGGCCTCGGCCTTGAGCAGCAGCTGCTCGGTGGGCATCTGGATGTTGTGCTGCTTTGCCAGCTCTTCCAGAATGGTCTCGAACCGTGCCTTTTCCGGCCGCTGGAAGGTGACCGTAAGGCCGAACCGGGCGGAAAGGCTCATCAGTTCCTGCCGGGTGTCGGCTTCATGGATGTCGTCGCCGGTGCGGTCCGAGAGGGTCTCCTTGATGAGGTGGCGGCGGTTGGAGGTGGCATACACCGCAATGTTCTGAGCGCGTCCGCCTACGCTGCCTTCCAGAATAGCCTTCAGGGCGGCAAAGTTGTCGTCGTTGGCGGTAAAGCTCAGGTCGTCGATGAACAAAATGAACTTGAGCGGGTTTGCCGCCAGCTTGTCCATCAGGTCGGGGATCTGGTACAGCTGGTTCTTTTTTACCTCTACCAGCCGCAGTCCCTCGGGCGCAAACTCGTTGGCAATGGCCTTTACCGCGCTGGATTTGCCGGTACCGGCGTCGCCGTACAGCAGCACATTGTTGGCGGGCATCCCGGCCAGTAGCGCCTTTGTGTTGGCGATCACCTTTTCCCGCTCCTTCTCGTAGCCGGGCAGCTCGGAAAGGCGCTGCGGGTCGGGGTACTTTACCGGCACAAGCTGGCCGTTCTCCACCGTGAATACATGGTGCTTTGCAAACATACCGTAGCCCTTTTTGCCCACCTCGCTCATGCGCTGGGCGTAGGCGGCGGCAAGGTCGAGCTCACAGGTCTGCCACCGGGGCAGAAAAGCCAGTTCCGGCCGCTGCGCCTGCTCCGAGTAGGCGGTCTGGAACAGCTCGTCCAGCGTCAGCCCGCACAGCTGCTGCAAAAACTGTAGCTCGCTGTCCAGGGCGCTTTGCAGCAGCGCGTCCAGCTGCCCGGCAGCGGCCTGCCGCACGCAGATGGTCTCGGCCTCCAGCACAGCATTGCTCAGGTAGCTGCCCCAGTTGGTGGTGTATTCGAATAGCGCAGCCTCAAAGGCGGCTACAGCATCGCACACCGGGCCGTAGGAGGAGCAGCCTGCCTCCATGCGGTTGGTCAGGTCTAAAAGCCTTGCCACAACAGGGTCGTTCAGCAGGGTGCGGAACACAACAAGCCCATGCAGATGGGCATTCCATTCTCTCAGTTTCATCGGTCAATCCCTTTTCCTCTCCAATAGCACATACCCTACAAAACGCAGGTACGCGGATATCAAAAGTATACAGCGGTTCAGGCGGGGATGCAAGGGGGTGTTAAAAATGCTTCATCTTTGGGCTGATTCAGGTTACAAATTGTCGATTGACAAAAGCCCGGTTTATAGTATAATTTACATCAACAAATGCGCAGATGGGAAAAAGTACCACACGATCCCCACTGTTCAGAGAGCTGCCGTCTGGTGCAAGGCAGTCAGCGTTTCGTGCGGAAAATCATCCCGGAGCAGCCTGCCCAACGGGTGCAAAACCCCTGTAAGCAGCGCCGGTTGCAGCCGTTACCGTGCAGGGCTTTGTTGGAAGCCCGTGAGAGGGTGTGCACAGCACGCCAACGAGAGTGGTACCGCAGAGAGCTTGATGTTACAAGGTCTTTGTCTCTTGAAAGAAGCAGGGGACAAGGGCTTTTTCTTTTTCGGAAGCTCTCCCTGAGGGAATGGATAAGAAGTGGAACAGGAATAGGAGCAACACCATGCAGTTGAATGGTTCTCAGATCTTTGTAGAGGTCCTGTGCGAGCAGGGAGTGGACACTCTTTTTGGCTACCCCGGCGGCGCTGTGCTGAACCTTTATGACGAGCTGTATAAAAATGCCGACCGCATCACCCATGTGCTTACCGCCCACGAGCAGGGCGCAGCCCATGCAGCGGACGGCTACGCCCGCGCCACCGGCCGCACCGGCGTGGTGCTGGCTACCAGCGGCCCGGGTGCTACCAATCTGGTCACCGGCATTGCCACCGCCTATATGGACTCGGTGCCCATGGTGGCCTTTACCGGCAACGTGCCCACCAGCAGCATTGGCAAGGACGGCTTTCAGGAAGCGTACATTGAGGGCATCACGGTGCCCATCACAAAGCATAATTTCACGGTGCGCCGGGTAGAGGACTTGGCTGACACCATGCGGGCAGCTTTCCGCATTGCGCAGAGCGGCCGCAAGGGCCCGGTGCTGGTGGATATCCCCAAGGACGTGACCGCAGCAGTGTGCGAGTTCACCCCCAAGCAGCCGGAGCCCATCCGCACCGTGACTACCTATAATGAAGAGCAGGTGCACTGGGCGGCAGACCTCATCAACGCCGCACAGCGTCCGCTGGTGTACTTTGGCGGCGGCGTGCGCAGCGCAGTCAGCTGCCAGCCGTTGCGGGATCTGCTGCACAAGGCGGAGATCCCCGCCACCTACACCCTGATGGCCGCAGGCGTTGTGCCCTATGGCGACCCGATGAATCTGGGAATGCTGGGTATGCACGGCTGCTACACCTCCAACCGGGCGGTGGCAGAGTGCGATGTGCTCATCGCGGTGGGTACCCGCTTTTCCGACCGCGTGGCGCTGAACCCCAAGACCTTTGCCAAAAACGCCACCATCATCCAGATCGACATTGATGCCAGCGAGCTGGGCAAGAACGTGGATGTGGATCTTTCCATCGTGGGCGATGCAGCCTATGTGCTGAACGCCATGCTGCCCCAGATCAAGCCCGCCAAGCACCCGGAATGGATGAAGATGATCCAGAGCTGGCAGGCACAGGATTACCACCCTGTGTCCGACCCCACCCGGCTGATGCCCCATCAGGTCATCGGCGAGGTGTGCAACCAGTGCGGCCCCGACGCCGTGTATGTTACCGATGTGGGTCAGCACCAGATGTGGGCGGCGCAGTACCTGCGCCACACCAAGAGCCGCGGCTTTATCACCAGCGGCGGCCTTGGCACCATGGGCTTTGGCTACGGCGCCGCCATTGGTGCCCAGATGGCACTGGGACGCCAGCAGCGTGTGGTGATGTTTACCGGTGACGCCTCCTTCCACATGAACCTGAACGAAGCCTGCACCGCCGTCAGCTACGAGCTGCCCATCATCACGGTCATCTTCAACAACTCGGTGCTGGGCATGGTGCGCCAGTGGCAGACCAGCTTTTACGGCAAGCGTTACAGCCAGACCGACCCCCACCGCAAGACAGATTTTGTCAAGCTGGCAGACGGCTTTGGCCTGAAGGGCTACCGCTGCACCAATCTGCCGGAGTTTCAGGAAGCCTTTGCAGATGCCTTGCAACAGAAAGGCCCCACTTGGATCGAGTGCATCATTGACAAGGACGAAAAGGTGCTGCCCATGATCCCCGGCGGCGGCGATATCAACGACATCATCATGGAATAAGGAGGACACAGCATCATGGAATCTGATCAGCGCAGGGTCATCAGCCTGCTGGTGGACAACCAGAGCGGCGTTCTGGCCCG
>ERZ824480.1043-NODE-1043-length-27244-cov-10.317445_pt1 | contig 27244 bp, 24 predicted proteins | sample MGYA00519861_ERZ824480 | MGnify/ENA primary metagenome ERZ824480 (study PRJEB31778, sample SAMEA3449152) | human gut metagenome | biome: human gut; feature: human-associated habitat; material: faeces | place: United Kingdom | collected 2010/2012 ... | reverse complement strand
CCGTGCCGCAGCCGCCGGAGCGGTGCTTAAGCCGTAAGGCGGGAATTATGCGGTGCTGCCTTAATATTACCACATTTCTCCCGCCCCCAAAATCCCGCGTCATCTTTTTCCCGCCGCCCGCATACCCATGGTGCAGGGGTGAAGTCTTATGATCGGGATTTTATGGCTTTTTTTGCAGTCGGCTGCTTCGCATCTGCTCTACCTGGCCCTCCGGTTGGAAACCGGCAGCTTTCCCAAGCCGCTTTCCGCCAAGGAGGAACAAGCCGCCTTCGCCGCCATGCGCGCCGGGGATGCCGCCGCGCGTGAAACGCTGATCTGTCACAACCTGCGGCTGGTGGCACACATTGTAAAAAAGTATTATACCATTTCCGGCGGGCAGGATGATTTTATCAGCATTGGCACCATCGGCCTGATTAAAGCAGTAGATACCTATGACTGCACCCGCACCACCCGCTTTGCCAGTTACGCCAGCCGCTGCATTGAAAACGAGCTGCGGATGCAGCTGCGCCACACCCGGCGCGAAGCAGGCACCGTTTCTTTGCAGGAGCCGCTGGAAACCGGCGCGGACAGCGGCATGCTGACCCTGGCGGATGTTCTGCCCGACCTGGCCACAATGGAAGAAGACTGCGAACTGCGGGATGCCGCCGCTCAGCTGCACCAGCTGGTTACCGCCCTGCCGGAGCGCGAGCAGCAGATTTTGACCCTGCGGTACGGCCTGAATGGCGCCGTCCCGCAGACGCAGCAGCAGATTGCCGCACAGTTCGGCATCAGCCGCAGCTATGTATCCCGGCTGGAAAAGCACGCCCTTGCCCGCCTGCGCCGTGCGTGGAACCAACCGCATCCGCTGTAACTGCTCAAACGTTTGCATTCTATAACAGCCGTTCATCGGCGGACAACTGTTTCTGTAAAAGCCAAAAAGTATGACTTTTCAAAACTACTTGCACTGTCCCCTGCTTTTCCTTTATAATAGTATATATCTGTGTGTTTGTGCGGCTGCGGGGGCTTCCATTAAACTTATGGGTTTGTAGGAACTGTCGGCAACCGATGCACAAATTTCAGCAATTTTCCATAGTTAAAGCAGTTGTTTCGCTGTATTCTTTGTGATAGAATAATAAAAGGGGTGTTTTCTCTTTTGTAGGGCAACACCTACAAGAGAGCGAGGACTTCCACCATATGAACGCGCAAACCATTATGATCTGCTCCGGCAAGGGCGGCACGGGCAAAAGCACCGTATCGGTCCTGCTGGGTGCCCAGTTGGGTGCCTGGAGCCGCCGCGTCCTGCTGATCGAGTTGGACTCCGGGTTGCGCAGTGTGGACATGATTGCCGGGGTATACGGCAAGACGGTTTACGATATCGAGGATGTTCTGTGCGGTCGGTGTGATGGCAGCAAAGCTATTGTGCCCAGCCCCTTGTACCCTGGGCTGTCGGTCATCAGCGCTCCCTATGAGGGCGGTGAGGTCCGCGCAGCACCGCTGGCCGGGCTGATTTTGGCCATGCGGGAATATTTTGATTATATCCTGCTGGATACTGCAGCGGGCATGGGCGCACCGTTTACCGCCGCCAACCGCTTGGCGGACCGCGCACTGGTTGTTTTAACGCCGGACCCGGTCGCCCTGCGGGATGGGCGCATTGTGGCGGATGCCCTGTTACAGAGCGGCCGCCCCGCCAGCGCCGTACGGCTGGTGATGAACCGTGTGTCCCGTTCCAGTTTTGGCAAGGATGCTGCGGTGTTTGACCTGGACGAGTGCATTGACACCGTTGGTTTGCAGCTGATTGCCGTTATCCCGGAAAGCCGCACCTTGCAGCGCGCCGGTGCCGCAGGCACCGCCCTGCCGCAGGACTGCCCCGCCGCCATTGCCGGGCACGCCCTTGCGGGCCGCATTTTGGGCGAGCGCATTCCGCTGACCTGTTTTTGACCAAAAACGCATAGCCATGCTATGCTGTAACTTATAGAAAGTGGGGGATTTCTTATGACGATTGCCCTTGTTGCACATGATACAAAGAAAGAACTGATGGTTCAGTTCTGCATTGCCTATCGGCAGATTCTGAGCGAGCACAGGCTGATCGCCACGGGTACCACGGGGCGGCTTGTGGCCGAAGCCACCGGCCTGAACGTACAGCGCTTTTTGCCGGGCGGCCACGGCGGTGACCAGCAGATCGTTGCCCGCATCGCCTGCGACGAAGTGGACATGCTGCTTTTCTTCCGTGATCCCATCTGTGCTAAGCCCTCGGAGCCCAACGAGATGAACCTGCTGCGCATCTGCGATGTGCACAATATTCCGGTTGCCACCAACATTGCCACTGCCGAGGTGTTGATCCACGGCCTGGAGCACGGCGACCTTGACTGGCGTACCATCCTGAACCCCCAGCACTAAGGGCAAAATTTGATACAGGGCGTTCGCCGAAGACTAAAGAGACAAGTTAAGAATCCACACGCAGGCCCCTCCGCCATCCGGCTCCGGGGCCTGCTTTTTTTTTGTTTCCAATCCTCTCTCATTCTGTCCCATGCGGGAAAACATGAGATAATGCGTTGATTTTGCTTGGTGTGGACTTGGAATGTTCTTGGAGTTGGCTTGGAGATTAGGCGGATTGCGAGCGGAACGGAGTGGAGCGAGCGCCTATGCGCTGTCTTGATTTTCTCTGCGCCTTTCTGGATTTTTTCGGGTACCCGCGCATATAGTACGGTCAATACAAAATCGGAAAATGTGGAATCCTGTTTTGCCTTTTAATACGTCTTTATGCCATCACAGCGATAAATCCATGAGGCAAGGAAAATTCAAGATTTTCCAAAAGGCACACTGAAATTCCACTTTTTCCAAATTTCACTCTTTTCAATTCGATTTTTGGAAAATGTGGAACAGAGGTTTGCCCCAAAAAGGCACGCTTGATTTTCCTTTTTTTCGGTGAACGGACGCCCCAAATTTACAACAAGGAGCGTCAAAGAAATGCGAAAACAAGTCCAAAAAGAGCGCTGTACCAAAATCATGCTCACCAAATGTAAGGCCGTCTGCTGTCTGTATGACAAAGTGCAGCTTGCCGCCGCGAAAATGCTGGATGCAGAACCGGCAATTTTTCAATTTGAATGTAATGTTCCTATCCTCTGCAATGATATTCCTGCCAACGACTTAAATCTTCCCAGCGAAACCTACACCACAGATTTTGTTCTGCACTATGACGATGGGCACACGGCAGTCCGCGAGGCTGTCTTTCGGTCTTATTTAAGCCGTCCGTCTGTCGCGGAAAAACTGGAATTATCCCGCCGATACTGGCAGCAGCAAGGCATATCCGATTGGGGTATCATCATTGACAAGGAGGATACCCGCCATGAGGAATCTTGACATCCTTGCCGCTGAAAACGGCGAGCACGTCCGTGTCCTGCTCTGTGGAGAAGAACAAAGCTATGTTGTCAGCTGCCAGCACTTTCGGATGCCGTACCCTGTTGCATCGGATTTACTTGCAGAATTGCAGCCCGTTCCTGCCGAGGCGTACTCTGTTTTCGTTCTGGATGAGGACATCACTAACCGCCAGCGCGAGGGGCGGAATCGCAAGCTCGACTTGATTGCGCCGCTGTTAGATGACACCTGCATCTATGATAAGTCCCACCGTAATGAGGTTGTCCGCCAGATAGCTGCCGAGCATAATATTGCCCGCCGCACGGTGCTGCAATATCTCTGGCGCTACTGGGTATACCAAAGTAAAAATGCACTTTTACCCGCAGAGCGTCCCGCGCCAGAACAGCATGAGCTTACTACCGATGAAAAAGCTATCCGCTGGGCACTGAACAAGTATTACTACACCCCGCAGCGGCAGAGCTTGCAGACCGCCTACAAAATGATGCTGCGGGCGAAATACTGCGATGCACACGGCACATTGAAGCCGGAATATCCCACGTTCTGGCAGTTCCGCTATTTCTTTCGTAAGAACCGCGACCCCATCAGCGAGACCATCAGCAGACAGGGGCTTAAAGCCTACCAGCGCAATCACCGTCCGTTTACCGGCTCGGTCTGCGATTACGCGCATCCACGCTCCCGCGCAGGTCGTCCGCAATCGCCCATATTGCGCGGTGAAGTTCTTCGCGTTCCTGCTCTTTTTTGTTATCCGGCATTGTGATTCCTCCAAATTTTAAGTACACTTTTTAACCCTATGTATATTGTAGCAAATGCTCCATCCCATAAGTCGGACTTGCAGCCAAAGATACATATTTTTATCTATTATAACGAAAAAGCGGGTGTATGTCACCCGCTTTTTGCTGCTATTTTTTGATTGATGGAAAGAATGAACTGTGACAAAAGAAAAAGAGGACGGTCACCCGTCCTCCTAATCAATCGTCATAATGGCCTTTGCATGACAAGATTTCAAGTACGCTGTTGTTGATGCGATACACCAGCCTGTTGGTATCATCAATACGCCTGCTCCAGAATCCGCTCAAATCACCTTTCAGCGGTTCCGGCTTGCCGATGCCATTAAAATTGTTCCGTTCAATATCTTTCAGCAGGGCATTGATGCGCTTTAGCGTCTTTTTATCCTGTACCTGCCAGTACAGGTAGTCTTCCCAAGCCTCATCAAACCATATTTTCCTCATTCGTCGTCAACCTCAATGGGTTCATGCTCAACGCCTTTCCCCGCATTAAGGGCAGCGACACCACGGCGCAGGTGTGCCATGTTACTTTCAGAATAAAACGGGTCTGCGGTAATTTCAAACGGTATCCGTCTTTCTCTGCCGACTTTCTTAGCGAAGACGGTAAATGCCGCGCTCATAGTCAGGCCCATATCTGCACACGCCTGTTCCATGCTCTTTTTAACATCTGCGTCTAATTTGAAATTGACATTAACTGCTTGTGACATATACAGCACCCCTTTCTTGTCTATAGTATATGCCAGCGCAAATAAATTGTCAAGAAATTTTCTTTATTCTTTCTTTATTTTCACTCGAAATAGAAGTTCTTTCGCAACCTGATTGCCCCGTCATCACAGATTACAAAGAGGTCTTGTTCCAAATGTGCTAGGTCGGCTGGCTTGATGATAAGCTGTGGTTTTTGGTTTGGGTCTATTGCCAGCAGGGAGTGTTTCTCGCCAATCATTTTGGAGAAATCCTGCATCTCCTCATTCATTGACTATATGGGTTCCGGGTTGCGCTTGGGCGGGTACAGACACAACCGCGTTATCTCTGTTTTTGTTTGCATGGTGCGCCAGTTTTCTGTATTTTATCCTATTGCAACGTCATCCTCCCCCGGCAAGCCCTGCCATTTTGTAGGGCAAGGATTATCAAATAGTCAAATATAACGGATGCAGCACAAGGTTTTTCGGCACTTTTCCGATTGACGCACCGCATGGGACGGCGTACAATAAAAGTACCAATTTTTGCAACAATAATACAATTACGTGCTTTAATTCAAGCCCTTCAAAAAGGAGAGAATACTGTTCCATGGGTTCCAATTCCACTACTATCCCCACCACCAGCGTGGCAGAGTTAAAGTATCTTTCGCTGCTGGCACGGGATTATCCCACCCAGGCCGCGGCTGCCAGCGCCGTTATCAGCCTGGAAGCCACCGCCAAGCTGCCCAAGGGCACCGAGCATTATATCAGTGACCTGCACGGCGAAGACGAGGCTTTTATCCACCTGCTGAACTCCGCTTCCGGTGTTATCCGCGAAAAAGTTGATCTTGTCCTGGGTGAAAACGTGCCCAAGGCCATCCGTGCCGAGCTTGCCACCCTGATCTACTACCCGGCGCGCAAGCTGCCCCTGCTCAAGGCCCGCTACCCGGAACGCTTTGAGCTGGAAGCCTGGTACCGCCAGACGCTGCTGCGCCTGATCGATGTATGCCGCTTTGTTTCGTCCAAGCACACACGGGAATATGTGCGTTCCTGCCTGCCGCAGGGCTGTGGGCATATCATTGACGAGCTTCTGCACGCCCACTTTGAGGACCACAACAAAACCCTCTACTATGGCCAGATCGTGGGCAGCATTATCGCCAATGACCGCGCGGACGCTTTCATCATCCGCCTGTGTGAGCTGATCAAGCGCCTTGCGGTGGACAAGCTGCACATTATTGGTGACCTGTTTGACCGCGGCCCCCGCCCGGACCTGATCCTGGACCGACTGATGACCCACCACAACGTGGATTTCCAATGGGGCAACCACGACGTTGTGTGGATGGGTGCCGCCGCTGGCAGCGCGCTGTGCTGCTGCACGGTGCTGAAAACCACCCTTGCCTACCACAACCACGGCATGATTGAAGATTTTTACGGCATCAATCTGCGCCACCTGCTGCGCATGGCGGAGCAGTATTACGGCAATGAGGATCTGACCATTTGGATGCCGCACACCGACGCCACCCGCGGCCCCTACACGGACGGAATGCTGCACCGCTGTGCTGTCATGCACAAGGCCATCACCATCCTGATGCTGAAGCTGGAGTGCGAAGTGATCGACCGCAACCCGGATTTCAAGATGCAGGGGCGGGATTTTTTGCGCCGCATTGATTACGAAGCCGGAACGGTGGATTATTTTGGCAAGATCTATCCCCTGCGGGACCGCAACTTCCCCACGGTAGATCCAGAGAACCCGGCCCGCCTGAATGCCGACGAAAAGTTTGTGCTGGACAAGCTGGTGGCATCCTTCCGCCACAGCGAAAAGCTGCAAAAGCACGTTGCCTTCCTGTATGCCAAGGGCAGCGTATACCACATTGAGAACGGCTGCCTGCTGTACCACGGTGCGGTGCCCCTGACGGACGAGGGCGAATTTGCCGCCGAAACGTTTGAGGGCCATTCCCTGCGGGGCCGCGCGCTGCTGGATTACTGTGACCTGCGCGCCCGCCTGGGCTATTTTGCGCCGGAGGGCTCGCCGGAGCGGCAGAGCGGGCAGGACTTTTTGTGGTACTTGTGGTGCGGCAAGCTCTCCCCGCTGTTTGGCCGCAGCGCCATGACGACCTTTGAACGGCTGTACATTGAGGACCCAGAAACCCACAAGGAGATCAAGGATCCCTACTATACCTGGTACGATGATGCGGCCATCTGCTGCCGCATCCTGGCGGAGTTTGGCTTAACGGCCAACTGCCACATTGTGAACGGCCATGTACCCGTGCGGGAAAAAGCCGGCGAAAGCCCCATCAAGGGCGGCGGGCGCTTGTTGGTGATTGACGGCGGGTTCTGCCGCGCTTACCACGAGCGCACCGGTATTGCGGGGTACACGCTGGTGTATTCCAGCCACGGCATGAGCCTGCGCACCCACCAGCCATTTGAAAACACCGCCAAAGCAGTGCAGGAAAACCTGGATATTTTGTCCCGCGTGGATGTGGTGGACGATAACCACACCGACCGCGTTCTGGTGGAACATATGGACGAGGGCGCCAATCTGTACGCCCAGGTGGCCGACCTCCACCGCCTCATCTCCGCCTACCGCACCGGCCTGATCAAAGAACAGCCGACGAAAGATACGATCTGGTAGCGATTACGGGGATTTTCCAGTTTTTTTGAAAAAAAGGCTTCGGCGAAAAAACTTTAATTATAATAGAATATAGAATAAATCGAAAACAGCCGCAGCGGCAGGGAGTCATTCCCCCACCGCTGCGGCTATTTTATTTGTAGGGGACGATGGGCCTTACCTAATATTCCGCCATCCGGCAATAAGGCAAACGTCCGCAGGCGCACAATGTGCGCCCCTATGGGTGAGATATGCGTTTATTTCCCGTTGTGCACAATAAAACAATCTGTAGGGAACGGTCTTGACCGTTCCGGGGCCAAGGGGCGGATGTCTTTAGGTTTGTTGCAGAGAACCACCCCTCAGGCCGCTTCGCGTCCATCGCAAACCTAAAGTAAGATATTGGCTCCCCTTTGAGGGGAGCTCCGGCGAAAGCCGGTGAGGGGTGGTTCCCCGCGTAGAGCCTAAAATTTATGGTTCCACATTTCCATCCGGGGCGTCGAGGACGCCGCCCCCTACCATAGGGCAAGGCAAAACATCAAATTTATAATGTGCAATAAGACAAAGCTCCAGCAGGACGATGCAAGCATCGTCCCCTACAGATAGGTTTCGGGCTGCGTTAAGATTGCGGCATTCAATTTACGTTTTCCCGGCGCGATGAGGGCATCGCGCCCTACAGATTGTTTTATCATTCATCCCGCATTTCTAAATACCAGCAACCCTAATATTTCCTGAGCGGCGCACCGCGCCGCGGTCCACCACAATTATTCTTTATTATTTATTCTTTATTCATTAAGCGCCCCCAACTCCTAACTCCTCCCTCCTAACTCCTAACTAATCACACAAATTCCCTCCACGCCTGCTCCGCCCCGGTCTGGAACGCGCACAGTTCTTCCATCAACTTGTGGGCGCCGGGGCTGGCCTGGGGGTAGTCGGTTTCGGCGCGCTTGCAGTCCAGCACGCCCTGGCCGCTGCCCTCCGCCAGCATGGTGGCAAGGTTGCGGGTGCTTTTGTCCAGCATGGTGCGGGTGCGGATGCCCATGCTCACACTCATGCGTGCGGCGGCGCTCTGACCCTTGGCCTGTGCGCCGATGGCATCCAGCGCCGTGTGGGCCTGCTGGTTCAGGCGGCGGTACTCGTTTTTCTGGCGCATCATCTCGTCTTTCAGCTTCTGGTCATACGTCAGCCCCATCAGCTCATCCAGGGTGTTTTTGCCCATCTCGGTGTTCTGCACGATCTCCTGCAGCATGGCTTCGTTATCACTGGTTTTTTGCATATTCTGGTTTTCCGGCATAAAAAATCCCCCTTGTGTACAGCCTTTTCCTTTGGGAATGTTCCCAAAGCTAGTATGGCTCCACAAGGGGGATTTATTCTTTTGTTTCAGCTTCTTCAGCAGCCGGAAAGGCGCTGCTCGGCCAGGGCCACCATCAGGTCCCAGCTGCCGGCTTCGCCCCAATCGGCAGAGCTGAGCGACACGGTAAATTCGCCGCGGCGGGACAGGGTGATGCCGAACGTGCGGCGGGATTCGCCCAGCGCTTCATGCAGCGCAGCCTGCAGTTTTGCCGCCGGGGTGCCAACGCTCACCACCAGGAAAATGCCGTCTTCCAGGCGGACAACAGCGTTCTGCTGGTCCGGCCCGGCAGCCAGCTGCAAAATACCGGCTGCGGTATTCAGGCAGCAATCTGCTGCGTGAGTGCCTTCCTCGCGCAGCAGGTTCCAATACTCGTTCACGCGGGCAGCAACCACGCTGACCGGCTTGCCTGCGCAGGCAGCAGCCGCCACTTTTTTGCGGTAAGTGGAATCCAGGAACGCACGGTTATATACACCGGTCACATAATCGCGGCGCATCTCCTCGCGGTACTGGCCCAGCAGGCGCAACAGGGCGTTTGCCTCGCGGTCATTGGCGGGCAGATCTGCCGTAAGGAAATAGGTGGCAGCCAGCACAAACGGGCGGTTCTCCACCTGGATGTTCTGGTAAAACACAAAACCGGTATCCTCACCCAAAATCGGCTGCCAACCACGGCCATCTGCATTCAGCACAGGCACAGCATCGGCATGGCCGGTGGCCTGCAGGGTGGCGGGGTCCACCTCGGCCTGGGCCAGCGGGTCGATCAAAGTAACCTGGTCAAAAAAATTCTGCAATGCGGTAACCTGCATGCCAATTTGTTCCAGAGTAAATTCCTGCATGACGCGTCTTCCTCCATGTAAAACATACAAGATCCAACAAAGCGTTTTTCGGTTCTCTATGTTGCCCTAATGTTGTAATGCTACAACTTGACATAAAATCTTTGTATATTTTACCATACCGTGCATGCTTTTCCCATACCCGCATTACACAAAGAATTGCTTAATAATAAAAGTATTACTGTTCAAAAAATCACTTTGCACTTTTTGCTGCTTTTTTCGCCGGTGCTGTCGTTTTTTCCTCTTTTGCGTCAGCCGCCTTGGCCTTGGGCTGCGGGGCGGGCGCTTTTTCCTTTTTCGGCTCCGTTTCCGGCAGGGGTTCCGCGCGGAAATACCGTGCGCTCATCTCGTGGATCTTCCGCGCCAGCGCGGGGGTCAAGTCCTTAGCGGCAACGCGCCACTGCCAGTTGCCCGCCGGGTTGCCGGGGGTGTTCATGCGGGCTTCGCTGCCTTTTTCCAGCCAGTCGGCCATCGTCACAATAGCCAGCTCCGCCGGGCTTGCCAGCACACCGCGCAGCAGGCCGGTGATCTCGCCCTCCTGCTCGGTCAGTGCAAAATATGCCTTGGCCTGTTTGCGCTGGGCGGGGGTGGTTTCGTTTTCCAGCCAGCCGCGCAGGGTGTTATTGTCATGGGTGCCGGGGTAAGCCACGCAGTGGGCCGGGTAGTTATGCGGCAGGTCCAAGCTATCGGTGCCGTTCAGACTGAACTGCAGCACCTTCATGCCGGGGAATCCGCTTTCCGCCAGCAGCGCACGGACGGAATCAAAAATTTCGCCCAGATCCTCGGCCACAATGGGCAGGTCACCCAGAGCGGTGCGCAGAGCGCGGAACAGGTCCATGCCGGGGCCCTGTTCCCACTTGCCGCCGCGGGCGTTTTTGTCCCCCGCCGGGATAGCCCAATAGGTATCAAAGCCGCGGAAGTGGTCAATACGCAGGATATCATAAATGCTCAGCGCATGGCGCACGCGGCGCACCCACCAGGCATAGTTGGTACGCTTGTGGTAGGCCCAGTCATACAGCGGGTTGCCCCACAGCTGGCCATCCTCGGCAAAATAGTCCGGCGGGCAGCCAGCCACGCGGCGGGGGTGGCCCTCGCTGTCCATCTCAAACAGCTCACGGCCCGCCCACGCATCGGCAGAATCCGCCGCCACATAGATGGGAATATCGCCCATGATCTTGATGCCCTTGCTGTTGGCATATGCTTTCAGGGCCTGCCACTGCTTGGCGAACTCATACTGCACAAAGGCCCAGAAGCCCAGTTCATCGGCATGGCCGGTGCGGAACTCTTCCAGCGCCTTGGGGTCGCGCAGACGCAGCGGGGCAGGCCAGGTCTGCCAGTCGCACATCTTGTTTTCTTCTTTGATTGCCATGTACAGGCAGTAATCCGGCAGCCAGGCATCGCTCAAAAAAGTAAAGCGGTACCAGTCATCGCTGTAGGGGGTATCGTACCCCGGCACCGGGCGCTGCTGCAAAAATGCAGCGTATGCCTTGCGCAGCACCTTGTAGCGCTTTTGGTACAGCAGGGCATAGTCACAGTAATTGGGGTTGGTGCCCCAATTTTCTTTGGCGTAATCTCCCGGCTTCAGCAGGCCATCCGCAGCCAGCTGATCCAGGTCAATAAAATACGGGTTACCCGCAAAAGCCGAGCAGCTCTGGTACGGGCTGTCGCCATACGAAGTCGGGCCAACGGGCAGGATCTGCCACACGCTCTGTCCGGCCAGCACCAGAAAATCCACAAAATCTCTGGCAGCCTGGCCCATGGAGCCAATGCCATATCCGCCCGGCAGGCTGGAAACCGGCATCAGAATACCGCTGCAACGCTTCTTCATTTTTTCTCTTCTCCTTAAAACTTTTTGTATTCCGCAAAGCCCATCTAGGGTGCGCCTGTTTTTCAGGTACACCCCGGGGCATCAGTTATCGTCTGCTTCGGCGCTTTCTGCGCCAAGGGCCGCCATCACGGCGCTGCGCCAGGCAGCGGCGGCATCTTCATCCCACAGGCCATCCCGCAGGGTAATGCCGTCCGCTTCATAATACAGCCCGCGCTGGGCCTGCTGCAATGCGGCGGCCTGGGTTTGGTCCAGCGCTGCGCCAGGCAGAATACCGGCTGTCACCTGCGCCGCCTGCATGGCCGCGGCGGCGTTCTGGTTGCTGCCGGTACCCCAGGGGGTGATCAGGTCCAGGGTGTCGATCAACGCGCTCTCCCCCGCCTTGCTGGTGTACAGCCACAAAATAGCGGCGGCTGCGGCGCGGGCGCTCTCCTCATCGGCATCCGCCGGGATAGCCAGCCAGGCACGGTTGGCCAAAATGGGGTAATTCATCAGCCCGGCCAGGTTGAACCGCTGGTTGGCAATGTCGGCTTCGGTCAGGTTATTTTTGATGGGCAGCCACACCAGCGCGTCTTTCTGGGCGCTGCTCAACGCTGCGCCGCTGTCACTGACCAGGTCGGCCAGGTAGCCGCGGTAGAACAGGGCATTGCCCTGCTGGAACAGATACTTGCTGGTCCATAGGTCTGCAATGCCGGCCTGCCAGGCGCTGTTGGCATCTTCCAGCCGCAGCTCCTGCTCCAGCGCGTTCAGCGGACCGGTCAGGTTTTCTTCGGTCAGCGGCTCCCCCGCCGCCAGCAGGGCGGTGGTGTACAGCGCAGGGGTATTTTCCGCCACGCCGCCATCCCCGCTGTTGCCGCTAACCTCCGGTTCCTGGGCGGCAAACACGCCGTTCAGGTTTGCCAGTGTCTCCCGCCGCTCAGCGGGCAGGGTGTAAACATTGCCGTTCAGCGTTACCTGCACAGCGCCGGGTTCCGCGCACCAATGGGTCACAGCTGTTACGAAATCGAACCATTCCTCCCAGGTCGCAGCGCGCAGGTCGTCCAGCGCGGCATCGCTCTGCAAAAGCTCGGTCAGCACACGGTTATCCGCCCAATAGGCATACAGGCTCTGGCCCACCGGCAGGGCGGTGACGGTGCTTTCCGTATCCAGTCCGGCACGCTGCGCGGCGGCGGCCAGCAGCTCGTTCTCCGCCAGATTCTTCCAGGTTCCATCATCCTGCGGCGGGGCATCCAGAATGACCAGGTCCGCCGTTTCGGTCTCAAAGCTGTTTTGCAGCGTCACATTCTGCGCCTGGGCATACAGTTCCAGCGCGCCAACAGCAGCGCTGGTGTTCAGCAGGCCGCTCACCGTCAGGCTTTGGGGTGCCGCGGTGGGCACGGCCTGGCTGGGTGCTGCGGTTTCGCCGGTAGCAGCCGCCCCTTGGCCCGCGCAGCCCGCCAGCAGGCAGCTGCTCAAAACCAGTGCTGAGATTCGTTTTTTCATATGGTTCCCGCCCCCTTTCCGGCTCCCACCTTGCCGGGGAGCCGCCGGAATTATAGCTGATTTTTATTATAACGGATTTGAACTGTTTTTTCCACTGCCGTTTTATGCTATAATGTAAAAATATTCCGAAAGGGGGATGACCTTGCATGCCCGCAACGGCAAAACTATACGAAACAGACCCATATGTTCAAACTTTTACCGCCACGGTGCTTGTCTGCACCCCGGCCGGGGAACAGTTTGCCGTGCAGCTGGACCGGACCGCCTTTTACCCGGAGGGCGGCGGCCAGCCCTGCGATACCGGTGCGCTGGGCACCGCCCTTGTAACGGATGTGCAGGAGCATGGCGGCGTGATCACCCACACTGTCAGCGCAGCGCTGCCGGTTGGGCAGACGGTGGAAGGCCGCATTGATTGGGCGCGCCGCCGCGACCATATGGAGCAGCACACCGGTGAACACATTTTAAGCGGCACTTTGCACCGCCTGTTTGGGGCGGAGAATGTGGGCTTTCACATCGGTTTCCCCGCGGTGCGGATGGATATGAGCGTTCCGCTGACCGCCGGCCAGCTGGCCGAAGCAGAAGCCCAGGCCAACGCGGTGATCCGTGCGGACGCCCCGGTGCGCTGCTGGTACCCCGCGCCGGAAGACCTTGCAAAACTGACCTACCGCAGCAAAAAGGAAATTGACGGTGCGGTGCGGCTGGTAGATGCCGGCGGAGCCGACCTGTGCGCCTGCTGCGGCACCCATGTTTCCACCACCGGCCAGGTGGGGGCCATCAAGATTTTGAGCGCCCAAAGCTACAAGGGCGGCACCCGGCTGGCGGTTGTGTGCGGGGAGCGTGCGCATCAGTCCATTGCTGCCGCCTGGCAGGATGCCGCCGCGGTGGGCACCCTGTTAAGCTCCGCCCCCGGTCGCCTGCTGCCCGCCGTACAAAACCTGCAAACGGCGGAAGCTGCCCTCAAGCAGCGCCTTGCCGCCATGCAGAACGCATTGTCCGAAGCACTGGCCCAAGCCGCCGTGCCCGGCCAGCCTGCTGTGCTGCACTGTGACGGTGCGGACGGCGACGGACTGCGGCGGATCTGTTTGGCGGTATCGGCCCGCACCAACGCGCTGACGGCGGTGCTGGCCTCCGGCGGGCAGGGCCTCGCCTATGCGCTCTGCCTGCCCGGCGGGGATGTGCGCCCAGTGTGCAAGGCGCTGAATGAAGCGTTCGGCGGGCGGGGCGGCGGCAAGCCCGGCTTTTGCCAGGGCAGCCTTGCCTGCACTGATTTTGCCGATGTCCAGAATTTTTTAGTGAATTATCATGAGTGAGGTATTGTTGTATGCGTATGCGTTTTAAGCCCTATGCCAGACCGGAACTGCTGGCCTGCGATTTCCATGTTCACGAACCGCTGACCCATGCCGGGCACTGGCATGAGCTGTATGCCCGGCCGGAGCAGCCCCTGCACCTGGAGCTTGGCTGCGGCAAGGGCGGCTTTTTGAGCCAGCTGGCCCCCCTGCACCCTGATATCAACTACCTTGGCATTGATATCACGGATAAGGTCCTGATTTTGGCCAAGCGCAAGGTGGAAGCCGCTTACGCCGCCGCTCAGCTGCCGCCGGATAATGTCAAGATTGCCTCGCTGGATATCGAGCGGCTTTCCGGCGTGTTCAGCCCGGCGGATACCGTGCAGCGCATCTACATCAACTTCTGCAACCCGTGGAGCAAAAACGCTGGCAGCAACAAGCACCGCCTGACCCACCCGCGCCAGCTGCTGCAGTACCGCGCTTTGATGCCGGAGGGTTCCGAAATCTACTTCAAGACCGATGACGATGACCTGTTCCGGGACAGCCTGGGTTACTTTCCCGCTGCCGGGTTCGAGATTACCTGGCAGACCTTTGATCTGCACAAGAATGAGCCGGACTGGAACCTGCGCACCGAGCACGAGGGCATGTTCAGCGAACAGGGCATTCCCATCAAGGCGCTGATTGCCCGCAAGGGGCCGGATTCCAGCGTGACCTGGGTAGAACCCAAAGAGCTGGCCCGCCGCCTGGAACCGGAGGAAGAAGCCGACCCCGCCGGGGAGGTACAGGAATGACCACTTATGCCCTGCTGCATACGATATTTTTCTTTTTCGTTTATGCGTTCCTAGGCTGGTGCGTGGAGGTTGCCTATGCAGCCATCACCACGCGGGAGCTGGTCAACCGCGGATTCTTGAACGGCCCGATCTGCCCCATTTACGGCTGCGGCATGACGGTAATGATCGCCGTTCTCGGCCGTTTTACCATGCCAAGCAGCGATATGGCATGGTACCAGAACGTACTGGTTGCCTTTTTCGGCGGCATGGTCATCACCACGCTGGTGGAGCTGGTTGGCGGGTACATCCTGTACAAGATGTTTCACACCCGCTGGTGGGACTATTCCATGTATCGCTTTAACCTGGGCGGGTTCATCTGCCCGCAGTTCTCCTTGCTGTGGGGGCTGGGCAGCGTGCTGCTGATGGTGGTGGTTCACCCGCTGCTCAGCAAGCCGAGCGCCGCTATCCCCACCCTTGTGCTGATCTGGCTGGATGTTATTTTCGGCGGCCTGTTCCTGGCGGATCTGATCGTATCCGCCATTCAGGCTGTCGGCTTCAGCAAACAGCTGGCCCGCATTGATGAGCTGCGCAAAGCCATGCGCACCACCAGCGATGCCCTGACCGAAGTGATCGGCACCAGCGCCATGACGATGGACACCCTGCTGGATGAGCAGAAACTGCAGCTGACCCTGGCCGCCATGGAGGGTGCCACCAACGCCGCCGAGCTGCGTGACCAGCTGCGCGAACTGGCAGGCAAAGCCGGCACCCTGCGCGATACCACCATTCGCCTGAGCAAGCAGCGGTTCTTTGGCACCGGCCGTTTGCTGCGGGCCTTCCCGGACATGGTCCCCGACCGCCGCGAAGCACTGGCCTCCCTGCGCGTTGGCCTGACCAAAGCCACCGCCCGCGCCAAAGCCGCCGCCAAACAGGCCGTAAAAACCGGCAAGAACGCCATGAAAAAAGAAGACAAGTAAATATCTCCCTATACCAAAAGCCGCCGGGCAGCAAGCAAAGCACTTGCCGCCCGGCGGTTTTGTTGTTTTTGTTTGTAGTTTGGGATTTTTAAGGTTTGTGGCGTGGAACCACCCCTCACCGGCTTTCGCCGGAGCTCCCCCTCCAGGGGAGCCAATCTCTTACTTTAGGTATGCGATGGCTCCCCTTTGAGGGGAGCTGGACGCGAAGCGGCCTGAGGGGCGGTTTCCCGCTGCCAGGCTAAAAATTTGCAGGGAACGACACCTGCATCGGCCCGCATGACGGACCTTGCCAAATATTCTGCCCCTGAATACCGCAAACACCCGCGGGCGCACAATCTGCGCCCCTACGGGTGGGCAGCCATTAAAACCTGATGATTTCATTCCAAATGTGTGGTAGGGTTGGGTGACCCTATCCTACCGTGAAAAAATGCCGATTGTGCTGCACCGATTATCCCTTTTTCCGATTGAACCCAATATACAGCACCAGCCATGCCGCCGTCACGCACACCAGGGTAATCAACCCCAGCATCTGCCAGCTGTGCACCAGGTTGGGCACGGTGGCATCGTACATCGGGCTGTCCAGCCCTGCTTTCAGCCAGGAAAGGCGGTCGTTCAAATCGGTGGAAGCGCCCAGCGCCCCCATGCCCCAGCGGCAGACAATGATATAGCTGATGGCCGTCAGCGCGCCGGTCATACTGAACATAACGCCGCTGAACACCACCTGCCCGATGATGAGCACCAGCACCAGCAGCACCGCGGCTTCGCTGCTTTTCAGGCTGGCAGATACCAGCAGGCCCATGGCACTGGATGCTGCCATGAGCAGGAAAATCGTAATGAAGATTTCTACATTGGTATCCAGCAGCAGGTGGTTTTGCGGAATATGGATGATCTCCACAAAGCCTGCCGTCAAAATGCCCGCCTGCACGGCTTCCACCAGAAACAGGGTGATGGCCTTGCTGAGCACCGTTGCCAGCAGCGAAACGCCGACGCTGGCTTCACGGAAGATAATCTCCCGGTCTTTACAGATCTCGCGGTAAGAGTTCAGCAGCCCCATAAAGGACGCCATGGCGCACACAATGAACAGCACCGTGCGGCTGCCGATGTTGATCAGGTTGGAGGTAAAGCAGTCCGGCTCCCCCACCAGCTTGATGACAAGCACCATCAGCGGGGCCTGCAAAATCAAGCTGCCAAGGGTCAGCTTCTGGTTCCAGATCAGCTGAAAATTGCGGGAGATGAGCACCGCCAGCTGGCGCAGCAGCTTGCCGATTTTTACGCTTTGCATCGTTTTTCCGCCTCCTTGGCTGCTGCCGGGAACCGCGCTGCAAGGCGATTGAATTCCGGGCTGGTAAAGTATTTCCGGCGGTAATATTCCACCTGTTCGGGGTCGTGCAGCTTTTCAAAAATATCGCTGGTCAGTTCCACATCAAAATATTCATCCATCGCTTCGGGCGAACCATAATAGCACAGCACGCCGCCCGTACCCAAAAAGGCGATCTTATCACATAGATTGATGTTGGACATGTTGTGGGTAACCATCAGCACGGTGCAGTTTTCGTGGCTCAGCTTGCGGCACAGCTCCATCATGCTGCGGTCCAGATCCGGCGAAAGCCCGCTGGTGGGCTCGTCCAATATCAGCAGCCGGGGCGAAGCCAGCAGTTCCATGGCGATGGAAACCCGCTTTTTCTGCCCGCCGGAAAGGTTTGCAATCATCGTTTTTTCCCGCCCACCCAGGTCAACGGCTTCAATGGCGTGGGCCACAGCAGCTTTGATCTCGGTGCGGGTGGCATCGCGTGCAATGCGCAGCTTGGCGGTGTAGGTCAGGCTTTGTTCCACCGTCAGCTCGTCGTGCATAATATCTTTCTGCGGCACATAGCCCAGCACGGCATCAAAGGCATTGCGGTTGCCGCGGGTGTCAATACCGTCAAAGCAGACACTGCCGGAGGTGCAGGGCGACGCCCCGGTGATGCAGCCCAGCAAACTAGATTTGCCGGTTCCGGAACCGCCCACCACAACCACAAAGCTGTTGGGTTCCACCCCCATGCTAGTGCCGTCCACAATGTTCAGCGGCTTGCCGGTGTTGCGGTTTTTGACGGTTTTATACACATCCAGCAGTTCAATGCTGATGCCCACCTTATGCTCATGGTAGTGCAGCATTCCGCCGGAAAATGCAAACACCTGGGTGGGCACATTGATGACAGCGCCGTCCGTCAGCAGCTCATTGCGCACGCGGGTGCCGTTCAGGTAAGTACCGTTGGTGGAGCCAAGGTCATTCAGTTCATAGTGGCCATCCTTATACACCACCTCGCAGTGGTGGCGGGAAACACGGTCGCTGGTCAGCTGCACATCGCAGTCCTCGCCGCGGCCGATCAGGATGCGGCGCTTGCGGCGCACATCCAGCTCCCGCAGCACGGTGGCGTTGGGCGTTTCCCGCCGCAGGGCGGCGGTACCCTCGCCCTGGCGGATTTCCTCCACGCGGAAGGTGATTTCCTGTGTGGTTTCGTTGCCGTCGGTATTCAGGCCGATCACATCCCCCGGCTGCAGGGTCACTTCCTCACCGGAATGGATATAGCGGTTATTGTACCAGGTGCCACAGGTCGTGGAGCCTGCGTCCTGCATCAGCCAGGCATTGTTTTTGTATTCGATTGTGAACTGGTGTTCCCCCACGTTGTTGCGGCGCAGCACAAAGCTGCAATCGCGCCCACGGCCAAACACAAAGGGAGCTGCCGTGCTGGAAAGGGTCAGCTTTTGGCGGTTGCGCCGCTCGCTGACGGTTAAAATAATCTCACTGGCCAAGGGAGTCACTTCCTCTCTTTCGGCGCTGCATTCCAATTGAACTCCGGCCCACACAGCGGCACAAAACGCAGCTGTGCGCCGCCCACAGCAAAGGTATCCCCCGCTGTCAGCGGCATTTTTTCAATCAGGCTTTTTCCGTTCAGGGTGCACAGCTCGTTGGAAGATCCCGGCAGCGCACACCAGTTGTTATCCTGTGGGTCATACACCACAATGCCGCGCCGCACCGCAAGCGGGCTGTTGGCATCCAGCACGGCGGGGTTCCCGGCGGCATCCACCCCCAAAAAGTTTCGGCCTTCGCCCAAACGCAGGTCCTGCCCGCGGGCGGGGCCGTCCAGCACCACCAGCCAGCCGGTCACCGGGCCTTTGGGTGCGGCAAGGTCAACCTCGGCAGCGGTGCCGGGCTGAGCAATGGCGCTGCCGGCCTCCAGCCCGCCATTGCAATAGGGGCATTCGGGGTGTTTATCGGCATCATAAAAATGGCCGTTGGGGCATTTGGTCAGTTTCATCGTTTTCCTCCTTCGGGCGCGTTTACAGCACAAGCCGCAGGGTGGTGCGGCCAATTTTTATGGTATCGTCGTTTTGCAGGCGGTATTCCCCACCGATGGGGTCGCCGTTCACCATCACGGCGGCTCCATCCAGCGGGCGCAGGGTCACGCCGCTGCTTTCCACTTCCAGCACTGCGTGCTGGGGGCGGGTGCGGCCATCCGCCAGGCAGAGGTCACACTGGGCGGCATCGCTGCCGATAATCAGGCTGCTTTCCACATAGGCGGACCAGCGGGTTTCTGCAATGCCCCGCCGGGTAGAAAGGTACAGGGTGATCCACCGCCTCGGCAGGCTCTGCTGCACGGGGGCGGCATCGGTCAGCAGGTGTTCGGCTTCGGCCAGCTTTTCCTCCGTGCGCTCCTTGCGGCCGCGCAGCAGGGCTGCCGCGGCCAGCACCACCAACAGCCCGCCCAGAATAATGGCAGGCAGCCGGAATCGTGCCAGATAGAACGCCCTGTCCTTGGGCCAATCCTCCACGGTAAAGCGGTATACGGTGCCGGAATCGCTCACGTTGGCCGCGGTCATGGCGCTGGTCATCTTGTTCAGCTTAATGGTATAGGTTCCCTGGTACAGCGGCTCGGTGTACAGCGAAACGCTTTTGCCGTCCGCGCTGGCAAGGGCCTGTTTCACTTTTACATGCCAGCCCCAGATATCCTCGCTCTGAATGCTGTAACAGGTCAGGTCCTCCGCACGGTCCACGGCCTGGTTAAACCGAATGGTCATGGCATAGCGGCCATGCAGCGTCACGCTTTCCACCGCCGGTTTGGCCAGGCGGTGGCCCATATACACGGTAGCGTTGGTTTTCACTGCGCTGCCCAGCTGCGGCACGCTCAGGGTCAGCACATCCAGGCGCTCGCCGTAAAAATTTTCATCCACCGCGGTTTTGATCTCCAGCGCATTGGCAAGGGCCTGCTGTTTTTCAGCCAGGGTATCGGCCAGTTCGCTTTCATGCACCACATCCAGCTTATCGCCGCCCAAGGCCTGGCCCAGCTCGGCAAGGGGGTTGGCATCATCCACCGTCACAAAGATATCCAGCGGCATGTTCAGGCGGCTGGCGGCATCTTTGGCCACAGCGCCCAGCAGAGCTGTGCCGGTGGCGGTATTGCCCGCTTCCGTCAGGGCAAAGATCACCTTGCGCGGCGCAATGCTCTGGTAATTTTCGTTGATATCGTTATAAATTATTGTGGCTGCCTGCACCAGGTTGGGCTCGTTCTCTTCCTGGCTTTCCAGCGCGTTCACGGCGTTCACTGCCGCCCTGGTATCAATGGTCGCGGGCAGAACGCAGGCTGCATCCCCGGCCAGGGTATACAGCATAATCTGGTCCTTTGCGCCTTTGGCGCCGATCAGCCGCCGCAGCGCAATGCGGTATTCTTTCAGCGTGGTTTCGTCCACACTGTTATCCACCGCCAGTACATAGCAGATCGGCTCGTTCGCCATGCCGATGTTGCCGGTGGGGATCTTTTCATCCCCCAGGTACAGCTCCACCCCTGCCGCCCGCACAAGGTCCGGGCTGATGGGCTGGCCTTGTGCATCCGTTGCCTGAACAAACACATCCAGCTCCGGCACGTTGACATAGATCTGCTCAATGGAAAATTTCCCGATCGTGGTGCCTAATGCTTTGGGCGCACACAGCAAAGCTGCCATGACTGCAGCAACAGCCATGGCAACCAAAACCTGTGTGAATTTTTTTACCGCAGCAATTTTCACTTACAGGCTCCTATTCTTTAGGCAATACCGCATAATTCTAAGTGCCGATACGGCGAGCGAGGTGCGGCAGCTGCTAAGCCAAAAGCGCAGATAATACTTTGTGTATTATCGAGCATTTTGGCAACGCAGATGCTGTGCCGCAGCCGCCGAAGCGGTGCTTAAGCCGCTAGGCGGGAATTGTGCGGTGTTGCCCAAGGTTTTTAACGCAAAATTCGGCTGCGTTTGTAGAAATAGGCTACATTCTCGTCTTTTCAGATGTCCTGCAGTCCATGCTGCTCCCGCATGCGGCGCAATGCGCACAGGGCGCGCATTGCCTTTTGGCGGGCGGCGCGCTGTTTGGCGGCTTCCGGCGTTTCGGGCTGGGGCTCTTCCGGCACGGCGGGCGCTTCTTCTTCGGCTTCAGGCTCCTGCGGCTTTTCCCGCGGGGGAAGCGGCATGGCCGGGGCGTCCAGCTCGTCCTCTTCCTCAAAGCTGGGCATTACCGGGGCCATCGGCGTGGCGGAAGGCGGGGTATCGTCCGGGCGCGGGGCATCCGCCGGGCGCACAATGGGCGAAGAGAAGATGGCCCCCGGCACTTCAGTCAGCGCCGGACCGGTCTGGTGGTTGGGGTCCCCGGTGGGATGGTCCGGCTTATCCTCGGTCTTTTCCGGTTCGGGTGTTTCTTCTGTCTTCGGCTGTTCTTCTGTTTCAGCCTCCGGCGCTGCGTTTTTCGGCGTTTCTTCCTCCGGCTGCACGGCTGCGGGCTCTGCCGGGGCGGCAGCTTCTTCCTGTTTTTTCACTTCCTGCGGGGCGGTGCTCTGCTGGCTCAGGGTTTCGGGTTCGTTCTCTTCCCCGGCAGCAGCGGCCTGGGCGCGCAGTTCATCCACCGCGCGGGCCACCGTTTCGGGGCTTAAATCCAGCGCAGCTTCCGGCGTAGGCACGGTGTGCAGCTCCGGCAGCTCGGTTTCCAGCTCGCGGTCCGCGTTATCGGCAGCGCGGGCTTCGGCGGCGGGATCATTGGCAATGGCTTCGTTCTGCAGGTTCAGCAGCTTGCGGCTCATCAGGCCAAGGTAGTCAATCAGCGCGGCACGCTGGGCCTCCATCTCCCGCACTTCGGCGCGCAGGTTGTTCAGCCGCAGCTGGTGGGCGTTCTGGATCTCATTGGCTTCCGCAGCGGCGGCATCCACCAGCTTTTGTGCCTGGGCTTTGGCCTGGTCGCGGGCCGAAACATCCATCGCCTGGGCTTCGGCCTGGGCGTCCTCCTTGATCTGGTCGGCGCGCACATGGGCGTTGGCCACAATGTCCTCCGCCTTCTGGCGTGCTTCCTGCATGATCTCTTCTTTGCCGTTTTCCAGCGCATTGCGGGCATCGTCCAACTCACGGCCCTTGATGCGCAGGGCGGCTTCGGCCTGGTCGGCACGTTCCTGCAATTTTTCTTTTTCTTTTTGCAGGCTGCCGTTCTTCAGCCGCAGAACGGCCACCTGGTCGTTCAGCGAATGGTTGCGCTCCTGTAGGGCGGAAACCTGGGCGTCCAGGCTTTCTTTCTGGCGTGAGTATGTAGAGCTGCTGCCCGCCAGCGCAGCGTTCTGGCCGGAAAGCCGGTTGTTCTGGGCGGTCAGGGTCTGGCAATGCTGCTGCAATGCAGCGTTTTCCTGTTCGGCCTTGCGGGCCTGGGCTTCGGCCCGGCCAAGGCGCTGTTCATATTCCGTGCAAAGGGCCTGCAGTGCCGCACGCACATCGTCCGGCTCATAGCCGCCAAAGCGTGCTTTACGCATTCCACTCTGCTCCATAAAACGGGTCACATCAATTTTCGGCACGGTATTTTGCCCCCTCCTGCTCCGGGCAGCAGCACGGCAAAAGCTTTTTGTGCAGTTTTGCAATCCTGCGCCTGGGCAAACGTACATTATTAAGTAATATTATACCAATTCCCCTTGTGGTGTGCAACCAATTTGTGTGATGTATGAAAAATAAAGGAATCGGCTGAATTTCCGCTCTTTCCGCCGCATCTTGGGGTGGGCGGTGTAAAAAATGTAAAAAACGCACCGCTGGTGCAAAATCCGGGCCGGGGGGCTCGTATGATTTAATAGTCAGCCAAATGCTGCAACGGCCCGCGCAGCCCTGCAAGCATTCCCGGCTTGCTATTTTTGTTGCTTTTCACAATTTTCAATTTCACAATTTAGCAGTGCTGCACAAAAAAATGTAGTTCGATTTGTCAATCCTTGTCGCCGCTTTCCCTTGTTTTTGACACATTTGGAGAGTATAATACTCTATCATCGCAAGGGGAATGGTTCCCCTGCGGCGGCCTTTTTTCTTAAAAAGGAGTGTTTTTTGTGATTCGTACATGGTGCAAAGACCATCCCATCCAGTTCATGGCCTGCTACCTGGTCTTTTATCTTGCGTTTTTCAAATTGTTGGAACAGGGCATCCAGGTGCCGGATCTGGTGCTCCACTGCCGGTTGGATGATCTGATTCCGTTCTGTAAATACGCCATCATCCCTTATTACCTGTGGTTCGCCTGGATCCCCTGTACACTGTTCTATTTGTTGTGGTTCAATGACCGGCGGGAATTCTGGCGGCTGTGCCTGCCGCTGTTTACCGGCATGACCCTCTCGCTGCTGTTCTGCGCAATCGTACCCAATGGTACCGACCTGCGTCCCGCTTACATTTACGGCAATGATATCTTTACCCGCACGGTACGCGCTTTGTGGCGCACGGATACGCCCACCAACGTGTTCCCGTCCATCCATGTGTTCAACTCCGTCACGCTGGCGCTGGCTTATCACCACTGCGCACGGCTGCGCGGCCGCAAATGGCTGTGGGTGCGCGTATCTGCCGATCTGCTCTGCGTTTCCATCATTCTTTCCACCATGCTGTTAAAGCAGCATTCGGTGATTGATGTGATGGGCGGCATCATCCTGGCTCTGACGCTGGACGCCGTGGCCGATGCCGTTGCCCTGCGCACAGCGCCCTCGGTTGCTTATCGCCACAACCATCACCATGCGCTGCCCGAACGTTCTTAAATGTTTACCGGTTCCTGAAAAGGGGCCGGTTTTTGTTTGCAATCTTTCGGGGAAGAGGATATAATTCCGGCAAGGCCCTGCGTGTGGGACGATGCGGAGCATCGTCCCCTACAAATGTTTTTTAGGGCAATACCGCATAATTCTAAGTGCCGATACGGCGAGCGAGGTGCGGCAGATGCCGTGCCGCAGCTGCCGGAGCGGTGCTTAAGCCGCAAGGCGGGAATTGTGCGGTGTTGCCTTAGAATTACCACACTAGTAGGGGCGCACATCGTGCGCCCGCCGCCCTATCATCTGCTCCTCTTGCGGGCAAGCCGCTCACCATCCCCACAAACTCCCGCCCCTCAAATCACCACACATCCCATCAAAAAGCCCCGTTTCATCTTGCAGTACGCCCCAAAATGTGGTATTCTATCCTCAGCAAAGTTTTACTGTGTCCTAATCATTCAAAATATTTTTCACTATTTCTACTGATACGGAGGAATATTCATGCAAAGCATTCAGACTGTATCCGAAAATACAATTTATGTCGGCGCAAGTGACCGCCGCCTGGCAAAGTTTGAAAACCTGTTTCCCATTCCGCGCGGCGTCAGCTACAACGCCTATGTGATTCTGGATGAAAAAACCGCCCTGCTGGACACCGCCGATGCCAGCGTTGGCGCACAGTTCCTGGAGAACGTTGCCGCCGCCCTGGATGGCCGCAAGCTGGACTATCTGATCGTGGACCACATGGAGCCGGACCACGCCGCCATGATCGAAGCCGTGCTGGTGCGCTGGCCGGATCTGCGCCTGGTGGTGAACGCCAAAACCCTGCCCATGCTGAAAATGTACTTTCCCACGGACAGCGCCGCCTTTGACGATGCCCTGGTGGTAAAAGAGGGCGACACGCTGGACCTGGGAAAACACAAGCTGACCTTTGTGATGGCCCCCATGGTACACTGGCCGGAAGTGATGATGACCTTTGACACCACCACCGGTACCCTGTTCAGCGCCGATGCTTTTGGCACCTTTGGTGCCCTGGAGGGTGCCCTGTTCGCTGATGAGGTAGACTTTGCCGGCAAATGGCTGGACGATGCACGCCGTTACTACACCAACATTGTGGGCAAGTACGGCGTGCAGGTGCAGGCTGTGCTGAAAAAGGCCGCCACCCTGCCCATCGAGACCATTGCCCCGCTGCACGGTCCCGTGTGGCGCAAGAACCTGGGCTGGTTCATTGGCAAGTATGACCTGTGGAGCCGCTGCGAACCCGAAGAAAAGGCGGTTGTTGTGCTGTACGGCAGCATGTACGGCAACACCGCAAGCGCCGCCAACGCCCTGGCCGCCAAAGTTGCCGCCAAGGGCGTAAAGGTTGCTGTGCATGACCTTTCCTGCATTGACAACAGCGAAGCCGTTGCCGAGTGCTGGCGCGCATCCACCATTGTGCTGGCCGCCCCCACCTACAACGGCGGCATTTACCTGCCCGCCGCCAACCTGCTGGAGGACCTGAAAGCCCTGAACCTGCACGACCGCACCTTTGCCCTGGTGGAAAACGGCAGCTGGGCCCCGATGTCCGCCAAGCTGATGGCCGCCAAAATCGGCGAGCTGAAGAATTGCATCGTGCTGGATGCCAAGGTAACGGTGCGCGGCCGCCTGACCGCCACCCAGGATGCCGAACTGGAAGCCTGCGCCGCCGCGGTTGCCGCCAGCATGTAAAAATTTCGCCATTCCCTGAAACGATCAACCATAAATACAAAAGCCATGCCGCCGTGGGTTTTCCACAAAGCGGCATGGCTTTTGTTGAATGTTGGGTTTGCTTTTTGCTTTTCTTTGCTGGCTTACAGCTGCAATTTCGGGCTGTTCCCGGTGTTTCCGGTCAGGCCATCGGCACGCAGCATGTTTTCCATCACATCAATGTCAGTCGAAACGTCCAGCGCGTCATCCTCAAACAGGCGGTCCAGCTGGGCTTCAAAGGCGGTCACAAGGGTATCCATCACCTGTTCAATGCGCTGTTTGGACTCGCGGATGTTCTCCCCCTCCACGCCCTGGGCATCCAGCTCGGCATACGTTTTGAGCAGCTTCAGGGCCGTGGGCAGATAGTAATCCATGAACTTGCGCATCTGCGGCAGCTTGTCCGGGTTCTGCTTGGCCTGGGCAAAAATTTTGGCGCTGACGGCTTCCAACCGGCTGATCTTATCGGACATTTCCTCGCCGGGGATGGCATCATTCAAGGCCCGCAGCTGGTTCAGAATCTGGGCATAATTGTCCTCCGCCTTTGCTTTTTCCTGCTGGGCTTTTGGGGCTGCCGCGGGGGCAGGCTGCGGAGCGGGCGGTGCGCCGCGTACCACCAGGGTACCGGTGCGCATATCCAGGTAGGCGTTCTCTCCAAACACGCCCTTGTCAATGCAGTTTTCCAGGTGCTTGCAGCACTTGGCGTAATTGCAGGGGATGGCATCCGCGATCTCCTGAATTTTCATGTAGGGGGCGTTGCCAACAATGTTACTGATCTTTTTGCGCATGCGGCGGCCGGTGCGCAGCTTCCACCCGGCAAACAGGAAGCCCGCGCCCGCAAACAACAGGGTCACGCTGCCCGCAAGATCCTGGAACAGCCAGGTCCAGTAACTGCCGCCCTGCGTAAGGGCTTCCGGCAGCCAATACACGGCTTCCGGCAGGTTGGCCACCATGGCAATGGAAAAAATCACGCCCAGAACCGTCAGGGCAATGCTCCAGCCCTCACCTTTATCCTTGCGGCCGCGCTCATTCTGGCGGGCGGTCTGCTCCGGGTCATACGCCTGTGCGCGGTCCGCGTTCTGGTAGATCTCGACCCGCTTCTCGGCCTTGTGCGCGGCTTCTTCCGCTCTCTGCACCACGCGCTGGGCATCCCGGCGCATCTTTTCCGCTTTCTGCGGGTCCGCATAGATGGGGCGGACGGTGTACGGCTGGCCGGTCTGCCGGTTGTTCTGGCTCCAGCTCTGCGGCGCAGAGATTTTGCCCATTCGCAGCAGATGGTTGATGATCATCATTGCAACGCCAATCGGCCACGCCGCAAAGCAGAATGTGATTACGATCACCCACCAGGGGATTTGGAACACACCATCCCCTTTGTGGTATTCCTGGCTGGCGTCTTGCCGGAGGCCGCCGGGCTGGTCATACAGCGGCTGCTGCCGCGCACGGTCCTGGTCTTCGTTATAGGGGTTCGGGTTATACGGGTTTGGCATTCCTTTTCCTCACATATCTTGGGCAACACCGCACAATTCCCGCCTTGCGGCTTAAGCACCGCTCCGGCAGCT
>ERZ824480.1041-NODE-1041-length-27298-cov-6.372646_pt1 | contig 27298 bp, 18 predicted proteins | sample MGYA00519861_ERZ824480 | MGnify/ENA primary metagenome ERZ824480 (study PRJEB31778, sample SAMEA3449152) | human gut metagenome | biome: human gut; feature: human-associated habitat; material: faeces | place: United Kingdom | collected 2010/2012 ... | reverse complement strand
GCTCTTGTAACCTCGTTCCACATAAACCGTCGGGCGGTATCTAACTGATTAACAAACTGCAAAGAGACTGTGGTTGGAGCCTTTCTGAAACCATCGAGTGGTAGGAAAAATAAACCAATCCACAGCATCTAAACAATTATAACATAGTTCTTGGAGAGGAACTCTAAAAACTACTACATTTATTATACGAGGAAAATTTATTTATGAGATTGTGTTATAATAAGACAAGAAACCAGGAAACCCAATAACGGCGAGGGTTTGAGGGCTGTCCGTAACAGCTTAATAAGGTTCTGAATTTTATAAATTACGCAAATAAATGAATTATACCACGAGTGATTACGGCAAATGCGGTATAGTTTTTAGGAGGTTGATAACTCTTTGAAATTAAAAACTGAATATAGTTTTTAGCAGATCATATTGAAAAAGTATGGTCTGTTTTTTTATGCAAAAATTTATTTTGAAGGATGGTTGCATATGAAAGATAATAAGGATTATTTGTGCCCAAAATGTAAAACAGGTCAAGAAACATATTTGCTTGACAGCAGAAATCCGTTTTGCCCTTACATAAGATTTCACAATGGAGAAAAATGTTCAATGTTCAGACCAATGGATAAGTCAAATAAAAACGAAAGGAGAGTGTAAGTATATGAAAAATTTTGATTTAGATTATTTTTACGGAAGTGAGGCGGAGCAATTCAGCTTTTACCGACTGCCAAAAATACTTTTTACCGATGATAGATTTTCGGACATCTCGGCAGAAGCAAAAATACTGTACGGACTTCTATTGGATCGTATGAGTTTGTCAATAAAAAACAGATGGGTTGATGAAGAAAACAGGGCTTATATTTATTTTAAGCTTGATGATGCAATGGACATGCTTAGAATCGGAAAAGACAAAGGAATTAAACTTTTTGCCGAACTGGATGCGGAAAAAGGCTGCGGACTTATAACACGAAAAAAACAAGGTTTAGGTAAACCGACAATTATTTATGTTATGAATTTTGCAACACTGCCTCAGCAGGAAGTACAAAGTGTTTATGATGATGCCGATAATATTGATGATGCGTGCGAGTTTCAGACTTCTGATATTCCGAAGTCCGGTGTTCGGGATAGCGCCGAAGTCTTGACTTCGGAAAAACCGACCTCAGGAGTTCGGAAAAAACGAAGTCTTGACTTCCGAAAATGCCGACCTTTGGAAGTCGATAAATCCGAAGCTAAAGATAATGAGTTTAATTATAATAATATAAATAATATTTATGCGAATGATACTAATCCTATCTTATCACATCAAGAGCCCGGAGCGGTCGGAAAATGTGATATGATCGATGAGATTAGACGCTGCAAGGAAATTATTTCGGACAATATTGATTACGAAACCCTTAAACAGAATTGCGGAAATGATATGGCTGACGGCGTGCTTGAACTTATGACGGAAATTGTTTGCTGCCATAAACCGACAGTAGTGATAGCGTGTCAGGAATTGCCGCAAAAAATTGTAAAAGATAGGTTCCTAAAACTTGATTATACACATATTGAATATGTCTTTGATTGCTTGAGAAAGACGGGAAACCGAGTCAGAAATATTAAAAGTTATATGCTCACGATGTTGTATAATTCATATTCAACGATTGGACATTATTATACGGCAGAAGTTGCGGCAGATTCATTGCTTTAAGGAGGAGTTACGGTGAGAAAGGTAGTAAACAAAACAGAGGAACAGATAATGCGAGAGAAAAAAACATATCACAATACAGAGTTATTGCTGAAAAAATATCGTGAGGTAGTATGGAGTATAGAAGTGTCGGCAATTCAGGCTCAAATAAGTTTTGAAGTCGAAATGGGCTGCAAGCTGGAAGAATTTTTAGAGATGTCTTATGCTGCCGGAGCAGACTTGGCGGGGACGGAAATTCATGAACAAATGAGGACTTTGGAACGTAATAAAAAAATGCTTAAAATTATCGAATCTGCTGTCAACTTGCTTAAAAGGAAACAGGATAATGGCGAGATATATTATTTCATAATTTTTTATACTTATATGTCAGAAAAGGCATATAAAAAAGTTGATGATATAATCGAAAAGATTGCAAGCGAGACAGGCGAATATATGGCATGGAAAACTTATTTTGTCAGAAAGAAGAAGGCTATAGAAACACTCATCACGATTTTATGGGGTTTTACTTCAAAAGAGTGTTTGCCTATTCTCGAAGACTTCATTTAAGTGTTATAATAATATATAGGGGTATGCACAGTTAGGAGATGAGACGATTGAAAAAATATGCATATGTGAGAGTGTCATCTATTGATCAAAACGAGGCGAGGCAACTTGTTGAAATGTTACAGCTTGGAATAGAGAGAGAAAATATCTATTTGGACAAGCAATCGGGAAAAGATTTTAACAGGCCGAACTATATGGCGCTTGTAAAGAAATTAAAAAAAGGCGATTTGTTGTATGTTAAATCAATAGACAGACTTGGGAGAAATTATAAAGATATTCAAGAACAGTGGCGGATACTTACAAAAGAGATGGAGGTCGATGTAGTTGTCATAGATATGCCTCTTCTGGATACCAGAACTTACAAAGATTTAATGGGAACTTTTATTGCGGATCTTGTCTTGCAGGTTTTGTCATTTGTCGCACAGAGCGAAAGAGAAAACATAAAAAAGAGTCAGGAAGAGGGAATAAGGGTTGCAAAGTTAAACGGTGTGCGATTCGGAAGACCTACAAAGGATGCACCGGGTGAGTTCCCTGAATTGGTCAAAAAGTGGGAACAGGGGAAAATAAAAGCTGGAAATGTCAATAAATAGAGTCAACACCGAATTTTGTGTAAACTCTTTACTAAACATCCAAAACTCTTGGAGATACGAGGGGATAAAAGTTACTTTGTTAGACAATTAGGTGGGTATATCTACATCAATTTTATAAAAATTGCAGAAATGAGAAGATATTGTTAAATTATTTATATATCTAAAAAGAAAATTTTATATATGCAAACCATTAAATATCACAAATACTGGTAATGTTGAAAAAATTTTTATATTTAATTAAAATTCTGCGATGAAATAAAATCCTAATACTACAAAGGCGGTTATATTATTGTAAGATATAAATTATTTTATAATAAATACCAATTAAAATAAATAATGGAATTTATAAAATAATCGGAAAAATTAAATAGTTATATTTTTAAAAAAAATAATAAATTTGTGATATTATTTTTAATTAAATTAGATTAATATTATATTATAAAATAGCCATAGTACATTTTTATGCACTTAAATAATAGGGGGATATATCTATGGAAAGATTGATAGAGTGTGGAAAAGTAGAGATTAAAAATTCTTCTGTAGTAAAAAAATCGAGAATTGGTTTGGGATTTGAAAAACTTGACAGAGGTGCATTTCATCCTGAAAAGGCATATGATAAGGTTGCTGCTCTCGGATTGAAATGGATAAGACTTCAATCAGGTTGGCAAAGAACAGAAAAAGTTAAAGGAGAATATGATTTTTCTTGGTTAGATGATGTTTTAGACAATCTTATCAGTCGAGGATTAATACCATGGATGTGCCTTGCGTATGGTAACGGATTATATACTGAAGATGCAAGAAAGTATTATGGTGCTGCAGGTTGTCCTCCAATAAACAGTAAAGACGAAATAGAGGGGTGGTGCAACTATGTTACTGCACTTACCAATCATTATAAAGGTAAAATTGAACTTTATGAAGTGTGGAACGAACCTGACGGAATATGGGCATGGAAACACGGGGTTAATGCTACTGAATATGGAAATTTTGCTATTTCTACAGCAAAAGCTGTGAAAAAAGGTGATGCTGATGCCAAAGTTGTGGCAGGTGTTACAAGTGGCGATGATTTGGCATATATGGACGATATGTTTAAAACAGGTATGGGTGATTACATAGATTATTTTTCATACCATAACTATACTTGGAATGAATATGATGTTTTTGGTCGTGTAAATGCATTAAGGGCGGTATGCAATCATTATAATCCTAAAATAAAGCTTATTCAGGGGGAATCGGGTGCACCATCAAGAAGTGATGGCAGAGGTGCATTAAGAAGAGGAGCATGGACACCTACAAGACAGGCAAAATTATGTGCCAGACATACAATGGTTGATTTAATGACAGAAGTGGAGTTTACTTCTTATTTCACAACTGTCGATATGGCAGAGGCTCTTCGCGGAACAGTTGATGACAAATCGAGCTATATGGATTTTGGATATTTTGGAATTTTGAGTGCAGATTTTGATGAAAACGGTATTGCAGTAGGTGAGTATAAACCAAAGCCGTCATATATAGCATTGCAGACTATATCATCGGTATTTTCAGAAGAATTTGAGGTTTGTTCTTTACCTATAAATATCAGACATGAACATTCGGAGAGAGTTTTTGCTGAAGATGTAAGAGAAAGAATAATATCTTGCGGTTTTAAGAGAGAAAACGGAGCTTCTGCTTTTGTATATTGGCATAGTGCAGACCTTATGACTACTGATTTTGAATCTACAATAACATTAGAGGTTCTTCCTTTTGGAAAACAACTGCGAATTGTTGATTTAATGGACGGAAAAATATATGAAATTCCGGAAGATATGATAGAGAAAAATGAAGGAGCAGTTAAGCTCAAAAATATTCCGATTAAAGATACACCGCTTCTTTTGACATTTGGTGATTTTTAATTATAAAAAGGGGATGAATTTGTTTGATGTGGAAAAAAGTTAAATGTGTAGTAGCGGTTACAATGTCAGTTTTGTGTTTAGCATCTAATGTAAGTGCTGATTCAATAAGATTTTCAGTCAATACATCAAAAACTCAGCGTACAATAGGGCTTGAAATGTATGGAACGGGAGGCGGCTTTGGTGTTGAAACATCAAGTACATTGGTAGTTGACTTTCCATATAGCAAGATAAACTCAAAACTTGTTAATGACCTTAAGAAAGCAGGGCTTAGTTTTGGATTTTATCGTGCAGCGGATGTAGCAAGCACCGGATATCGTTGGAAAGAAGCGATTGGCAGTGTTGTAGACCGTGATGTTAATGCAAATGTAGCGCGATTATACAATAACGGTATATCTTCTTTTGGAATAGCGGAGCAAGCGAAACTTGTTCAGGCATTTGAAGGTAAAGAAGGTATGATTAATTTTACTATAAATATGGTAGAAGAAAATCCGATTGATGCGGCCGATATAGCTGAATATTGTTACGGCGACGGAACGGTTAATTACAATGGTGGTGTAAATTGGGCTAATGTTAGAAAAAGTCATGGAATAAAGGACCCTATAAATGTTTTTGCATGGGAACTTGGAAACGAATATGATGCCGGCGCAAGAGTACATATGTTTATAAATTCAGAAATGTATGTTCGGCAATGTAAAGAATATATTGCCGCAATAAGAAGTGTTAAACCTGATGCGAAAATTGCTATATCAGCTCCAATGCTCTCATCAACATACGAAAGCAAGGCATCATTATGGACATACAATGCGCTTATGGAGCTTGCACCAATTATAGACTATGTGGTTATACACGGCTATGTAACTATGGGCTTGGCATATAACCGTGATAAGGGAATGCTTGCTATGGCAGAAGAGCTTGAAACTATGTCGGGCGGCAGAATTAAAATAATAAATACCGAATATGCAGCTCAAGGTACTCTTTCTGAAAAAGAAGGTACAGACCAGACAGCATGGGGTTATGGTGCGTGCATGTATTTCGAAGGCGGAAGGACAGTTGCGGATGCACTTTGCAGAGGTGTAATAAACAAATATATAGCCTGTACTAATTATTTTGCAGCTTCTGATGGAACAGGCTATTCAATATGTTATTACGATACCACAGATAATAAATATAAGCCAAATGCTTCGGGACAAGCATTATCACTTTTCCAACAGTATGGTAAAGGTGAGCTTGTTGAATTTAACCTTGAGGGATTTGAGCTTGGTAAAAAATCTGATTGTTGCGCTATAGCAGTAAAGGATAAGGATGGATATCTTAATTTGATTATGGTCAACAACACCAATGATAAAGATATAGATATTGAATTTGATTTTGATAAAGATTATGCAATAAAAGAAATCCGAAAAATTTCTGCACCCAATCCACAGTCTGTAAATTATATAGGAATTCAACAGATTTCTGATGTTACTCAAACTTTTGATGATTTAAAAAAGGCTGATGGCTATAAACTTGAAAAGCTATCTATGGTAGCGTTAAAGATGAAGGAGGTAAACAAATGAAAAGGTTGATAGCAGTTATAACATTTGTTGTACTTTGCTTTAATGTATTATCGGCTTTAGCTGAAAATGATGAAAAATCAGAAGCAATTAATTTTGAATTAAACTATATATTAGAACGATTTTATGAAAACAGCTCTATAGAATGTGAACCTCTTGATATATCGGGGCAAGCAAATATGGGGTTTGCTGATGAAGTTGAAGGTGACGGAAAAGGCGGTTGGACCGACCAAGGACCAAAGAATGATATGTCATCATTTAAAAACTTTGGAAGCCAAAAATTTTGGAATATACCATTTAATATTATCAACCCTGATAAAAACGAAGGTAAATCCTGTATAATTTTAAGAGGTCAAAATAACGAAGCTTTTCCGATTAGCGCAGAAGTTCCTGTCAACACTACGGCAGGTGGTATCTATGTTCTTCACAGTACTGCATACGGTGCCGGAGAAAAGGCCGGCAGATATTCTTTTGTATATGAAGATGGAACATCTGCTTATTTTGATATAGTAGGCGACCAGCATATAAAGGACTTTTGGGGAACACTTGAAAATAACTTTACAAGAGTAGCGTGGAAGGGAAGTAATGCGTCATCAGCTAATATTACACTAAACATATTTGCACTTAATAATCCTCATCCTGATAAAACTATAAAGCTCATAAGATTTGAAAGCGATGGTGAAGGACAGTTTATAAACATTGTAGGCGTTACACTTGCAAAGGAATTACCTATATTTCCTGCAATGGCAATGACGGGCGAATCAAACCCCGGTGTAGTAAGATATGGTATTGCAGCGTGGAAAAAGTATACAGACCCTGATGAAAATGTTGCACAAGAAAATGTTTTAAATATGTCGGAATACCTTGATGCACCTGCAGGCAAGCATGGCTTATTACTATCAAAGGGCGATAAATTTATATTTGAAGATGGCACCGTTGCTAAATTCTGGGGTACAAATATTGTAGGAAATGCGGCTTTTCCTACAATGCAAGAGGCAGAAGAAATTGCATCAAGATTATCAAGAAGCGGATATAACCTTGTTCGATTTGTAAATTTGGATAATGAAGAACTTACAGATGAGCGTCTTGATAAGCTTTCATATTTTTTAAAGCTTCTTAAAGATAATGGCATATACGCATATTTTTCACTTCTTGGAAATGAAAAGGGTGATGGCGATAAAATAACAGATGGTTGGAAAATAGACGGTATTTTCAGGGATGACTTAATTGAGAAAAAGGCGGAATTTACTAAAAAACTTTTAACACATAAAAACAAATATACAAATACCGCAATAGGTAAAGATGAAATGCTGGTTATGATAGATATGGCTGACCAGAACAGTATGTTTGATATGGAATATGGCTTTACTGTGCTAAATGTTAATGATGAAAACAGTATGGCAGAGCTTACACAAAAGTTTAATAAGTTTTTAAAGAAAAAATATTCAACTACAGGCAAACTTTCAAGAGTTTATAGCGATCTTCTGTCCACTGAAAGTATAGAAAAGGGTACGGTTATTATAAACGGAAACTGGAGATACGGCATTTTTGATGAAAACAGAAAAGCTGATGTTATAGAGTTTTTTATACAACTTCAAAATGACTATTATCAAAAAATGAAATCAGTAATTAATTCTTGCGGTTGCAAGGCTCTTGTATCCGGTTTCACAAATAGGTGGGATAATGTTATACCGTTGCATAGTATAGCAAATTCTCAAACAGATTTTGTGCCTATGAATACGATGTTTTCTATGGGAGTAGACCGTACGAAAGATTGGCCGTATTTAACTGAACTTAAGGATAACACTATATTTTTAGATGTAGATTCAACGGTGTCATCTGATGGTCATGATGGAAAATCACTTATTAATCTCGTTAAAACAAAAGTTGATGGAAAACCATTTGTTGTAAGCGAATGGGGTGCGGCAAACATCAGCAAACAGTATGGAGAAAATTCGATTGTTATGGCTGCAATTTCGGCACAACAAGGATGGACTCCAATACAATATTGTTTTATATATGGAGAAATAAATAAGGATAAAATAAGTGATGTATATTCTACTTATAATAATCCTGTAACGCTTGGTATGTCATATGCATCGGCTGCACTTTACTATACCATGGACGAATTAAAATCAAAACAAATTATCAATCAAAGCATATCAGATGTATATAAAAACAAGAGTAATTCTATTGGAATTACTTCATATCTTGCTGCAAAAACTTCAAATAAGTTTAACAAAAAGAACATCGTTACTAAATTTAATCGTTCAAATGAGTTTATTGTAGATAACGGAAATGTTTACTGGGATATGCTTGACGGTGTGTTTTTTGCAAATACTGATGAGGTTATAGCATTTTCGGGTAATGTATCAAAAGAGGAAAGCTTAGGCTGTTTAAAATTTGAAATATATAGTGATACAGCAACAATAGCTCTTGTTTCTCTTGATAAAAATAAACTTGAAAATAGTGAGCATATGCTTCTTTCGGTAGGAAGCGATGCGGTAAATAAAGGAACAGTATACCGTTCTAAATATGTTATACAAAAGATTGGTGACGGTGGGATAGCCTATAATATGGTAGACGGAAAAATAACCCTAAAAACAGATAAAAATATTGAAGTATATGCCTTAAATTCGGACGGAACACGTGAAACAATGATTGATGTAGAGCGTGACGAAGGCAAAAATGCAGTGTTTTATCTTAACGGCGCGTTAAATTACGAGATAGTAAGGGGGTAGTAATGTGAAAAAAAGACTAATTTTATTTGCTTTTTGCATAATTGTTATCATTTCTATGTTGTTTATTACTGCATTGGCTGAAGAAAACTTTGATAAAAAAGCATCGGCTATGTATGCAGCAGGTATTCTTACTCAGGAACAAGCAGAACTCAACTCTAATGTGCAATTAAAAAGAGGAGATGCACTTGAAATTGCTGTGAAAATTTTTGCAAATGTAATTGTATCAGCAAAACAAGTTTACAATGATGTAGGAGCTTCAAGTGATTATTTTCTTCCTGCATATATAAGTAATTCACAAGGTGTTGACATCGGAATAGATGGAGATTTAAAACCGACAGAGTCGATAATTACTGAGGATTTTGCAAAAATTCTTATGGCAATGAGTGAATATGATTTTATGGCGGTTAAATATTCTAACTATGAGAATCCATATACAATAATTGCAAAGCAATTGAAGATACTACCGCAAACATATTCAGGCAGAGAATATGTTACATACGGTCAAGCGGTAGATATGATTTATGAATTGCTTATGACAGATGCACCCAATATTCTTTATGGTGAAAAAAATAATAAGTACAGTGTTCCAAGCGGGATAACCATTCTTGAAAGATTTATGAATATAAAATGTGCAGAAGGTACAGTGTCGGCTACTGAATTTTCTTCTGCAAATTCATACATCAGCAGTCTTAATGTAAATCAAATTGAACTTAGCAGTTATGATGGTTATAAGATGGTTTTTTCAAATGCAGGTTCATTTAGCAATCTTCTTGGTTACAACGCAATAGTCTGGTACAAAAAGGACGGAAATATCAATAAGGCTATTTATGCTTTCCCAAGCGGAAACGATGAGATTTGTATTGATGGCAGTAATTTTGTGAATATAGACATAAATGAGAGGAAAGTCTATTATTCAGAAGTGACTCAAGAAGATCGGTTTGAAACGAAAAGTAAAGAAAAGTCAAAAAAATTGCCGTATGATGCAGAGATTATTTATAACGGACAGTATACCACAAATGCAAATACTGTTTTTAATATTTTGTCTAATCCGGGTGAACTTAATATAGATAAAATAGTTTTGTTAGATAACGACAGCAATGGCATTATAGATTTTGTACTTATTGATGTTTACAAAAATTTTGGTGTAGCATCTGTAAACTCGGCATATAACACTGTGACAAGCACTCGAAATGAAGTTTTGGAGTACGATGAAGACGATAAATTTTATAATATAATGCTTGACGGCAAACGGGTAGATTTTGATTCAATAGGTGCTAATGTTCTTTTATCAATAAAAGAAGGCTTGGGAACAAAACCTCTTTTGAATATTGAAATTGTTGATAATGCATTTCTTGGAAGCTTTCATAGAATTGTTGCAGACACACAAAAAGCTTATGCTGAAATTTCTGTTGGCGAATCAACAGACAGAGGTAATAATTTTGTAGGAAGCTTTGTAGGCGGTACAGATAATCAGTTACATATTGTAAGGTATGATTTGGATAATTTTATGTTTATGCATCATAATGAAATAGTTATTGGTGATAACCATCTTTACCGTATATTTGTTGACAAAAAAGGTAAAATAGGCGCATTGGGTGTTTATACCTATGGAAGCGGAAACTACTCTTCATGGTATATGGAAGATTTTGTCACAAGCACATACAGTACCATAGAATTTGGAATAGGTATTAGAATAAGGAAAGAAAGTAAAAAAACATATGAATTAAAAGTTGCTACAATTAAAAAAGTTTTAAGAAGTGTTACAGTGGAAACTTATAAAACTTCTAAAGACTTGAAGATAAAAAACATCCCGGATTCAATAGTTAATACCTATGGAAGCGATTGGAGTAAGTATAGCGATAATGTATTAGACGAATTGTTTTTAAATAATTTGTTTGAAATTTCGTTTGATGAAGATGGACTTATAAACCGTATTACATTCCCGTACGAAATTCAAACCGAAGGAAGACTTTCGTATTTTAATGCACCGGGTCAGAAATATATGTATAATGCCGGAATTCTTCGTTCTCTTACAACAAATGATTTTCTATTTGCTAACAACAAGCAAATGTGTATTCAAATTCCGAAAGCAGGAACACAGCCGGGTTTTGACAGCTTGTATAGATTAGTCAATTTTACGGCAAATACTTTTGTTACAAATGGAGTTTATGAATTAAATGCTTATACATTCAGCAAATCAAACGCTATGCCTGATTTTGTTGTTATGATAAATGATTATGATATGGTAGAAACTAATAACCGTGTAAATGCTATATGTATTGGAGTAGTGCAGAAATCAACAAAAGTAGCGTCAGATTTTGGCGATATAGATTCATTTATAGTAGGTGGAATGAGCAATGTTGCTCCTTATGGTTCAATAGGGAGAGTGGTAAGTGTATACGACAATACTTATATAACGCCTACAAGTGCTGATGATACTCAAACAGTTGGCGGAATGTCAGTATATTACAAAGCAAACTTAAATGGGTTGTCAACTTATGCAGACCCGATAGATAAAGGGGATATTGTTATTTTTACAATGCCTCATCAAAATGTTGCATATTCTGCTATAAAATTTTATACATCAGCATTTAAATTATATGATTACGGTACAAAAACTATTGTACATAACACTAACGGTGCAGCAGTTAGCCCCAAAGATGTAGTTGTTGGTAAAATTAAAAAGGTAGACAACCAGTTTATATCTATGGCAGTTGATGACAGGGGTACAAACGATGAAGATTTGATTGATATAATGTATGCAATTGAAAGCAATCCGACTGATAAACAAATTAGAATGTACACATTTGAGTATGCTCGAAAAAATAAGGCTCCCGTGTTAAAACAGGCAACGAGGGCTGACCTTGAAGAAGCAATGAACGAAAACCTTACCGTTGCAGTTGCTGCGAGAAGGCTCATAGTAATATATAAAGATTAACGGAGGAAAAATATGAAAAGATTTTTAATGTTTGTATTGGTTTTGTCTGTTATAATATCGCCATTTGAAGTGTTTGACATAAATGTTGAAGCAGCTTTTGTGAATACAAATGTATTAAAAAATGGTGATTTCCAGGAGGAAAACGCTGATGTTGCTTATGCAAGATATAGTTCACTTGCAGAAACAGCAAAAAACGGCGCAACAGGTTGGTATGCTTATGATGCATCAAATCGTGGAATTAGTATTGTATCAGAGGATGGCAATGCCACGAATAAAGTTATTGAATATGATAAAGTTACCGGCAACTGGTTTGGATTAAATCAGGCACTTCCGGTAAACCGTTTGGCAACAGGAAATTATACAGTAAGCTTTAAAGCTAAAAATTTAGGGCCAAGTGCAAAAGCTACTTTGCTTGTACAGCTTGTTCTTTTAGTAGATGATAATGGAACTATATCAAGGCATGGGACACCGCCTTACAGAAAAAAGAGTTATGGTTTTAACGGAGATAGTTATAATGGCGGTAATGAAACAGCACAATATTTTGATGTAGTTGGCACTGACTGGAATACCATTACATTTGAAGCTGATGTTGCTCCGTGGCTAAGTAATAGCAGTTATATTGAGTTTTTAAATAGCAGTGCAACTAAAAAGGTTGTTGGAATGGTTCTTGAAATAAGGCCGGCCTTCCGTAAAACAGACAATACACCCGCAACCAGTGTAACAGGCGCAAATAATCCTGATTATGTTGCTACAAAGTTATATATCGATGATGTTTCGGTTAAAATGCCTGACCCGCTTATATCAACTGTTGATAGCAGCGCATTACAAAATGTACCGTTTGAAAATGCTGTAATTCCTGTAAGTTTTAATTATACTGATGGAATATATGAAGATTCTCTTTCTGGTATAAGTGTAAAGGATTCTGCAGGTAATACAGTAGCACATCAGGTTGAGCGTACAGGAAGTAACAATGAAAAATTAAATATAAAAATGACTTCATTGTTACCTAACACTACTTATACACTATCAATAGATAAGGTTGTTTCAAGCACTCCTGTGCCAAATCCAAGTAGTGCAAACAGTGCAGCTAATGCAAATGAAAAACGCTATGTTTCTATGATGGAAGCACAAACATATACTTTTACAACACTTGATAAGATTGTTGTTGAAAGCAAGGCATATGATAGCAGTACAGATAAAGCAACAGTAACATTTAAAAACAATAGCAGTTTTCCTGAAACTTATTTAATAGCGGTGTTTGAAAAAAATTCTGACAATAAAATAAGCACACCTGTTTATTATAAAACCGCAACTCTTACTAACGGAATAAGCACACCTGTTGAAATAGAAAATGTTGACAGACTTACCTCTAATAATTTTGAGGTTGCTTATCTTAGACAATTCGGAGGCAGCCTTGATACAAGCTTTGGCGATACAGTAAGTATGGATATTAACTTTTCATCTACAAACCAAACACTTTCGTTTAGCGGAAATTTAGGAACGGCGTATGCAGGAAAAACTGTAACGGCAGAAATTCTTGTTCCAAAAACAGATGCAAGTGTAAATGATGTTCCGCAAAGCACACAAGGTGTATCTGAAAATGTGTTTTTAGATATTGTAAAAGTTACTGTTGAAGCGAACGGAAGCGTTAATTCTGCTTATCCTATAATTGTAAGTGAAAGCGGTACCTATAGAATAATTGCTAAAGTTGATGACAAAGTGTTTGCAGATGAAACGAAATTTTTCTCGTCAAAAGTTGATAATGATAACTTTATAAAATCAATAGATTTATATGATATAGATAATGCAGGGCTTTTGGCAATTCTTGAAAAAGAACATAGAGATCAGAAAATAAGATATGACGAAACATACTACAATATGTTAAGTGATGAATCAAAATTGTTGCTTTGCACAAATTTATTAGCAAAAAAACCATTTGGAAATATTGATAATTTTAAAATGCACTTTGCAGATGAAACATTAAGAATGGTTCTTTTAAAAGATAAAGTACCGTCTTCCATAAAGGAAATATTAGCTGGTATATATCCGAATGAAAGTGTTGCGGATATTACAAGACTCTTAAAATTAGACGAATTGCAGTTGCTTTCAGTATACAACGATTATAATGGTTTTACTGATGATGAAAAATTAGCTTTATGTACAGAATTAGCAAATGAATTAAGTTTAGTTGATAACAAGAATATTCGCTCTGCAGAGGAATATGCTGATGCCTTTAAAATAACAGTGCTTAATAATCTTATTAAAAAGACACTTATGCATAAGGATATTTCGGCAGTGTTAAATTCGCATACAGATATTCTTACCGGTTTGAATTTTTCAGGCTATAATGGTTTGGGTCTTAATCAATCAACTGTAAATGAAAGTATAAAAAATACACCTCAAAGAAGCATTGCTAAATTTATTCAGTATGTAAATCAGCTTATTACAAATGCTACTCCTGTTTACGCTTCTTCAAACAATTCTGCTAGTTTTGGAGGCGGAAGTGTATCAATTAAAGCTGAAGTGCCGGTACCTCCTGTAAAGCTTGAGGAAAATAAAAAGTCATATTTTTCGGATATTGATTCGGTTGATTGGGCGAAGGACGCAATAGAAACTCTATATGAGAGAGATATTATTTCGGGTAAGGACGATTTAATTTTTGCTCCAAATGATTTTGTAACCCGTGAAGAATTTATAAAGATGATAGTGGTTGCTGAAGGTATTGAACCTATAAATGATGTAAGTCCATTTGAAGATGTAAGCGTGGATTCGTGGTATTCACCATATGTTGCTGCAGCTGCACAAAACAATATAACAAAAGGAATTGGAAATGATTTATTTGGAAGCGGAAGAAATATTACAAGGCAAGATATGTTTGTTATGTGTGCACAGTTAATAGAGGATACTGTTTTGCCAGAAAAGGAAGGCATTGAAAAATTCTCTGACAGTGAAGATGTGGCTGATTATGCAAAAGATATAATAGACAAGTTAGTGAAACTTGGAATTGTTAATGGTAACGAGAACGGAACCCTTAACCCTGAATCAACCGCAACCCGTGCAGAAGCGACAGTAATTTTGTATAATATACTTTCTTTTATAGGCGGGCTGTAATAATGGGGGTGCTATTTTGAAAAAACTTATATGTATATTGATGATATCAGCTATTATGATTACAGGATTAAGTATGCCTGCAGTATATGCTGCCGAATATGATGCAGATTTATACTCTTTTTGTGCAGATGTGCTTAATAGCCTTGAAATACCTGTTGATACATCCGAAAATATGATGAAAAAGGTAAGTTATTCACAATTTGCAAAAATGCTTGATGCTCTTGTGGAAAATGAAGATATTTCTAACATTTATATGAGTGAAAAATTGCATAACAGCTATTTGTATATGGATTATTCGGAAGCAGCAAAAATACTTGTATCACTTTTAGGATGGAATTTCGGAAATCAAGCAGATAGGTATATGTCAATAGCTAATCAAGTTGGTTTAAGTGATAATGTAGTTAATAAAGAAGACAAGTTTTTAGTATATGATGTTGTTATAATGTTTTATAATGCACTTACTGCCGACACATTAGAACAGACTGTTTACGGAACAGATGCAGAATATGAAAAGGGTGGTATTACTCTTGCTGAAAAGTATAAACACGCTGTTAAGTTTGAAGGCAGACTTATTGGAAATCGTTATAGCACAATGTATGACAATATGTTTGCAGCTAAAGATGAAATCATAGTAAATAATAGTGTAATCGGCAATATGATATTTAAAACAAATTTTGACACATATTCGCTTTTGGGAAGGAATGTTGAAGGTTTTTATCTTGAAGAAAAAGGTAAAGACAAAAAACAACTTTTATCTGTAAAACCAAAATTGGAGGATGATGTGCTATCCTTAAGTTATGAAAACAGACCATATTATATTGACAATCAAATTAGATATATTGTAAACAACAAAGAAAAAAAGATTTCATTAGAGTTTGCAACAGATGTTATATACAACGGTCAGTATGCAACTCAAAATACAGGTCAGTTTTTGCAGCGTATAAGTGAAGGAATTAATTATGGTTTAAGTTCATTAACCATTGTGGATTGTGATGAAGACGGAAAATATGACTTAGTAGCAATAGAATGTTACAAAACTATGGTAGTAGAAGGTAAATCTTCAAGTGTGTTTAAAGTATACAGCGATAAGAATGAGTTTTTGTCGTATGATGAAGAATATCAAAATGGCAGACTTTCTTTGGTTGATATTGACGGCAAACCTTTTGAATATAAGGAACTACAAAAAGGAGATACACTTAGCATTTTTGAGGGTGCCTCTAATGAAAAAGCAGTAAAGATAATTGTAAACGATAATATGATTAGTGCTGCTGTTAACGGAGTGTGTTCAGGAGAGCCTAATAACTATGAATTTAAGGTTAAAACAGATGACACTGAAGAAATTCAAAATTTGGAATTTGCTTATTCAACCCTTGAAAACAATGTATCTTTAGGTGAATTTTATGATTTGTATTTAGACCATACCGGAAGAATTGCAAGAGCAAAACGCAATACAAGTGATGGAGTTCATTATGGGTTGTTTGTAGAGTTTTTTTCGGATTTGGAATCATCGGGTAAGGATAAATTCAAAGCGATGATTATGACAGATTTAAATGGTACAGGTTCTTCTAAATTACAACTTGTTGAACTTCAAAAAAATGCTAAATTTAATGGGATTAATATAACAACTTCAAATTATAAGGCGTTTAATCTTGAATTATTCCATACGGTTGTTATGTATTATACAACCTCTGATGGCAAGATTAAAAAAATAGTTGGTGCAGATAGCGGCATAGAAGGAAGTTTAATAACAAAAAATAAGCGCCAAAATCCTGACAATGAAAATACTGTGCCTGATACAAGAAAACTTATGTTTTCAAAGGGAGCAGCATCTTCTGCAATGTTTTCAGCAACAAATTCTGAAATAACTTCAGGAACTCCGTATACAAATATTTCTTTTGGAATATTTGATGAAGCAGGAACTAATATTGCTCCTTTTAATGGTTGCAAGGTAATAGGCATTCCTGACATTGCTCCCGCAGATGCATCGACATCATATGGATATGACTACTATAAGGTTTTGAATTTTGAAAGTGCAGAATATTTTCATCTTACTGCGGCAGGAGATTATAAAATAACGGCATACTATGAACAAGATGCTGTAGTTCCTACGTTTGTTGTGTATACTATGCCGTTGCAGGATAAACCATCGAGCAATATACAGATGACCATAACTGACAAAATATTAATTGTCAATGATGTTTCCCATGTTATAAATCCTATAACAGAAACAGTTTCTCAAAAAATTGAATGTATGTATGGCGGAAAAATGACAACGGTTTATTCGAAAGATGAGGGTGTTAAAGATTACACAAATGATACACAATTTATTAATTTAAGTGAGGGAGATTTGATAATACCCGCATTTGATGCAAACGGAATGGTAACATATGCTTTTATGCTTTATGATTATAATTCCGATAGTGAAACGGGAGATATTCCTTCGTATATAAACAGTGGTACATATAGTATAAACAATGGTTATTCAGGATTTAACAGTGTGCAGTCAGATTACTTCATAAAAAAAGGTTATGTATATAATATAGGAGCAACCGATTGCGGAATAATTCTTGCAGACAGTATAAGTGATATGGAAAATGGTACTAATCTCTATGGTTTTGCCAAACCTATAAAACATATGTATGTTTATGATACAAAGCAGAATAACTTGCAAAAGCGTATAACAAACGGCAAAATGAGTCCCGGCATAACTTTTTTTGAAGACAGTATGAATACTTCTGTTGCGGTTGTTAGACATAGAAGCGGAAACTGTCTTGATGTAGTAATATATAAGTAATATTTTTGCAGTTAAAATTCGAAAAAGTAAAATTTCTAAAGAAAATATGTATTAAGTGATATTTTATAGAACAGTAAAAATGTTACAATTAATTATATTTAATTCGTTATTTTTTTAGCAATATAACTAAATTTATGTTGTGTCATTTTGTTTTAATGTAAGGATTAAATAATTGAAAATAATTATACAAAGGAATGGTTCAAGTGATAAGGTTAGCTGAAACAGCACATATTAAACCAAAGTGTGCTGCACAGGTTGAAAAATCTAAATTAGGTATCGGTTTTGAAAAATTGGACAGAGCTGTTTTTGACCCTAATAAAGCATATGATAAGGTTGCTCAACTAGGAGTAAAATGGATACGTCTTCAATCCGGATGGCAAAGAACCGAAAAGGAAAAAGGTGTTTTTGATTTTGCTTGGCTTGACGAAATCGTAGAGAATATTATTAATCGAGGATTAAAACCTTGGATGTGTCTTGCTTACGGAAATGGGTTATACACTAAGGAAGCAGCAAAGGTATACGGAGCGGTTGGTGTGCCTCCTATTGAAACGGAAGAAGAACGCAATGCCTGGGATAGATATGTTTACGAGCTCGTAAAAAGATACATAGGAAAAGTAGAATATTTTGAAGTATGGAACGAACCTAATTGGTTCTGGACACATATTGCAAATGAGCATCAAACTAACGGTAAGGAATACGGTGAGTTTGTTGTAAGAACATCTAAGGCGGTTAAAAAGGCTAATCCAAATGCAAAGGTTATTGGTGGCGTTGAAAGCACAGGAAATATTAAATTTATAAATGATGCTTTTCGGGTTGGTATAGGAGACTATATAGACTTTTTCTCATACCATATTTACACTCCTGATGATAAAAAATATATAGACCGAAGAGAACTTATAAGAGGTATGGTAAATATTCATAATCCAGCGATAGGTATTGTTCAGGGTGAAACCGGTGCACCATCAAGAAGTGATGGAAACGGAGAACTTTCTTGGGGGTCTTGGACACCGAAAAAACAGGCTAAGGTATTAGCAAGACACGCAATAACAGACTTGGCAGCTGATATTGAGTTTGCATCATATTTTTCATGTATGGATATGATTGAAGCACTTTCAGGATTTGTGGGTGATAAGAGTAGTTATATGGATTACGCATATTTTGGTGTGCTTAGTGCAGAATTTGACGAAGAAGGCTTTTCTACTGGCGAATATACACCAAAACCGTCGTATAAAGCTTTGCAGGCGATTGCTTCGATATTTGCAGATGATTTTGAGAAAGTTAAACTTCCTTTTGCTGTTAAACCGCAAGAATCGCGTTTTAATATTGGAGTTGATGTTTCTGAAAATATTATAAGCTATGGTTTTAAGAAACCTAACGGTTCTTATGGTTTTGCTTACTGGTATGGAAGTGATATTATGACAAGTGACTTTTTCTCAACTGTCACATTTGAAACGGGTATTTCCGGCAAACCAAAATTAGTTGATTTGATTGACGGAACTGTTTATGATCTTGCTGAAAATATGGTAGAATTTGCAGATGGTGTTACAATATTAAAAAACATTCCAATTAACGATTATCCATTGCTTTTAACATTTGGCAATTTTTTTGATGCAGAGTAATTTAAGTTGTTGAAGGTATAAAATATTATAGCCTTTTTGCAGTATTGTAAAGGGCGGAATGGGGAATATTATGAAAAAGAAAATGTTGAAAAAAATTGTTTTAGCAGTATGCATTGCTGCATTGGCTGTAACTTCTATTGGATGTGGCGATAAAGAAAAGACAAGTGATGGCGGATTAGAAAAAGTTACTATTTGGACCGGCGATTCACATATGAAAACAGATATGCTTGAGCTTGTTGAAAAATTTAACGACACTCGCGGAAAAGAACTTGGTGTTGAAATTGAGTATGTTGTAAAAGAAGGTAATCTTTCACAAACTGTAGAAATGGCAGTTGCATCACATCAAGAGCCGGATATGTATAGTACATGGTCTATGCAGAAATATTATGAATCCGGTGAAATAATGGCTATTGATGAAATTGAAGGCGGTCAGGAATATCTTGACAGCTTACCTGAAGAAGCATTATCAAGCCTTAAATCAAAGGTGAACGGTAAATACTATACAGTTCCCTACTATATAAACACATTTGGTATTGCATACAATGTTGATATGCTTAAAAAGAATGGCTTTGTTGATGCTGGCGGAAATGTTGTTCTTCCTGAAACTTTCGAAGAACTTCGTGCATATGCAAAAAAAATGACAAATGAAAAAGCAGGCGAATATGGATTTATATTCCCTCTTAAAGACGGAAACTTTTATCAAAACTCATATCTTTTAGGCTTCCCGTCAAATGGCACAGCAGGGTACGATCATAAAACAGGTAAATATAACTATGAAACACTTGAGCCTGCAATCCAGCTTTTGATAGATATAAAAAATGACAAGAGTATATATCCTGATGCTGAAGGTCTTGACAACGATTCAGCAAGAGCACTTTTTGCTGAAGGAAAAATTGGTATGATATTTGCAGGTTCATATGATGTTGCGGTATTTACAAAACAGTTCCCTGCAAAATGTGAATGGACAATCGGTGAGTATCCTGTACAAAATAAGGATGAAAAGTATAAACACAGAATTTCCGGCGGCGGCGGACTTGTTATAAACCGTGAAATGTATGAAAGATTGGGCGCTGAAAAAACACTTGAAATATACAAATGGTTCCATGGCGAAGAAGTTTTACGTGAATTATATAAACGCGGCTGTGCAATTCCTAAAGATGTTTCTATAATCGAAAATGTAAAACCTAATGATAATGTTCACGAGGCCTGGGGAAAATTTGGTGAATTATTAAGCATAAGTTATGCAGAACCTGCAAGAATGCCAACAGACCTTGAAGGAACACCTGATTTTAAAACTATGTTCCAGACAGATTTTTGGGGAGAAACTGGCAGTCTTTCTAAAGGTCTTGCAGATTTATCTCGTCGTTCAAATGCAGGTATAGACAAAAAACTACAGGCTACAAACGGAAAAAGGGAAGCCTATATTGATGTAAATTATGATGTAAAAAGATAAAATCTTATGTAAGGAGGAATAAAACCAATGCTTAAAACTTCGTCAAGAAAAATAAAGCATAAGAGCAACAAGTTATTTGGTAAATATGATAGAAATACAACCATGTGTTCATATTTAATGCTGTCAATAGATATTATAGGTTTTTTAGTATTTGTATTATATCCATTGGCTTGGGCAATAAGACTTTCATGGTTTAGTTATACTGGTACACCCTCTTCATTGAGATTTATTGGATGGGCTAATTTTATAAACATATTTAAGAATGATTTAACATATTGGAAAACATTTTTAACTACCATTCAGTTTGCATTTTATAAAATTCCAATTGAAATACCGCTTGCGCTTTTTGTTGCGAATTTGCTTACAAAAAAGCTTAAAGGTTCGGGATTTTTCAGAACAATGTTCTTTTTGCCAAATGTTATTTCAATAGCTATTGTCGGACTTATTTTTTCAAATATGTTTTCATATTTTGGTGTAATGAACAATTTCTTTGAGTCAACAGGTTTGCTTGAATCAAATATGAACTGGTTTTCAACAAAATTTGCTGCATTAACAGTTCTTGTAATTGCAGACACATGGCATTCAATCGGTATAAATATTTTGTATTTTATATCTGCACTTAGCAATATATCTGATGATTTATATGAAGCCGCAAAAATTGACGGTGCAAATGCATGGCAACGATTCTTTCATGTAACTGTTCCCGGTATTGCACCTGTGCTTCAAATAATACTTATGATGTCAATTATAGGAACGGTTCACACAAGTGACATTGTTCTTGTATTAACAGGCGGAGCACCTGCAGGACAAACATTTACAGTAATGCCCTATCTTACAAATACTTTCGTACCGGGATTTGCAAATGAATATGTAAATATCGGATACGGTTGTGCACTTGCTGTTACAACTGCAATAATTTTGGCATTAATTACACTTTTGTATAACAAATTGAGTTCTAAATTGTCAGATGTAAATTAATAGGAGGTATGTGTTATGAAAATGAATATAATAAAAAAGTCAATTATTTATGCCTTTTTGATAATGTTTCTTATAGTGCAGATATTTCCTGTTCTTTATACATTTATGGCATCATTCAAGCCGAATGCAGAAATACTTACAAGCCCAGGTACTATATTTCCAAAGGAATTTTCATTTGAAAACTACAAATTGGCTTGGGATTCAGAAGATTTTAAAGTAAAGGAATTATTGTGGAATAGTTTATACTACACACTGATTTTACTTTTTGTTTCGGTAATGAAATCTTCAATGGAAGGTTATGTTTTTGCCAGAGGAGAATTTCCTGGCAAAAAGATAGTATTTGGTTGCTTTTCTGCTTTGCTTTTTATAAGCCTTGGTACTATAACTGTTTATCCATTGTTTAATATTTTAAACCATATACACCTTAACCGTTCGCTTTTTGGTCTTATAGTAGTTAAAATTTTTGGTATAAATGTTACAGGTATTTATTTGGTTCGCTCGTTTGTACAAGCTATTCCGAAAGAAATAGACGAAGCTGCAAAAATTGACGGTTGCGGATTTGCAGGAATTTTCTTTCGCATAATTCTTCCGTTACTTAAACCGGTTATGGCAACGCTTGGAATTTTATCGTTTTCAGCTACATGGAATGAATACCTTATGCCAACAATTTTTACACTTGGAAATCCAAGTCAAAGAACATTAATTGCCGGTGTTGTTGCTTTAAAATCTACTGGGCAGGCCGCATCATCTTGGAATTTAATGTTAGCAGGCTCTGCAATATCATTGATACCTGTTCTAATAGCTTATGCATTTGGAAACAGATATTTTGTATCTGGTCTTGCTGCCGGTGCTGTTAAAGGTTGATGTATTTGAATTATAGGTAGTGTAAAGTAAAAATGAAAGAATGGAATAATGATTTTACAAAATATCGCAGATTTTCGCCCGAAAGCTTATAAATGCTCGATTGTAATTTGTCAAGGGTAAAAATTAACGTGCTGACGCACGCCCTATGAGAGTCTGCCCCGTTGGGTACAAATCACAGTGCGGTCATTTGAAAAATAAGTAGGCGGAAATAAGGATGCGAACAACAAAGTGCTTTGTTGTCGCTTAGAGTATTTTAAGTCTGCAACCTGAGCCGGAGTGGAGTTAGAAAGTGAACTATGAGGTCTGATGAAATTGTAGAAAAATACAAACATCATAATCATTGAATTAGCACTTTCAAATGAGTTAAAGCCGTATCTGGTTTTGTACCAATATTTGAATTGCTTGTTAAAAGCTTCGATAACATTGTTGAAAATATCATCCTTAAAGCTCGCAACTCTGATATGAGGAACGCCAAAGGTAGACTTTGTAGGTACTTTGTAAGCCGAATAACGGTCAGTAACGATAGCATTAGGTATGCCATACTGTTTTACACTATTAAACAAACTGAAAGCTTGCGGAGAATCTCTGTAAGGTGATAGGTGGAACCCTAAAACAAACCTTGTTTCACTATCAATGATAAACCAAAAATAATACTTCTTGCCTAATATTTTGACAACAGTTTCATCGGCGTGCCATTCATCCGAATCAAAATTCATTAAGGGCATAAGAGCAAGGGTTTTAGAGTGAAATATAGGGGCAAATTTTTTGCACCAATCACTGATAGTGACATGAGAAACTTGGATGTTAAAAAGCATTTCAAGCATTGTGGTAATCTTGCGAAAAGATGAGTCACCTATGTAAAACAAGGTAAGAGCAGTAATAACCAAATGAATGCTATGCCGCATACGTTTGAAATTGCCCTTGCCAATGATGTTGGACATAGACGGCGGTAACTTTACGGTAGGTTTAGCTTGAAAAAATGAATGCTTGCATTTCTTATCGGAACAGCGATAATTTGAGTAATCGTCATAATCGTGATGAAGAAATGCAGACTTGTCACATTTGGGGCAAGAAGGATATTTGCGAGAACGCTCTTTTTTATGAGCGTCGGGTGCAAATTGATGTTTACAAATAAGGCATTGATATTTTTGATTGCCAAATTTATCTTTGCCGTATTTATAGAGTTTTTTGGAGTTGCATTTTGGGCAGCAATTTGGTATAATTTTATCCATGAGATCTTGTCTTCTTTCTCTGATTTTCAGGGAGGTATAGGTTTTAGTGGTAAAACCATTATACCATAAGGAGTTCAAGGTCTCAACTTTCATTTAACTTTACAAAATGGAATTATATAAGAGGGACAATTATGGAAACTAAGATTTTAAATTATACATTCAAATGCAATTCAGATATTGGTTTGACATGTGCGAGTCAAAGTGATGATTATATTAAAATAAAAATTGATATTAACTTTGGAAAAAAAGTAAAACCGGAACCTATTGAGATAAGCTGGTTTACACCTGCTAACGGTGCATTTACTTGTTGGAGTCCGCTTGTTTTTCAAGATAGAAAATTACGTCCTAATTGGGGTAAGCTTGAGACAGAATCTCGTTCAGGTCATGGAATGCCTATTCAGTGCTATATTGGAAGCGATGACAATAACCGTGCATCAGTCTATCTTTCTGATGTAAGAACACCTATTACTATAAGGTCGGGTATTCTTGAAGAAAACGGAAAAATTGAATGGAAGCTTGTGCTTTTCTCGCAGCTCATTGGAGAAATATCAGAATACAGCACAGAGTTAGTTATTGATGCAAGACAGCTTCCATATAACAATATAATATCAGAGGCTGTTAAATGTTGGTCTGATAAAGAGGGAGCATCTGACGATAAACCTGAAGCTGCTTTTGACCTTTTGTATTCAACATGGTATTCATACCATCAAAGAGTGACAGATGCAGCACTTATTCCTGAATTAGAGGCTGCAGCAAAATTAGGTATGAAAACTGTTATAATAGACGATGGCTGGCAGCTTGAAACCAGCGCACGGGGATATGCCTATTGCGGAGATTGGAAGGCAGCTAAAAATAAAATCCCTGATTTAAAGAGCTTTTCAGACAAAGTACATTCATTAGGTATGAAGGTTATGCTTTGGTTCGCCGTTCCGTTTGTTGGCGAATTTGCTGAGGTAAGAGAGCGATTTAAGGATATGTATCTTAATGACCTTAGAGAGGGTCAAATGGCATATGTTCTTGACCCTCGTTATCCTGAAACTCGTAAATATTTGTGTGATATTTATGAAAATGCAGTTCGCGAATGGGATTTGGACGGTTTAAAATTAGATTTTATTGATCGGTTTCGTTTAACAGATGTTAGTAAAACTTCTCATCCTGATATGGACACAGAATCTCTTCAAGATGCTATTTGCACTCTTCTTTGTGAAGTGAATGAGCGTCTTAATGCGATAAAACCAGGATTTTTAATAGAATTCAGGCAAGGATATGTTGGTCCCATTATGCAAAAATACGGCAATATGCTGCGAGCTGAAGATTGCCCACAGGATAGTGTTAAAAATAGGGTAGCTGTAATAAATCTTCGTTTAACTACTGAAAAAGCAGCTGTTCATTCGGATATGCTTATGTGGGAGCAATATGATACCCCGGAAGATGCCGCTGAACAGATAATAAATGTAATGTTTTCTGTTCCGCAAATTTCTGTAAAAATAAATGAACTAAGCAAAAATCATTACGATATGTTGGAATTTTACCTTAAACTATGGCAGAGTAAACGCGATACGCTTATGCATGGTGAGTTATATGCTAAAGCGCCTTCTGCAAATTACAGTATAGTTACAGCTAAAGATGATGATAATTTAGTATCTGTTTTATATTCTGAAAAACTGTTTATTGCCGATAAGGATTATGAATGTATTACCTTAATCAACGGAACGGGTGTTTTAGGCCTATATGTTGATGGAAATAACCTGAATTCTTCATATAGTTATGATATTTATGATTGTATGGGAAATGTCGTTCAAAGCGGTGAAACAGGATTGGTGAGCATTAGATATTTTGATGTTCCAAAATCAGGTGTACTTATTATGAACGCAAAAAAATAATTTTTTAAAAACCCACATACAAGTTAATTATATGTGGGTTTTTAATCAATTTTAGTTGGTAAGTTATGTATTTTATATAGTTGTGATTGTAAAAATTTCAGAAATATGATATAGTTAAACATAGATAAGATAGTGAGGTGTTATTTATGCCATTTAAACTTCCGGATATTATCACTGCAGGCGTGTTTGATATGTCAATACGGTACCCAGACGTAAATATTACTTCGCCGCGCAAGGCTCAAGATTTTGAAATTGAAATGCCAATTAAAAATAATGCAACAATACATATTGATAATGTATGCCATGAAGTATCAATTAAAGATATTTTATGCATAAAGCCCGGAATGGTAAGACGTTCAACAAAACCGTATAGTTGTTATTATATTCACTTATCTACTGAAGAAAATTCTATTTCTGATTTGCTTTCAAATTTGCCAACTATTACAAGAATAAATCATGTTGAAAAATTTTATGATATTTATAGTAACATGATAAGCACATTTAATTTTAAATCTGACCCTATTCGTTCGATTGGAATTTATAGCGAAGTTTTAAAACTGATAAAAATGATATATGTTTATAATGAAAAAGTGGAACGGAAAGCTGTTGGAAGAAATGCTGCTGTGCTTAATGCTATTGAGTATATGAATGATAATTTTACTTATGAAATTACTTTAAATGATATTGCCGAGGCAGTTCATCTAAGCCCTATATACCTAAGAGAACTGTTCATAAGTGAAATGGGTATGTCGCCTCATAATTATATTTTAAATAAGCGAATAAAAAAAGCAAAAGAACTTTTAATTATAAATCTTTCATCTATTTCTGAAATAGCAACATTAAGTGGATTTTCTTCACAGTCTTATTTTGATTATGTGTTTAAAAAACATACAGGAATGACACCAAAACAGTTCAGGGCGCAGAGGAGAGTGTGAAAAAAAGTCTGTAAAAAAGATTCCTTCTATGATAGAATATAAATAATATCATAGGAGGAATTTTTTATGGCAAGACGCAGAAGAGAAAGAATGAGCGGAGGGAAAAAGAACATCATAGCCGGCTTAATTGAGGAGTACAACATCAAAACTGAATACGGCGGTCGAATTGAACACCCTGGCCGTTTCAAATTGAACACTTCTGTCGCTTAAAACTGAACAGTAACGACGGAATAACTGTACATTGACATTCCTTAATATGAATGATATCATTAAATTGCTTTTAACCATTTCGGAGGATAAGGCAACGCTGAGGAGCGACCTGAGCGCCGCATATGGGGTTTAGCAAGGAGAGTGATACTTTGGGTGTGTCACTCTTTCTTTTTGCCGGTACATAAACCACTCTCCTTGGAAAACCTTAAAGCGTTAAACCTCGGGTTCGGGCAGAGCCCGATGCACCAAAGGTACCTTAAATATCTGTTACACCTTTACGCTTTCGCATTGAT
>ERZ824480.1037-NODE-1037-length-27345-cov-3.945181_pt1 | contig 27345 bp, 24 predicted proteins | sample MGYA00519861_ERZ824480 | MGnify/ENA primary metagenome ERZ824480 (study PRJEB31778, sample SAMEA3449152) | human gut metagenome | biome: human gut; feature: human-associated habitat; material: faeces | place: United Kingdom | collected 2010/2012 ... | reverse complement strand
TCGAAGTCTGTGACGGCAGATTTACAGTCTGCTCCCTTTGGCCGCTCGGGAACCCATCCACGGCAAGTATTTATTTTTCAATGGAGCTGGTGATGGGACTCGAACCCGCAACCTGCTGATTACAAATCAGCTGCTCTGCCAATTGAGCTACACCAGCGCAACAATGATATGATATCATAAATTCGGCGGATTGTCAATAGGTTTTTTAAAAATATTTTTATAAAAATTTTCAAAAAGTATATTGACAGTTTTTGACATAAGCTGTATAATAAAGTATGTAATTAGGGGAGCAGGGCGAAGTAATTAAGAAAGGCGGACGTAATATGAAGTCAACTGGTATAGTAAGGGAGCTTGACAGTTTAGGGCGTATCGTGTTACCGAAATCCTTGAGAAGGGTGTATGATTTACACGAGAAAGACGGACTGGAGATCTTTACAGAGGGGGATATGATCATTTTAAGAAAATATACTCCTTTCTGTGTATTCTGCGGATCGTCTGACGGAATCGTAAACTATAAAGGCAAAAACATTTGCCGTCATTGCATGGCGGACATCAGTGTACTTAAGGGCGAATGAGGAGCAAACTATGGAAAAACTGAGAGCAAAAAAAGGCTTTATCTGTGATATGGACGGTGTCATATATCACGGAAACAAGTTGCTTGACGGAGTTAAGGAGTTTGTGGACTGGCTTTATAAAAATGATAAGCACTTTCTCTTTTTGACAAACTCAAGCGAAAATTCACCGTCGGATCTGAGACAGAAGCTTGCACGCATGGGGCTTGATGTTGACGAAAGTCATTTCTACACAAGCGCACTGGCAACAGCGAGATTCATTAAAAGCCAGTGTGAACATGCAGGAGCATATGTTATCGGAGGACCGGGTCTTTTAAACGCTCTCTATCAAGAAGGCATCTCCATGAACAACGTAAATCCGGACTATGTAATTGTCGGCGAATGCCGCACATATAATTACGAAAGTTTAGAGCGCGCGGTTCAGCTTGTAAGAAACGGGGCAAGACTGATCGGAACAAACCCGGATATTACCGGGCCGATCGAAGGCGGAATTGCTCCGGCTTGCGGAAGCCTTATTTCTCCTGTAGAGCTTGCATCCGGAAAGAACGCATATTTTGTCGGCAAACCGAACCCGCTGATGATGAGAACCGGGCTTAAGATGCTCGGCGTTCACTCGGCAGAAGCGGCGATGATAGGCGACAGAATGGATACTGACATTATAGCCGGAATTGAGACCGGCCTCGACACCGTACTTGTACTCTCGGGCGTTACAACAAAAAACGATATTGAAACCTTCCCCTACCGTCCGAGCTACATCTTAAACGGTGTAGGCGATATTCCAGGCTAAAACATATGCGGCAAAAGCTGTGGGCATTTCGCCCATAGCTTTTGTTATTTAAATTTCCCTTTACAAAATGGGGCATTGTGTGCTATAATGTTTAAATCAGTATGACAGACGATCGCGGGGCACATTTTTGTGCAATGAGGAAAGTCCGGGCTCCGGGGCAAAGGATGCCGGGTAACTCCCGGTGAAGGCGACTTTAAGGAAAGTGCAACAGAAAATATACCGCCTCTTTTTGAGGTAAGGGCGAAATGGCGAGGTAAGAGCTCACCGGCTTCGGGGTAACCCGAAGGCCTTGTAAACCCCATCCGGAGCAACGCCGGCATGGCATCGCAGGCTAACAGACGGCCCGTCTCTGCGATGGCCGGCGGCTTTAGCCGCAGAGAGATCTGCGGCATAGATAGATGACCGTCTGATACAGAACCCGGCTTACAGTCATGCTGATAAAAAGATCCCGTGTCTATGCACGGGATCTTTTTATTCTCAGACTGATAAAAGTGCTTGACAAAAGCGGCCTGCTGTGCTATTATAATTACAGTTAGTTACGCCTAACCGACGGAGTTTTAAAAATGGAGGTGGGTTAGTTAAAACTAAACACATAAAGGGGGAGCGGAAATGTCAGAGATATTGCTTGCAAGTCATTGCGCGCCGGCGCTTGCCGGGATAAAGCCGGCAAATATCGTCTCGTGCTTTAAATCTTCCGGATTGAAGAGCGATATTGAAAAGCTGAACAACGAGCTTAACGCAAGCGGCATTTACGCGGAGATCCTCTGCCAGTGCGAGAGCCGGGCGGTGGTGATCGTTTACCGCAAGGATGTGCTCGAGAGGCATCTGGGACTTAAGTGTCACAGGGATTTTTTGGCGACCTTCGGCTATCCTGAAACGGGCACGGTGTCGGATTATTTCGGTGTGCTTAAAAAACGGCTCGGCTGTAAAAGGTTTCCTCATGAGATCGGCGTTTTTCTGGGCTATCCGTTAAACGATGTCAAGAGCTTTATAAACGATCCGAACGAGGGCTGTCTCTTGGTAGGCGAGTGGAAGGTATATCACGATCGTGAGGAGGCGGAGAAGCTTTTCGGGCGGTATAATTCGTGCAGAAAAGCGCTGGTACGCCAGATAACGGAAAGAGGAAAGACGCTTGCGGAGATTTTTGCGGCGGCATAATTTTGTTTGTTACCGGAAAACCGGTGGATATAAAAACTAAAAGGAGGCTTTTTAATGAGCAAAACAGCGATTATTTATTGGAGCGGAACGGGAAACACTAAGGCCATGGCAGAGGCAGTTGCCGAATGAGCCAAGGAGGTAAATTCCGATGCGGCCCTTTTCACGGTTTCGAAAATTTCAGCGGGAGACGCCGCGTCTTTTGATACTTTGATTTTAGGGTGCCCGGCGATGGGCGACGAGGTTCTGGAGGACGAAGAATTTGAACCGTTTTTCAGCGCGATCGAGTCCGGCCTCTCCGGGAAAAATGTTGCACTTTTCGGATAGTACGGCTGGGGCGACGGCGAATGGATGAGAAATTGGGAGGAGCGTGTCACGTTGGCCGGGGCAAACCTTGTCGGCGGCGAAGGCCTCATCATCAACGACGCGCCGGATGACGACGGAATCGCAAAGTGCCGCGAGCTTGGCAAGACCGCGGCGGCATTATGAAAAGTAGCCGGAATGCCGGTCTGAGATAAGAATGATTTTCAGTAAAAAGGTACCGCAACTTTAAGTTACGGTACCTTTTTACACATTTATTGCGGAGCGGCTTAAGGTGTGTTTTCATAATATATCGTCAAGCTCTTTTATCATATGCATCAAAATCCTGATTCCTTCGAGGAAGGAGGGGATGTGAAGCGCCTCGTCGCGGCAGTGTGCAGAGCCCAGACCGTCAGGTAGCGGCACGCTAATTTTCGCTGTTCCGATACTGAAAGCATTGCGGAGTCTTCTTGCATACGTGCCGCCGGAGCTGATATAGCCCTCGGCGTCCTCTTCGCCGGTGGCACGGCGATATGCCTTTAACATCGCCTTGGCATAAACGCTGTCCGTCCCGTTATACACGCCGTCGGAATATTCGGCATTTTCGAGAGCGAAGCCGAACTTTGAAAGCGATTCGCGTATTAACGATTCAAGCTCGGCGCCCGTATATGTGCTTCCGTAGCGCACATCAAAGCCGAGCGAGAGGCGGCCGTCGGTTATCTTGCCCAAAGAGCAGACGCAGGAGAGCGCGCCGAACACCTCGTCGGACGACGCGATACCGAGCGCTTCTCCGTGAAAGCCGGAGCTGATTTTGCTTGCGTTGTCAAATAGCTCCGAGTCGTTCGGGCAGAGAGGCACGAGCTTTTCTAAAAGAAGATTAAGCGCATTTTTTGCCCCGTCGGGGTAGGCCGCGTGGCGGGAAACGCCCTTTGCCGTGACCGGTGACGAGCCATTCGCAAGCTCGGCTGAGGCAAAGTCGGGAACGATGTTATATGCCGTTCCGGCCGAGAGGGATAAAACATCGGCCACCTTTTTTAGCGACACCACGTCAAAATGCATAATACCCTTTTCGCCGCAGCAGACCGGAAAGTCGTTGTCGGGCACGATCGAGACGTCGGGCACTTTTTCGTTTTCAAGGAAATATGCCATATCGCCCATGTTGTTTTCCTCGTTCGAACCGGTGAAGAGAAGAAGTTTATTTTTTAAGGGAATATTGCAGGCCGAAAAGGCGCGAACAGCCCATAAAGACGCGACGATTCCGGACTTGTTGTCCTCAACGCCGCGGCCGACGGCCCAGTCGCCGAGCATTACGGGCGAGAAGGGTTCGGTCTTTTTCCAATCGCCGTCCGCCGGCACAACGTCCGCATGTGAGAAAATGCCGATCGTTTTTTCGCCGTTTCCGAACCCTGAAACAAGATAGGCGGGGTGAAGCGCGGTCGTGCATCCGGCCGCGGAAAAAAGCTTTTCCGCGGCAATTAGCGCGTTTTTCGGCCCGGCGCCGAAGGGCGCATCGGGCTCAGGTTCGCCCTGAACGGACGGAATGCGGCAAAGCGTGAACAAATCATTTATAATATCATCTTTATGCGAGAAAATGTATTCCTCGGCTTTTTTAAGATCTGTCAAAAAAATCACTCCTTGTTTTTTGATTTTAAACCTTCAATGTCATTGGAGAGCTTATCAAAATGTGCCCTGGCTTCATCTAAAATTGCTTTTACGTCTAACGCCGCACATTTCATATCTTAAATACGGCATTCCAAGCCGTCCGCTTCCTCCTCTAAATCGTCAAGGTCGGCTTCGCTCCCGTTTGCACAAGTACCGATAGGCAATCGGATATGCCTACATTGTTTCCGCCTCCGGAAATTTCCACACTGTCGATCGGCGCATTTTTAAGAGCAACATTTGCTCCGTCACCGAGAATTTGAAGTATGTTTATATCTGAATTGTCAAACGATACATTTGCTCCCTCGGAGTAGATCATAATATTTTCAAGCTTTTCTTCCAGTTCGGCGATCCTTTTTTCAAGAGCTACGATCCTTTCTTCCATTTAAGTCACCCTTTCTGATCTTAAGCCGTTTGCGGCGGTATTCTTAATAATAGTTTATCACGGATCTTTAATTTATTCAATAGCTGTAACAATTTTTTGGTTCGGGCATAATATGGTCGTAAAGAGGTGAGAAGAGTGTTCAGACGAAAAAAATCGTGCTGTGCATGCATGGGAGCGTTCGCACTCGGCGTGCTTCTGGCGTTCATTTTGCCCGTCGGCTTTGTCGCCGGGATCGAGGCGCTGATCATCATTGTTTTCGGCTGGATGCTTTTCTTCAAGTGATCAAAAAATGGAGGGGTCAGTTTTGAAAGTTGTTGTTATTAAACCGTCAAAATTTATGGGAGCGATACTTAAAAAGGCATTCGGAATCAAGTGAAAAAACGGGGCGCACTTTAAGTGAGCCCCGTTTTTCGGCAAAAATGCTTGACAAGACCTTGAAGGTTGTGATATAATAACAAAGCTGGATTCGATTTTTCCGTTTTCGGCAATCTGGGGATCAAGCGGTAAGCTCCTCCTCGGGGTGACCTCTCCCGTGTAAAAATTACGAGGTTATGATTTAATACGCGGATATGGCGGAATTGGCAGACGCGCATGGTTCAGGTCCATGTGGGGGCAACTCCTTGCAGGTTCAACTCCGTGAACCCTTTTTAAGGGAGTAAGAAAAAACGGCTTGTGTAAATGCTAACAACTTAAAATTTAATATATGCGGACGTGGCGGAATTGGCAGACGCGCATGGTTCAGGTCCATGTGCTCGCAAGAGCATAGGAGTTCAAGTCTCCTCGCCCGCACCACCGAAAAAGGTACACCTATCATTGATGGTTGTACCTTTTTCAATTATTTAAAATTTAATCTAATTATTCATTTTTATATACTATATATTTTTTGCGATAATGTGCTTTGATAGCACAAAACTGACATAGAGTTATATAATCTGATGTATCAAAATCAGAAATTGCTGTTTTAGTTAACTTGGTATCAGCCAGAATTTCATTTCCGCAAACATCACAATAGTTGATTCACCATAATTTTTCCACAAAATAAACACATTCATATTGAAGAAAATCCCCATGACAAATGTTCTTTACATGCTTTAAAGCCGAAACATAGCCAATTGTCTGAAAATCATCGTTACTAGAATTATATTTATCTATGTCCTCCGCTATAAGTGCAGGATGGCATTTTACCAGTAACTGTTTGAGTAATAGTTCGACACAATGACTTGTTAATAGGATGCAAAATTTGTGATAAAATATTATTAGGAGATGATGATATGAAAAATAGTGAAAATAGTTTGGGATTTGTTGTTTCCAATTATTTTAAGAAAATCAGAAACGAAAAACAACTGTCGATAGAAGATTTGTCAGCAAAAACCGGATTCGATGTTTCCTTTATATCTGATTATGAGGAAAACGGAAGAGATTTTTATATGAGCGAAGCAAAAACAATTTCAAACGCATTAGGAGTCTCGTTTGTTGATATGCTAAAATCTGTTGGTCATTAATAAATAACTTGTATTAAAGGATGCCTTTTTAGGGCATCCTTTTTGTGAATCAGGAGGTGATTTTATGATGTTTTTTGTTTTTATTCTTGGCATGATGTTTGGTGGATTAATTTCTGTTACTGCTTTGTGTATGTTTCAAATTAATAATAAAAAGTAAATGTGTTTTAACATTATTTACATGCAAAAGTTGACATATTAGCCGTTTTAGAGTATAATATTATAATAATAAACCGCTATGTATTTTATATTATGATGCACAGGTGCTATTGGTAAACTGTTGCATCATTTATTTGTTATATCGGCTTTTTTAGGAGGCAACCGTGAACAGAAGCAAAACATCATTTGGATGGTTAATATCCAACTCCAAGAAAATATTAGTATCAGTAACACTTCTAACTATAATTGGTATAGCGTTATCTTTTATAACCGTTAAATTTGCTGTTATTTCAATGGAACTGCTTGATTCTGCTACAGGAAAAAACGATACAAATTTAACTGACATTGTGCTTAAAATAATTTTTTTGCTGATTATTCAGATTTCATTAAAGGCGATTTATACATTGTATGACATAAGAATTCGTGCTAAATATAAGAACCATCTGCAAGATAAACTTTTTCGCACAACACTAACACGTAAATATATTGAGATAAGTAAATTTCATTCGGGTGAATTAGTCAATAGACTTACGAATGATATTAATATAATAATTACCAATGTTATTGATACTATTCCCCAGGTTGTATCACTAATCGCAAGTATAGTTTTTGGCTTTGTTGCGATGTATCGTATTGACTCAACTTTATCATGGTTTTGTATTCTACTTGGACCTATCATTATGGTCACATCTATTCTGTATGGAAAAAAGATTAAAAGAGTACATAAGCATTGTCGCCAAAGTGATGGTTTAATAAGCTCGTTTATGCAAGAGTGTATTCAGAACATTGTTGCAGTAAAGAGTTTTTGTGGCGAAGATTTCTCTGCAGATCAGGTTAATGAATTACAAGACAATAATTATAAGCTTAATATGAAGCGCGGATATATTCGCGTATTTGTAAATGTTTTATATTTTATATCTATTACGGCTGCATACTATTTTTCAGTAGCATGGTGTGCATATAAAATAAAAAGTGGATTGTTAACTGTTGGGGCTTTTGCTGCCATAATACAACTCGTTGGTTCTATACAGACACCGTTTAAAAATATTTATGGAACTATAACAAAATTTTACGCTGCATTTGCATCCATAGAACGCGTTGTAGAAATTGAAGACCTATATTCTGATTGTTCTGATAATCAAATAGAGAAAAAAATGAATGCAAATGAGTTCAAATCTCTTGCAGTAAAAAACATTAAGTTTTCATATGGTAACGAATCTGTTTTAGATTGTGCTAACTTTGAACTAACAAGAGGTGAAATTGCTGTTATTCGTGGATTATCCGGAATTGGAAAAAGCACTTTCTTTAAAATACTTCTTGGACTTCTTTCACCTGAGTCGGGCGAAGTGACTGCCATGTTTAATCATAGTAAAATTCAGCTTGATTCTAAAACACGAGATTTGTTTGCATATGTGCCCCAAGGAAATATGCTTCTTTCTGGAACCATTAGAAAAAATATTACTTTTCCTCATACGGATATTTCAGAAGAAAAAATTGTGGATTCAGCAAAAAAAGCATGTGCCTGGGATTTCATATCATCTCTGGAGAATGGACTGGATACCGAAATTGGAGAAAATGGAATTGGTCTTAGCGAAGGTCAAATCCAAAGAATAGCTATAGCAAGGGCGTTTTGTTGTGATGCACCCATTCTTCTTTTTGACGAGGCTACAAGTGCATTAGATGATATAACAGAACTTCAAATTTTGCGAAATATTAAAGCAATGTGTGATAAATCCTGTATTATTATCACGCATCGTATTGTTAATAAAGATATTTATGATAAAGAATTTTATTTAAACGATGGAAGTTTTTGTAGTAAATTATGATATACAAACTTCTCCTTTCTTTTGTAAATGGATTGACTATTGCGAGAAATTCTGATATAATACTTATATAAGTTTCAAGGTTTCCATAGAGGAATCACAGTTATCAGAGTTTACATAGTGTCATTTGCGCTATGCGCGGACGACACTTTTTGTTTTCTCGCCAAATATTTTGGACACAGGCCAACATCACCTTCAGGTTTTGTTGGTTTTTGTTATAATCTCAGGCGAAAGCCTACAAAGAAAGGAGCATTTCTATGCTACAATGTCAAGATGGTTTATATGCCACACTCAGCTCTTATACTACTGAAACGACAGTAGCCTTTTTATGGAATTATTCCTTTATTAAAATTTTCTTCAACAATATCGATTTGTAAAAAGGACAACTTACGCCATTATGACAATGTAAATATGGACACATAACTGATTTTTTATCAAGTTTATATGTATCTGCTCCTGTTTACAATTAGGGCATAAAGTATTTTTAAACATTTTTGCCATCCCTTTTAATTCCTTCTCTGTCATCTCTGGAAACAATGAGCGTACTCATTATAATCATTCCAAATAAAACTCCTGTCGCAAATCCAATTATAAATTTTATCATTTTGTTCCTCCCATTGTAGTAAATATATTTGCCGAAGATAGAGGACAAAACATACTCGCTTTTATTTGCCTTACAAATGTTGAACAGTACCACCGGATGTCAGGTAATTAACTGCGTCTTTCAAATTGTTAAAGGGCGATGCAATTTCATAGAAGTAATTGCAAGCATCATTTAAAACTTCTAATTCGTATATAGATAAGTCCATTTTTGAAAGATGTTTTTGGGCAATGGACTTATATGGTTCGTACCTCATATCTGAAATGTACTCACAACTTACCTTTTCTCTTAAAATTTCAAATAAATCTTCTGCCAATTTACATTCCTCACTTTTTCATATGTAGTCTTATTTCCTAATTTAACATACTGTCAATATGTTAGTAGTCTAACCATTTGATCTGTATATGTCCTTTTGGGTAAATGTCGTATGCTTGCGGGTGTTATTTTTTCATCTGATATATCTGTATATTCACACAACTTCTTAATTTCGCAATAAACATCATAACGATTGAGTGGTTTCCCTTTGTCATCGACAAACACGCTTCCGTCTTCTATGCCATTAGCATCTATGTATTCAAGAAGAAGTTTGCATAGATCATCTGGTATGCTGACAGCTTTAACATTCCCTCTGAATTCCACAAAGAATCTTTTCTGTTTCACCGATTCAACTGTTATAAGAACCAATTCAGAGGCTCTAACGCCAGTAGCACAAATTATACGCAGAATTAAATATAACTTTTGATTTTTAATATTCTTGCTAATATCTAATAGCTGGCGGTATTCGTCTTCGGTAAGCTCTTTATCATGCTCGTCTGTCGCTTTGCCTTGTGTTTTTACTTTTGATATTTTATTTTCAGGCCATGCATTATAATCAAAAAATGCGTTTAGTGCCGAAATAATCATATTAACACTTGTGGAAACATACTTATCCAACAGTAAATCAACATATTCAGAAGTACATTTCTTTGTAACACTTCGTTCATCTAACCAATCTCTAAAGTCAGAAACATATCTAACATAACAGTCGATTGTTGACTTCGCTTTATTTTGATTCTCAAGATGTTTTTTGAATTTTTTTATTTTTAAGTTTGTTATTTTCTTCATTATGTCCAACTCTCTTATATCGTTTTAAGCATTTTTTTAATAACATTGTAGCTTTTTTGAAACCCAACTCATACCAAAGTTTTACACAAAATTTCAAAAAGAGATTATCAACACTGTATTTTTTATTAAAACTGATTATCTCTGTTACAACACCAATTATATTTTGTTCTTTAACTTTTTCTAAAACATTTGAGTTGTCTCCGCATATGACATAAGCCCTTTTTCCGGTTTTTATCACACGATGGAGAATGTATACGTCATTCTGTTTATATAGAACAATATCATATTTTTTAATAGGTCTTTTCGGTATGCTAACAATAACTGCATTTCTGTTTTCTTTTAAAAAAGGAAGCATGCTTTTACCCTTGGGATTTATATTAAGTTGACCATATAGGTCAAGCTGGATTTTCATAGAATCATTCATTTTCGATTAATCCTGCAGCTTTAAATGTCTCAATATATTCAATGAGATCATCGGAAGCTGTTTTCTCATCTATATCATATTTTTTTACAATTTTATCAATAATGTCTTTTTTTGAGGTTTCTGCCTGAATCAGCTCGAAAACAAAAGCACCACTCTTGTTCAATTTAATCATGCCTCGAAACACTTCAGGATCGTCTGCCACTACAACAAACTCATCACCCATAACATTTAAAGATAGTCCTGCTTTAATTTTCATTTGTTCATCTCCTCGTATGCGATTTTTACAGCTTCATCTGATATGTTGCATTGCAATAGATAAAAAGGAATATTTTGAATTAACGCATTTGCTATTTTCAGGCATTTTGAAGTAAGACCTGTATTTTGCTTCGGAATAGATAACTGATAAAATAATCTGTCGATAATTTCGTTGCTTGATAATAGTCTAATCTTTGAAACTTCAGCTCTTTCCAAAAAACAAATTGCTTTAAGCGGAACGGTAATGTTTTTAGAAAAACCTTCCTTTCCGCACCACGGAGAACCGCTTGCAAAAACATTTTTATTATCAAAAGTTAAAATTGGCTTATCGCCATTTACGATTTCACATCTGTCTCCAAATCTTTTTTTCCATAAATTAATATGTGTTGTTTTTCCAACACCGCTTTGAGCTGCAAATGCATAGCCTAAGCCATCTACTGAAATGACAGCGGCGTGCATACTACACGCCATTCTTTCAATTAATTTCTCATGTAAATCACAAAGAATTGCAGCAAATTCAATGTCTTCTACATTATCATTTGGCATAAATTTTTTTGCTGTATTAAAATGACCGATGTTAGGAGAGACAATGATATCAGATTTCGATGAATTTATAAGATATTTCGCACATCTGTCCCTAATACTGTCATTAAAACATCTTATCTCAATTATTATGTTTGCACATTGAATCTGAAATGTTGTCATTGTTTCTCCTTTCATACGGTCTGGGGTATTACCAGATGCCTCCGGCTTCGATGTCATCGCCACCAATTGAATTCTCGGTATCGTTGTCAGGTTCCTGGCTGGAGTCATCATTTATATTATCATCGGTGGAACTGTTGTTTCCATTGTTGTTACTACTACTGCTGTTACTACCGCCACCATTTCCAGATGGTCTGTTGCTACCGCCACCGATGCTAATACCACTGCTTGAGGTATTATCGTTTTTGTCTTTTCCAAGATCAATGTCAAGTTCGTCCTCAACTTTACTTGAAATGCTGTTTAAATATGATGAAATGTTCTCAAGTAACTGGAAAATTTCTGCTCTGGTTATATTCAGTTTGGGATTGATTTTCCCGTCGCTACCATTGATTATTTTGTTTTCACACATAGCAAGGATAGCTTTTTTTGCCCACACAGATATATCCATCTCGTCTTTAAATCCAGTAGTCAAAGAGTCACCTTTAAAATTGTATATTCGATTCAGCATTACGAATGCTTCTTCGCGAGTGATAAAGTCCTTGGGACGAACGCATCCATCAGAACCAAACATAATACCGGCATTATTCAATTTCAGAATTGAGTCGGTATAATAAGCATTATTATCGAGGTCCGTAAAAACATTGTCACTTTTCTCTGAATAATTCATCATTCTATTCAGTATGACAGCCATATCTCCTCTAGTAATGCTGTTGTCAGGATTGAATTTTCCGTCATATCCCTGTATAATGCCTTTTTTACTCCATTTTTCAATTGCATTCTGTGCCCAATGTCCTTCGATATCGGAAAAAGATGCGGCATTAACGGCTAAGCTTGTCAAAGAGCATGTCATAACACAAATAACAAGGGCGCAAAATGCTTTCTTGAATTTTATTTTACACATCCCAACCATCCTCATCATCATCGGGGAACGGAAGGTTCTCACCGTCATTTTTACTAAATAATTCAAGCATATATACTTCTTCCAAATCAAACAAAACAAGTTTTGCTTTGGGCTTTTCATAAATCTCTTTAATCATAGGTCTTGTCCTTTCTTTATTGTTCACTCGTTACTGTAGTATCATATGATTTTAACTGGTTAAAGCTAATTGCTCGTGATTTTCCGTAAACATATTCGCCCTGGGAATTAACAATGTACGGAGTAGCATAATATACCACATCTTCGTTACCTGTACTTATAGCAAGATTAGTGTATATTAATCCAACACCATCCTCAAAATCAAACAAGCTTTTCATCTCATCTGTACTCACATCTATATAAGTTGCATCACCAGTCTGAGTTGATTTAGCGAGCACTCTCTTATATAGCGTGTATTGAGAAGAGTATTGATAACCAGCTTCAATTGTTGGAGTAGGATAGTTAGCGGAAATAATGAACCCTGCTTTTTGATATGTTGTATATCCACTGTCAACCAGCGCTAAGAAACGAATAGCATTTTGTTTACCACCTGCACCGTCACTTATACAAACGGCCTGTGCTTTGGCATTGGAAATATGTGATAATCCCATTTCTGAAGTATCATACCACTGTGCTTTGTATTCGCAATCATTGCAATCGTCGTATGATATCGCCACTGTGTTAGTCCCGTAATAATCACGAGTTAAAGCATCAGCACTGTCAGACTCGTTTCTCCAACCTTTAAAATAACCCGAATCAGCAGACGGCTTAGGAATTTCTACATCAATAACTTCGTCTGGTGATACCGTGTATGTTTTAACTACAGCAGTACCATCTGAAAAGTTCAAACTTATCGGAACTTCATATGCCAAAACAAATGTAATTATAATACCACTGGTTTGAGGTGTTGCTGCGTTGATGTAAGCATCGCTGGCAGAAACATCTGAAGGAATATTATCACCATGATAGAATTTAGCATCCTTGTTGATATAAGAAGTGCCAGAGGAACCACCTGCACCAGCCTCAAACTCTGTGAGCTCGTATTTGGGAGCTTTAGGTGCAATTTCTTTCCAAAGGATGGTCACTGCTGGCCAATATTCACCGGTTTGAACGCTTTCACCCCTGGATTTTTCGCCGTCATGACCATTAAACTTTTCAATAGATGTAAATGTTTCTGAAATTGTAGATGAAACATCAGTGGCATTTCCACCGTTAGCGCCCATATTTTCTTGTCCGCTTGGATCTTTAAAACCATAATAGCTACCTTCGCCCCAGTTTGCACATGCCGCCACGGAACCACCGCCGCCACCGCCACCTGCAGCTCCAGCTATGACAGTATTATCAACTGATACCCAAGTACCACTGCCGCCGCCACCACCATAACCTGCATCTACATACTCATTCGGTTTATAAATCGGGTTACTATTGGGGTATACATGGATGCATCCTCTTTGTAAATCCTCAAAACGATATGCTTCTTCCACATAATTTGTGCCGTCAGAACCAATACTGTAAGAAAGAGTTTGTCCTTTTTTCAAATATACAAGTGTGGAAACATTACCACCTGAAGCACCGCTACCACCGTAGCCATAGGCATTTCCTTTACATTCGTCAGTGCTTCCAACTCCGTCGGTTTCAATATGAACATCTTGTCCATCACCACCGTCTGCACCACGAAGATTTATTAGATAGTATCCACTTGTTGCTATTGAGTATGTGCCTGTCGCGCCTTGCTCAACAGAGTTTATAACTTCACCAATTGTTGCCTTCTCGCTGTATTCTGCAGCACTTCCGCTGGTAGCGGAAGTGGCAGATACATTCATTGTCGAAAATAAAGTTAAACTAACGAATAAGCAAAGGAGCATCGAAAAAAACTTTCTACCGGCATAGATTTTTTTCATTTTATATCCACTCCTTTGTTCTCATACATTTCAGTATAAGAACCTTTTATTAATTACTATTAGCTGATGCATCATATTCTTTCAACTGATTATAGCTAATCGCTCTTGTTTCACCATATACATATTCGCCCGAAGCGTTTATGATATAAGGTGTAGCATAATAAATTTTGTCTTCGTTTCCATCTTTAATTACGAGATTGGTATAGAGGAGACCAGCGCCATTTGAAAAACTAAATGTGTTTTCAGATAAGTATGCAATATCAAGCCATCCCGCTGTACCGTCTGCTTTCATAGCATAAATCTTCTCGTAAATTGTTCCCTGTGATGAATACTGATATCCGGATTCAATGGTAGGAGTTGGGCATTCTGTTGAAATTACAAATCCGGCCTTCTTATAAGTATTATATCCGTTATCAATTAGAGCAAGGAAACGAATTGCCTTTTTACCACTTGCAAGTGTTACCGCCTGAGCTTTGGCATCAGATACATAAGCGTTACCCAAGGTCGAAGCATCATACCAAGTTGCAAGATAGTTTCTTAAAAACGGATTTGCTTCATTGGTATCATCTGTTACGGAGAATGAATTGTTGCCATTTTTCTTTTCATAGTAGTCAAGAACTAAGGCTTCTGCATCGCCGTTTTCATCATACCAACCTTTAAAATATCCACCTGCTGTCGGAGGAGTAATTTTTTCAGCCTCAAGTGTTGTTCCAGGATCGAACGTGTACTTCTTTACTTCAAAATCACCATTTTTGAATACCACTGCAGCTGAGTCTGTTGAATTCCAACCAGCATATAAGGTTCTTGGAGATGTATAACTAAATGTTGCCGCTGTATCGAATGCAGTTGATGCACCTGCATCAGTGTACCAACCAGTAAACTCAAATCCGGCACGTGTAGGAGTTTCACCTGCCACAGGATAGCTTTCTCCATAAGTTCCTGGTACAGTAAGTGTTGTACCGCCTGTAAACGTACCGCCGTTAGCATTATAAACAACACTTGCAGTAATATTTTCCCAACGAGCATAGAGAGTGTGATTGCTGTTGTTTGTTACCTCTGTAGTACTTGTCACTTCTGTTCCGCCAGATACTTCTGTAAACCAACCAAGGAATTTTGCACCGCTCTTAACCGGAGTAGGAAGTGAACCGTATGTTCTACCGTTACCACAGTATACTGTTTTGGATGCATCCCCAACTGCTAATGAGCCTCCCTGAGCATCAAACGAAACTGTTACTTCTGTAATATCTTCAGTATAGATTACTGTTACAGTTACTCCTGATGTTGTCATAGTACCAGATACGATTGCTTGGCTCGCAATGTATCCCTTAACAACGGGAGATGTTACTTCATAGGAAGCCCCAGCTTCAAGAGTTGCTGAATAGCTCGCTGCTGCATCTGTTCCATCTTCATACTTGTAATAGATAATGAGCGGATATTTTTCTGCCTCAAGTTTTGTGTAAGTAACAGTAATTTCCGTATTCGCTTTCTGCATGGTACCGCTTACGGTCGCTTTATCAGCTATGTATCCGTCAATTACCGGAGAATCAACTGAGTAAGTATCGTCCCAATAATACTTCTGAGTAAATGATTCTGCTGCTGTTGTACCGTTCTCATAAACATAATTTACAGTAAGGGTATATGCTGTTTTATCATAGAAACCATCTACCTGAACATTGTGTCCCGGCATAACATCAAGCGCTTCGCCGTCATCAGTATTCCATGCCCATCTGAATGTGTAGCCAACATCAGCAGACTGATTTGCTTCTGCAGCATAGTTATTTGCCCATGTATGGTCAATTGTCGCACCGATCTCATATTCCTGTGTTTCGGTCTTGGATAATTCACCATCTTTGTCGTAAATAGCATAAGTAAGAGTATATGTCTGAACTGTTGCAATTGCTGAGATGGTAATATTGTCTTCAATTACACCTTCATTGATATAGACACGACCTGTTGCTTTATCATATGTGTAATCTGTACCTTGTGCAAGAGCGTTTTCTCCCATTGTCACTGTAATTGCATCAGGTAATACATAACCGCCACTATTAAGAACAGTGGTATAGCTTTCATGATACTGTGCATTATCAGTATTTGAAGGAGTGATGTTAGATACATCGTATGTTACGCTGTATTCTACATAAACTGTTGCAGGCTTTGATGATTTTACACTTTCTGTAGCCTGAGCAACTACAGCTTTTTCATTTGCATTTTTAGATGCAAGTTCAACGCTAAGCATATATTCTGTTGTTACATCCGGAGAAACTGTATCAGCTCCATTTGTTCCTTCCAGACTGGCTTTTAGCTGAACATAATCTGCTGTCCAGTCAGATGGAAGAGGAGTAACATCATCATACAACTCAGATACATTAACACTTTCGCCTTTAACAATTGTTTTATCATGAGTTACCAAGTCAAATTCATATTCAGCAATTGATACATTGGCATAATCTGAAGAATTTTTTGCTTCAAGATCTCCGATATCATCCGCTGTGTCTTCAGTAATATCAGAACGTGTTATACGAAGACCAGTAGGATATTCTCCGTCAGTACCAAAAATCGGCACATCATTACCACCAAGGAATCCTGCTTTCGGAGAGAGGTTAATTGTATAGGTTATAGTAGTATCATTATCGTTTGCAGTCACATTGCTAACCGCAAAAGTACTTGTTGCATTGTCTTCACCCTTTGAAATTACAGGTTCATCATAGGTTGCACCATCAACATCAATGCTGTTAATAGTGAAGTATTTAGAGATTTCACCGCCAAGATTAAGTTTTTCACGAACGCCGGGAATCTCTGTTTCTGTCTTTGTTCTGCTGATTTTATAAATCTTGATACCAGCAGTATCTTTAAGGTTTGTAAGCTCGGTGTATGATTTTTTTAGCGATTCAGAAGGACAAGCAGCAAGCCCGTCGTCTGTGTCTGTGCATTTATGGCTATCCGAAGATGCACCTGGAACAACTTCTGTTGAAATTATGCTTAAAAATGTATCTGTATTTACTATATCTTCATAATACGAATCGAAAAATTTAAAATTATCAATAGAATATGGAGAATATACATAAGATGAACCACTTACCCCGGCTTGAAACGCCATAACGCTATTTCCTGTTGTTTGAGAACCGTTTGTGCCGTTATCACCATTACAGTCTTTAACAGAAAGCATGTCTTCTTTTATTTCAAATGGCGATCCTTGAGTTCCAGAATATCCATGTGCTCTCACATCATCTCCTCGCATAACCTGTGATGAAAAAGCACCTCCGCCACCGGCACCGCCACCTGCAATTGCAAAATATTTTCCATCCTGTGAAACTGCAGTATATCCACCACCATAACCGGCAGTAGATGTCGCTTCAATCGTGGTGCCTACAGTATGCTTAATTCCATTTTCTCCATTTGCTCCCGAAGCTCCTATTTCTAAATCAAGAACATCGTCTTTATCAAATTTGCCAAGCATATATGAGTAATTTCCCGATGCTCCTGCACCACCGTATCCATGTCTAGGTTTGGTCGTTAAACCCTTTACACAGGTATCTCCGCCATCACCGCCGTCAGCACCACGGAGAAGAATTAAGTAGTAACCATCTTCTGTAATTGTGTGAGTAGAAGAACCAGCAGTAGTATAAGAACCAACTTCGGTTATTTCATCATCATATTTAACTTCGCTGCCAACACCTTCAAGAGCAGAAACGGTGTGCTCTATAACAAGGTCATAAGTGTTTGTCTCGCTGTTATATCTTAATGTTTTGTTATAACCGTTCTTGGCACCGTCAACGGGCACTTCCGCTAATCCTGATACATCAACTACGGCCGTAGCTGAAATTGTTCCATTTACAGGCGTACCAACCTTCGCTGCATTATTAGTTGCAGTTACGGTATAACTAACTGTATATCTGGTAGTTTCCTCCGGAGCAGTAAATGTTTCTCCATTAATACCATCAACTGAGTACTCTGTAATTTCGCTTATAAACGCATAATTGTCAGTGCCAACATTTTCTCGTCCGTTATCGTCCACATACAAATCTGCAGTAGTGAGAGTGTCACCGGGTTCTGCATAAATTGTATTTGTGGTAATTTTGTGTGTCCACGGAACATTTACGTAGTCGGTATCCGCCTTTTCATCAATATTAAAAATGTAATTATTGTTGGATACCACCATGTCTTCAAGAACAGGTACACTATTACCACCAGCGAAACCTTCGCGTGGTTTCACCACGATTTTGACTGTTACAACATCAGAATCCGCTGTCATAGTGGGTTCTAAATCCACATTCTCAAATTTGAATGTTTTCCCATCAATATTTTCTTCAGAGATTATATCGAAATATTCGCTGATTGTTCCGCTGATAGTGGTATCATTTAAAGTTGAGATATTTTCGATGTTATCAATAATAGGGATAATTACTACAGAACCGCCTGTTGTTGAAGCGTTTTCTGATGCCATATAGGTCCTGTAAGATTCATCTACAATTTCTGCATTTGCGGCGATAAATGATGAACCACCGCCGCCACCGCCACAGTCCCAAGCAGAGATGATATTATGCTGTACACCACCTCCGCCACCGGCAAATCCAGCACCACCGGCACCGCCTCGGCCGTTACCATCTCCACCAAGACCGCCTTCTTTATCGGGATTATAGGTTGCAAGCCAGTCATTACCTGAAGATGCAGATATCCAACCCCAAACCGAACTGTTTGATTCTCCGGGAATGTTTGTTGCACCCTGACCTACATAATCATCGTTGTCACTGTTTGATTTACCGTTTGTGCCTGCGTAGTATGTACCTGCAACACCGTTGTTTTGTTCAGCTGTAAGCTGAGCTTTCGCACTGGTATTCATATTACCCGCATTACCGCCATCAGGCGTTTTGCTCTGGCTACTGTGACCGGCACCGCCGCCACCGCCACCACCGGCAATAAGAACATAGTTGTTTTTGTGATTGTAAGTAATATCATCGTTTTCGTCGTAAACATATACTGCGGTATATCCACCACCGCCACCGACGCCGTAACTGCCGTATCCGCCGTGAGTACCACCGGAGCCATTTACACCGCCGCCAACACCTGCTGAGTTAGTAGTAGAACCGTTACTGCCGATTGTATATGCAATCTTCTGACCTTTTTTCAGTTCAAAGGCACCCTCAACATAACCACCAGCGCCACCAGCGCCGCCTTCAACATAGTTGCTCCCAATAATAGTTGTATTAACCGCTGAACCACGACCACCTTTAGAACCCCAAGCCTGGACAATATACTTGCCATCAGCCGGAACTTCGTAGTATCCATTTTCAGCTGTATAAATATCGGTATTTAACGCGGTATGACTTATTTTTGTTTTGGCGGAAAGGGACAAAGTATATGTCCCATCGCCGTTATCTCTTACATTTTTATTCCAGTCTAATGTAACACCGTTGCTTTCTGTTATTCCGCCAGCTGTTGCAGACGTTGCAGCTGATACTGAGTATGGAACTACCACTAAGCTGCATAACATTGAGAGGCAAACGAGTATTGACAAAAGCTGCTTCCATTTAAAAGTTTTTCTCATTTTGAATCTCCTTTCTTATTTTTCAAGCTCTGACCAATCTTTGTTAGGTCTCATAGCTGTCCAAGTTTCATATACTCCATCAGACTGTCTTACATAATCATGTGAGTTTGTAGCTTCTTCAACTGCATAGTAGTACCATGCATCTTTATTGTTGTCAGGCCACAAAATAGCATCTTTATGAAGCCCTTTTTCATTTACAAAACGATTGAGCATTCTGTTGATTATTGTCATTGCTTCAGCTCTTGTGATATTCTGTTCAGGTCTAAATGTTCCATCCTCATATCCGGCAATCCAACCCTTGGCAACCGCATCAGCAATGTACTTTTCTGCCCAGTGTCCCGAAATGTCTGTAAAACCATGTGATGTGTTTTCAGTCATTTTATCAAGACGAGAAGCAATTGTTGCAAATTCTGCTCTTGTAATGTTTTTGTCAGGTCCAAAGTTTCCATCTTCGTAACCTTTTATAAATCCACCGTTTTCCATTGTAGAAATTGCCGTATTAGACCAGCGTTCTGTATCGACATCTGTAAATCCATTAGTTTTGGAGAATATACCATTTCTTTCTTCATCCAAAAGCAAACGGAAGAAGATGGTAGCAATTTCTTCACGGGTAATTGAATTGTCAGGTCTAACTGTTCCATCAGGATAACCTACAACATATGCAAAGTGATCGACATCATTAAGTCTTCCTGCACTTCTTGATCTTTTCCATGTGCCATAAAGAGTCATATTCTTTGTTACTGTGATATCTTTAGTAACTTTCTCGGTGCGAGCCTCGTCTGTATACCAACCGTCAAAAGAATAACCATCTTTATGAGGAACTTTTAATTCATTTACCTTTAAGGTTGAGTTTCTTGTTTTTCTAATAGGTGCAACAACATTTGTATCACCATCTACATCGAATGTAACAGTGTAAGTGGTAGTGCCACCATTTCCGCCACCAGAAGTTCTTTTACTTACAGTGCAGCTTGCGCTTTCAGGATCGGTTTTATAATCTACCTTCAATGTTGTGGATCTTCCGATTGCCTTTGTAAATCCAGCCATTTTACCGGTAACAGTAAATGTACCATACTCGGTTGTTTCGACTGCATCGCACCTTAATGTAAAGTCACACAAATATTTATTAATGTCTGCATTTAGTTCTTTTGCATAGACAAATCCCGGACGAGAGCCATTGTCTTCCTTGCCAACAAGGTCTACTTCGATTTTTAATGTATTCTCTGTTTCGCCCTCTGTTAAAGTACGGACATCATTGCCGAACACGAGTTTAACATTATCATCAAAGCCTGCCATTTTTCCATTTTCAAAGAATTCTGCAGGTACATTTAATGTTTTAGGATATGTAATTTCGATTGTAAACTTACCGGTAACCTTCATTGCATCCAGCTTTTGTGTAAGTTCGGATTTATCAGCATTTAGATATCCGCTGAGTTCTTCCAAGTCATTATAATACTTTGTGAATTTATCTCGCACATTCTGCATATCAAGTGTACAGAGATAATCGAATTTTGGAAACGCTTCAGAGTCGTATTTTGAAACTGAAACTGAATTTCCGGTTGAATCTGTAATTGTGTTTCCAGATTGAATAATTTGCAAATTTCCAGCTGTATCGACATTGTCGAAATGGTCATCTGCGAATACTGTTACGCCAAGCTGCAGGATCATGATGATTGCTAACAGCAGGCAAGAGAGTTTTTTTGTCATGTTACTTTTGCTCCTTTGAATGTAAATTTTGTTTGTTTTTTTCTGTGTCCTACTCTCGCCGAACACAACTTAGCATTAAATGCCATACTTTTTTAAGCTTTTTAAAATAGCTTGATCCAAGTTTTTTCTCAATTTTCTCCATAGCCAAATGCACATTTGGCGGTCTTGAATACATGTTATGGCAATCAGAACCGATAACTTGAATTGAACCGTCGCGAATGCGTTTTAAGAGGAAAAATGAGGTCTGTAACTTGAATAGGCTGCTTGCATTGATTTGCAGAGGAAGTTGAAGCTTCACAAGTTCTGCAATCATGCTTTTGTATCCCGGATAACGCTCCACATGGGCAATAATCGGTATTATCCCGCGAGAAGCGATTAATTTCTCCAGTTCACCGATTATGAAAGAATCCCATTTTCCAAAAGGCATTTCCAACAATATATATTTGGTGTTTCCTATACATAGTTGTTCGATTTTTTCAAATCGACTCATGCCGGGGAAGTATGAGACCTCAGCGCCCAAAAGGATTTCAGGAATTCTAATGTTACTACTTTCCGCTGTAGCCAAAATCTTATTACAAGCTTCATCTCTTTGACCAAGAAAAAAATCAATACTACTTTTTTCTCGGTAATAATGAGGCGTAGCTACAACGGTTTTAATTCCATTAGACCACATGTGTTTTAAAATCTCTATGGATTCTTCTACGGTACTACAGCCATCATCTATACCGGGCAACACATGTGTATGAAAATCTATCACTTCTCACACCTCCTTAATATCACCCCTTCGGATAGTATGCTTCTATCAATGCAGCTTTTTTAATCGCTTTTTCTTCATTGTACAAATTTCTTATTTCTGTAATGATAGAAGTGCTTTGTCCTGTGGCTTTCAGTTCTTTTTCGAGTTCTCCAAGAAGAGAATTCATTTTCTTGTCGCATTCGGCCTCAAGCTCGCTGCCAAGCTTAGCATATTTTTTTGCCATATCCAATTTAACAGATAAAGTTCTGTCCTTTTTTGGTATAGCATGTCTTTCTGCTTGACCTTGAGCGATAAGGTTATCTATATTATTTAAGAACTCCGCTTTTAATAAGTAGAATTCTGCAACAAGCTCGTTTGCTTTAGAGACCTTTTTTTCGGGAATAGGTTCATTATTGTTATCATCAGTCTCTTGTTGCGTTCCGGTAATAATCGCCATAGCTTCATCTGTGCTAAGCTCACCGCCGTTTAACTGCTTTCGTTCTTCTTCGGTTAACGGTTGTATGTGCACATCTGGAAGTTTCTCAACAACATTTTGTATCTGCCCATCTAAGTCTTCATTTTTTTGTCTTAACTCAGATTGACTATACTGACTTGCATAGCTAATAGCCTGAATATTATTTTCTTGATATTGTGCAAAGGCCAGAATCGCACCAGCAATTATAGCGAATATTATGATTAAAGTAATTATCAGATGTTTTCGCTTTTTCTTTTTTTGTTTTTCCCGCAAAGATATAATTTCCTTTCTTCCGGTCTTAGTGACTTTTTTAGGTTCTGGCTTTTTCTTTTCTTCTTCAGAATCAGTAGAGTCGGCTTTTTTTAAATGTTCACCAGATTTACTGCTTGATGTTTTGTATTCGTATTTATGACGCGAATAATGATTTTTGCCGTATTTACTATTGTAAGTGAAATTTAATATACCCTTATCTGTTATGTCGTTCAAAACAAAACCTATAATACGCCCTTGCGAAAATTCAAGCTGTCTTACCGCATTTAGAATATGGTCTTTTTTTGCATAATCCTGTTTAATTACATATATAATGCCTGATGTATGTTTTGCTAATATACAAGCATCAATTACAATGTTTATTGGTGGCGTATCCAGTATGACAAAATCATATTTGTCTTTAACGTACTCAAATAGTTCTTCGAGTTGTTCTGACTCCAATAACTGAGTTGAGTTAGGCGGAATGTCTCCGGAGGCAATAACATCAATACCATACTTATCAAGTTTTTGGATTGCTTCACCAGGAGCACTCTCATCAATGAGGATATTTGAAAGCCCTGGAGTGGGTTTAATTTCCAGCAATCTATGTACTTTTGGTTTTCTCAGATCACAATCAATAAGCAAAACCTTTTTATTGATTTCGGCATATGCTACAGCAATATTTAAAGCGGTTATACTTTTTCCTTCACCGGGATTTGTACTTGTAACTGCAACGATTTTGCATCCCTTACCAGTAAGCGAAAAAGTAACATTGCTTCTTAGCGTGTTATAAGACTCACGAATAAAGAAGTCGGTGTCCTGAGAGAGAATATGTTCACGTTCTTGTGCGACAAGCATATTAGTATCTATTTTTTTACGCATTATTTTAATCACGAATCACACATCCTTTCATTCTTTATTTCTGTATCCGTATCCATAATTATAAGTGGAGTTGGATGTTGGTCTTTGTTCAAAATTTGGTATTTTCCCTATGACAGGTGCAGTAAACAACTTTTTGATATCGTCTTCACTTGATATTTTTGAATTAAACAAAAACATAAGTATTACAATAATCGCCGCAAGACCTCCGCCAGCAACAAATCCTAAAATGATATACTTTCTGTATACAGGGAAGGAACGTGTTTGCGGTACTTTTGCATAGTCAACAACTTTTACTGAGCTTCCTTCGATATAATTTGTTATAACTGCAGGAGCCATATCTGCTATAATATTTACAATCTGCGTAGCTTCCTCAGCATCGGTGCTTGTAATTGAAACCTGAAAAATTTCTGTTTCATTCATAGCATTAGCGCTCATCATATTTCTAAGCTGAGAAGAAGTATATTTGTCGTCTAATTTGAGTGAAACTTCATCTAAAACCTTATCTGTAGACAAAAACGTAAGATATGTTTGAACCAATGCTTGTGCAGTGTATATGTCACTGCTGCTTACTTTCTTTATTTCCGAATTAACCTGACTATCATAGTTGTTTACATATAAAGAAACGGATGCTGTATATTTAGGTGTGAGCTGAGTTTTCGCATACACATATGCACCTACAGCAAAAATTGCGGCAACTAAAATCATTATCCAAGATTTATATAGTAACTCCAATAGTAGTCGCTTTATGTCAATTTCAAATGTCTTCTCCATAGCTGGCTCCTTTCACGCTTTGTGGTATGTTGGTACAATTTGTTGTAATATTTCTATTGTTTCATCTTCATTGCAGGCAATAATAGCTGAATGGAGTATGTTCAAAGAATTTTCTAATTTATGTGAATCTATATTTTCAGGAATATCTACAAATACCTTTTCATTACAAGTTTTTGTAGCATTATGCTTATTTACTAAAAGCTCCTCATACATTTTTTCACCAGGGCGCATACCGATGTATTTGATATGAATATCTTTATCAGGAACAAATCCGGATAAACTAATCATTTTTTTTGCAAGGTCAACGATTTTGACTGGCTGGCCCATATCCAAGATAAATGTTTCTCCGCCTTTTGCAATACTTCCGGCTGTGAGTAATAGTTCAACAGCTTCAGGTATTGTCATAAAATATCTTATACACTCAGGATCGGTAACAGTAATTGGACCTCCATTTTTCAACTGTTCCTTGAAAAGGGGGATAACAGATCCGTTAGAACCCAATACATTACCGAATCTCACTGCCACAAAATCAGTGGAGCTTGTTTCATTTGCGGCTTTTATGATTAATTCACAGCACCTTTTAGTTGCTCCCATAACATTCGTTGGATTAACAGCTTTATCTGTTGAAACAAGAATAAATTTTTCAACTCCATGCATACTGGCAAGATGAGAAACTATTTTTGTTCCAAAAACATTATTTTTAACCGCTTCAATTTTGCAATGTTCCATAAGAGGTACATGTTTATGAGCTGCCGCATGGTATACAATATCAGGAGTATATCGCCCGAATATTTTTTCCATCTGTATTTCATCCGTCACAGATACAATTTCAACGATAATATTTTCAAAACCATTTTGTATTAATTCCTGCTGGATTGTGTAAGCCCCATTTTCGCAAATATCAACTATAATAAGTTTTCGGGGATTATATTTCGATATTTGCTTGCATAACTCTCCGCCAATTGATCCGCCACCACCTGTGACCATAACTGTTTTGTTTTCAATAAACTCATTTAATCGAGTGTTGTCAATGTGATTTTTTTCTCTACAAAGTAAATCTTCAATACTTACATCGCGAATTGCTGTAATGTTTTTGCCGATATTTCCAACAAACTCAGCATAATGTGGAAGCATTTTTACTGGAATATTTAGTTCGGCGCATGTATTAAGAATGTGTTGCTTTTTGTCATTGTCAATGTTATAAATAGCAAAAACAATGACTTCGATGTTGTGTTTCACGCATAATGTTTTTATTTCTGATGTTGAACCTAAGATTTTAACACTATGCAAGTATCTTCCGATCTTATCCACTGAATCATCTACAACACACACCGGCTCATACTCAGAATGCTTATTGCGTTCTATCTCATCAAGAAATAGTTCAGCAGCTTCGCCACCGCCGATAAGCATTAATCTTTTCTTAGAAACCTTATTCTTGTGTTTTCTGCAGGAGCTTCTTTCTGACAGTTGGCGCAAAGCAACATATGCTAATCTGGTTATGCACCATAACATGATTTCAGTACACAGAGATACAACAATAATTCTTTTTGCCGAAACCCCTAAACACTCTAAGATTAAGATTAGTGCAAACGACGCTATAACCTGACATAGTCCACCTTTTAACAAAAGGAAACTATTTAGATATCTCCATATGTATTTGTACATTTTAGAGAGAAGACAACGCCGGATGGAGAGCAGGTCTACTTTGGTGTAAGCAAGGATGGCTTTAACTGGGAAGAGGTAAACGGCGGTGCGCCAGTGCTTTGGGCTTATTATGGTGATAAGGGAGTGCGTGATTTTACTGTAGTGCGCTGCAAAAATCCACAGACTGGAAAGGAAAAATTTGTTATTCTGGCAACAGATTTAAGCTTGTCTTATGGAATGCGCGGACAGTATCATCATTCATGGGATGAGATCGGTCGTAACGGAAGTAAAAGCCTTGCAATATGGGAGTCAGATGATCTTGTAAACTGGACGGAGCAGCGTCTTGCAAAGATTGGAGACGAACAGTTTGGCTGTTTGTGGGCACCAGATGTTATTTATGATAAAAAGGCAGAAGATTATGTTGTGCACTGGTCTTCTTCTCATGCAAGAAATAATTACGGTGAAAAAGCAATTTTTTATAGCCGCACAAAGGATTTTAAAGAATTTTCAAAGCCGGAAATTTTATATGAGTGGAAAGAACATGATATAATAGATTCCGCACTTTATGAGGAAGATGGAAGCTACTATCTGTTTGTTAAGAGTGGTCAAAATCCAGCGCGTATACTGCTGCTTCGTTCAGATGAAATCACTGGACCATATACGAGAATTGAAGCGTTTGATAAGAGTATGGAGACCATCGAGGAAGGCAAATATGAGGCAGCAACAGCTGTTAAGTTAGAGGATGGAAGATGGTGTCTTTTCTTAGATTACTATGGCGTGCCGGGTGCAGGACAAGGGTATGTGCCATTTGTCGCAGATAGTTTAGCAAGTGGAAATTTCGTAAGAAGTGACGCCGCATTTTCGTTCCCATATGGTTTTAAACACGGAACCATTCTTAAAATTTCCATGGAGGAGTATCAGCGTATTAAAGACCATGACTGGTCAGATAAGGGCTGGCAGTAGGAATATAAGACCGGTTTCAGAAAAGTGAAATTTACCGGATAAAGGTCGGTCTCAGAATGATGAGATTGTCAGGATCATGGCAGGGAGCGGAAAAGTGGAACGCCCGGATAAAGGTTGGTGACAGGAAAGAATGA
>ERZ824480.1036-NODE-1036-length-27360-cov-7.103827_pt1 | contig 27360 bp, 24 predicted proteins | sample MGYA00519861_ERZ824480 | MGnify/ENA primary metagenome ERZ824480 (study PRJEB31778, sample SAMEA3449152) | human gut metagenome | biome: human gut; feature: human-associated habitat; material: faeces | place: United Kingdom | collected 2010/2012 ... | reverse complement strand
TTACAACACAGTATGCGTATATTGAAATTTATTTACATATACTTTTATGTATTTTGTCCCACAAAGCAAAATGAGAAGCTGATCGATTAGTTCCAACCACCTTCTCATCATTTACGCACTATATATTTTCACTATATGCCAGCCATTTCTTTTCGTTTCCGAAAAAATATTCACTGTCTGTGCAATAAGTATTTGCTTTGCTCAAAACTTTGTCTTTTGTCCACAAAGAAAGAGAGGCGATCAATCTGCATTAACCGCCTCTAACCGGTTTTATTTAAGTAAATCCTTAAATGCTTTACCGGCCTTAAATGCCGGGACCTTTGAAGCTGCTATCGTGATTTTCTCGCCCGTTCTCGGATTTTTGCCTTCACGCGCTGCTCTTTCACGAGACTCAAATGTACCGAATCCCACAAGCTGAACCTTGTCATCTGCTTTAACAGCACCCTCAACCGTATCAATAAACGCTTTCAATACGTTATCTGCATCTTTCTTTGATACGCCTGCTTTCTCTGCCATTGCAGCTACTAATTCTGTTCTGTTCATTTTCAAAACACCTGCCTTTCCTGCAAATTAAATATTGTTATACCACATCTTGTCGGCAAACACAATAATTCCTTATTATTTAATTGTTACCGTCCGTGTGTTTTCGTCCCACTGAACATCAAAGCCAAGTTCCTCGCTTAAAAATCGTAGCGGAACAAGAGTTTTATCGTTTATGAGGCGAGCCGGAACATCCATTGTTTTTGCCGCACCGTCAATTGTCGCTGTAACATTATCGATTGAAAACCTTATAGAAGTGTTATTTCCGGTGACAATTGCCGTTTGCGTACCGGCATCCCAATCAACATCAGCTCCCATTGTTTCAAATATAAATCTCAGCGGAACGAGAGTTCTGTCAGATTCGGTAACGGGAGGTGTATCAAAACCGAGTATTTTTCCGTCTATTTCTACATATGTTTTTACGATATCTTCTGCAACACTATCCATTGAATATTTCAGCTCAATTTCCGGAGTAACAACAGTTATACCCGAACCCTCAACACGCACCTGACGAATCTTATCAATACCGATTGGCAATGATATATCTTTCCAGTATACCCCGTCATCAGATAAGGAAACTGTGGTATCGTCATACCTTAAATATTCACCGGATTCAAGAGCCACCTTGTTTCCTTTCCAATTCTCATACAAAAGCTCTTTCTTTACATTTTGATTGACTATCGACTTGATTTCGTGAATATAATCGTATCCTTGACTTGATTTTGTTAGTGTTTTATATATCTGTGTGCTGCCATTTGTCATAGGCAACTCACTGTCTTTCAATGCCGTCCAACTCTCAAAATCCGCCGAATACTTAACCGTATTATTATCCAATAACACATAGCACTTTCCATCCACAAAAGACATCTGCAAGATGTAGTTATCTAAATTTACAGTTTTCGCATAATTAAAATTCTCATCATAAATGTGAATTTCACCCTTTGCTCCGGTCGGATTATATCCGTTATCGTAATCTGTAGGTCTGATTATATATCGGTCGCCAATCCACAAAATCTGATAATTAGCATTGCTGTCAATATAATGGCTCGTTATAAAGCCGTCCGCATCGGTTATTTCTGTCCATTCGCCGGTTTTGTTCCAATATAGCTTTATGTTGTTATCACGTTTCCACATAAAGCTATATCTGTCTGTATCTATAACTGCTGTTTTTCCTGTCAGGATATTCTCTTCTGAAACAGCAGTTATGACATTCCCATTATCCACACTGTAAATTCCTGTTGCTGTTATTATAAATACCTTTCCGCCTTTTTCGCAAATATCCCCTCGAATATCTGATATTGCAAAATCATCAAATGTACCCAACTCTGTTGATGTAACATATTTCTTTCTTTTATATATTTCGTTTATTTGAGACGATTCATTTGTATCATATGCAAAAATATACTTGTCATTTATTTTTCCGATTGCAATACTGCTCAAATGTTCATTTTGCTCAGGCAACACAATTTCAGTTTCACTCCAAGTTTCAAAGGCACTTGTTGCAGCTTTAATTAAAGTAAAGTTTTTGATATAATATATAACTATCGTGTCTTCTGACACTTCTATATATTCAATACTTTCCGGCTTGGTCGGCAACAGATTTGTATTTACTCCGCATAAATTTATAAACAGTGCAAGTTTCTTGTCAAATGTTCTCGTATCTATTTCGTTATTTCCAAAAATCATATCATAGTAATACTTTAGGTTACTATCTGTATCCGCTGCATCAATCATGAGTTTTGGAATTTGTATAGATGATTGAACTATATTTAATCTTGAACCTGCAGAACTCAGCTTACTATATTCCTGAAAATCAGCTGTAGTATATATTCCGTCAGATTTTTCAATCATAAACATACCATTTGAGTAAGTAACAAGTCCGTCGGACGATATTCCGTCGTTTTTTATAACAGTCCAAGTTTGTCCGTCTATCGAAGAAATCACTGAATGTTTTCCAAGTGCCACAAACTTGTCACCTATAAAAAATACATAGTAAAAATCATCAAAGGAATCAAGCTCTGCCGGTTTCCAATTACCGAAGGCATCATAATATATTCGTCCATTTTTTCCTACCGCTACACTTGTTGTCGTTCCAACAGCAATATCATAAAATAACTTTCCCGAATCCGTTCTTGTATATGTATAAGACGGATATATGTTTTCCGCAAAAACATTATTTGCGCCCAATATTCCTATACATAACAGCATTGAAAACAGTTTTCTTATCAAATTATTCACAGTACCCCTCCTTAATTTGCTGATGTTATTATAAATCTGTTCTTCATTCCGCCCGCATTACCTGTCGGTAAAATCTCCATGATTGTTATATACTCTACGGATGTCGGCGCAACATCCATATATGTCATTCTTTGATCTCCGTTATTCTCTCCCTTTGCGAAATACTCCGTTATATCGCCGCTGTCTTTATGCACATAAATCATATTATTTGAATTTGTATTCAGCCAATATTCAAACCGTCTTGTCCTTGTTCCAAGGTTGATTAATACCAGGTTATACACTGTTTGTACACTGTAATTTCCCAAGCTACACGCCAAATCAAAGCTTGTAATTTCAGTATTACTTTGTGCCGGCGATAATGTAAGAACATCATTCGGAATATGATTGCTTGGAATTTCAGTTGAGGCATTATATCCCCAATATCCATTACTGCTGTCACCAATCCACGTCTTTCCTACAACCGGATATTTGTAATCCCCGTGGATTGTATCAAAATGCCAGTTATAGTCTTTCTTGCTTTCAGGAACAGAATTGCCGAAATACCACGACTTTTTACCATCGTTATATACAAAGTCCAGCATATCACTCTCTGCACACTCATCGTTCACCCACGCATCTGATTGCGGATTCAGATTTGTAACCCAAAAATCAGTTTGATACCCATACGGATTGTATGAGTTGAATACTTTAAACGGAACTGCCGTGCCATCGGCAATGTCATCATTAAATGTCAGTACCAGATTACTTGTCACTCTCGGCAGGCTATCCGATATTCCCTTATGCATCCGATCCCAATAATAAGTACCTTCATCACAATAGTCGCTATGACTTGCTCTGTTTCTATATGCTGCTATATTTATATCAGCTGCTCCTGAAATAATTTCAAAGTCAACTATAATATACACACATCTGTAATAATTTCCTTTCTTTGCAGGCAATGTCGGATAACTCTTTGAATAAATTGATTCGTAAAGATCACTCAGCCACACCGTTGGCTTAGATGCATTTAGTTCAAATTCCGCATTATCATTGCTAAAATATGAGACTTCATAGCCTGCTGATGCAGCAAAATTCAATTGCATATAATCAGAGTATGCTTCGGCGCAAGCCCAGCTCACTCCGTCCGGTCTTTGAACTCCCAACGCATTTATCTTTATCTTCGCGTAATTTCCGCTGAAAAACTGCACATCTAAATACACTTCTTGCGGAACCTGATTATTATGTTCAGCCATAAGCGAATAACTGCCCTCTCCCGCCGCTTTTTCACTTAGCAACAACTGTGGTGTTGACGGATTATCTGACAATTTTTCTTCATCGATTGCCTCCGGATTATTACAATATATAAATTTTCCGTTTCCGGCCTTATTGAAGACCAGCGGCGCTATTGCATCAACATAAGGTATAAATCGGATAATTCCCTTAAAGTTCATATGAAACAATAAATCAAGCATATCCCCATACAGCAGTTGCAAATTATAGTCATCTTCAAGCACCATGCTGTGAATCCACGGCGTTGTTGTTCCTTCACCCGGCGCCAAAGTAATGTAATCGCCTAACTGTATGTATTTTTCATCTAATGTATCGTTATTGATTGATACCAGCCATACATACGGAATAAAGCTTACCTCTTTTGAATTAGTGTTTTTAAAATAAAACTCTATCTCATTCGTTCCGGGTAAAATTGTGCTGTTATACACACCGTTGTGTTTTATCTTATAACTGTATTCTACCCCTGCTCCGTTATATTCAACATCTTCATTTGAAGCAGTCGCACTCCCGCTCAAATCAAGCTTACCGGCAATTTCGCTTGTATCTAATTTTTTTGTCTGTCCATTCAATGTGAACTCTCTTTCAATATATTCTTCGGAAATTTCATCAGTCATAGATGCGTTTTCTGCTTCGGCAGCGGTGGTCGTTGTACCTGATGTATTAATTTCTTTTGATGCACATATTGGTCGCATTGAATTCCGATAGTTTCCGTTTCCGAGCCACACAAACGTTTTCCATTTATATCCCGTAACCGTATCCGGCATTTTCTTTTGTTTTTCAATCTTTCTTGTTGAATTAGCTTTAACAGAGTCTGAAACAGACGATGTTTCAACAATATTTTCTGCTGAATCATATATAATATTAAACACCGTTATAACCTTTTCTGAACTGCTTGTGTTGCTTATCTCGGCAGCTGATGTTATCTCCGAAGAGGCCGTCAGCTTAGACGCACTGTATGAGATTGATGCACTAAGCCCCGATATGTCCGCTTCCGTCCAAAAATCATAATCCTTTTCGCTTATATTGTTTCCGACATTTACATCTAATACCATTCCCAAATCCGAATTTGCTGAGTTAATGACTATTGAATGTGTCCCGGATCTTGTTTGGTCTATTTTCACTTCTGTTGATATATTGCCGTTTGCACCGCTCTTAGCTTGTGCTATGTATTCTACAGAACCGTTCGGATTAAGAGCAATTATTCCTAATCTCTCATTTGATGCAGTATTAAATTTTCCTGTAATATTCACTGTTCCGTCCGATGCCAAAACAGCCTTACCCATTCTTGCTTTTATACTAAAATCACCGGTATAGTCTTTTCTCGATTTTATTTTTATGGTATATACCTCATTCGCCGTCAATTCAGCTCCTGTAGATACATTACTTTTGTATGTCAGATTATCTTCATATACAATTTCATTATCTGAACTGTTTATAATCTTTATGGTCGGATATATCTTATCACTGCTGATATACAAATTATATGTTGCCGTCTGCGTTGGTGTAAAAGTGAATGTTTCAATTCCATACTCGTGAGATATGGTCTTATCTTTGCCAACTCCCACTTGTAATACATTCCCTGACGGAACAGCTATTCTTTCTATTTTAAAATTATATACACCCACGCGTGTTCCGGTTACTTTAAGCTTATACATCTCGTCAGCCGCAAGCGAACATTCCATATAAGATGATGTCAAAGATGCTATACTGCTTTCCGAACTGCTGCTATGAAAAAGTGATGCGGTTATTCCGCTGTTTCCGTCAAAACTGATTCTGTAATAACCATCTGCCGGGACAGAGAATGAATATTCATCAGTCTGATTTACCGTCTGAATTGTGTTACTGTACACATAATCTGTTGTAATTATATTTGTATCATACGGATCAACCAAAGGACGCAACTGTTATCGCCATCCCACAGCATAATTCTGACATGATGATTTTCGGTAATGGTTTCAAACGGCAGATTAACATCACAAACAATTTCACTGCCTGCAGTTCCGTTCCCCGGCACATCTACTATTTTCAAATTTTCAAGCACACTGCCGTTATATAAAGCTGCATACAATTTTGCAGACTTATTTTCACTTGTGTTTTTTACAAGTGTAACACTATCTAACTTTCCGTTTGTCGTGCAATCATGAATGATGACATCGTTGCTGTTTTTTATAATAGCTTGTTTAATCCTATAATCTTCACTTTCATCGCTTGCTTCGACAGACATTATTTTTGTTGTATCAGCACTTATATTTTCGCCGTAATTTATGACCTCTGCCGAAGCAGGAATTATATATACCATTTCATCATTTATATCGTCCCAGATAAAAATAGCTGCAAACTGTGTATCGGAAAAATCCATATGTATCCACGCACCGTTATCATAGTCCTTAAGCTTTCCTTTGAAAATCGTTGTCTGTTCACCGTCAATTTGCTTAACAACCCGAACATTAAGCTCGGAATTATCAATTACATTATTGTTTATTTTCACAGTTTCACTTTGCTCCGGTGCATCTGCCAACGCAACCGAAATCATACTGTCATTTATGCCGATTGCCGTCATTAAACAAATCGCAATAAATATCGAAACAAGCTTATTTATTCTTTGCATAGTTATCCCCTCCTTCTTTGTTCGCTTATGTAAAATTTTGAAGTGTAATGAAAAAGGCAAAAGGATATTATGCAACTCTCACTGCATCAACTACCCTTTTGCCACAAATAAACAGGTTCTATCATACTTGCGCCCTCCATATTCAATTGCCTACCGACCTATATGCATTGCTCCCCAACGTTTTTATAGCACTTATATTATACCACATTTTTGGCGTTTTTTCAATACAAGCGGCCTCATTTCGTTGATATGCACAATAATTCATGAGACATTTTTGACAATCCGACATACCCTGTTTTTAATAATTATTTTTGTTTCTTTTTCATATAATTTTCGATTCTGTCTTTCCACGATCTATCAATCGGGCGCTCGGCTCTCATACAAGCCACCGTTTCACTCACTGCATCGAAATTCGTTCTTGTTTCGACAGAATCCGGCTGATATGTTACCGCTCTGTCGGCATTTATACCGAATATCCCTGCCGTCTGCACTGCGTCTATACTTGCCCCCAGGAATAAGAACTCCCAATTATATTTTTCTTTTTGATTCTCTATCATCTGTTTTACTTTGTTTAAGCCAAACTCACGGCTCGCATTTTTGTAGCCGTCTGTTATGATAACTACCATAGTCTTTGACGGTATTTCACTGTCCGGTGCATATTTGCACCTGTTCCCCACATGATTGATTGTGTCATTCGTTTATTGAGGTGGAATACGAAAATTTTTATAGAAACGGCAATTTGAGATATTGTTAGAATGATTAAAGATATGTGTTGACATTTTAAGCTTTTTTGTCGCATAAAACAAGGGTTTTCAGAGGTCAAAACGGGCAAGGTAATGGTTAATATTACCTTGCCCAAAAATGCAGTTTTCGTTTTCTACACACATAAAAAATATCGTGATACACAAAACAGGTATCACGATATTTTTTGAGTTTTATAATATAGCCATTTGTGAAAATTATTTCTGCTCGGATAATAATATTATGTCGTATGGTTTTTCGGGGCTTGTATCACGCACAATATATCCGTTGCCGTGTACTCTTGGTTCAGGGATGTCTTTCGGTATGATTGTTATATAATTTTTCTTCGGCTTACCGAAATCAAACTCCCATTTTTCGCCTCTGTAAACGCCGTCGTGAAAACTGTAACCGCCGGCATATACAATCGTTGATGTTACTGCTGATACGATGAAAGTTAAAACCCATATTTTTTTCATTGCCTTTTCACCTCCGATTTAAAGACGGTATCTGCAACAGTGCAAAATAGCTGCAGTTTTACTTATATTCGTAAATTCTTACCAATGTAACAACGGTTTGTTCCAGCGAAAAAGGTGTTTTCGGCGAAAACGTTTCATTGTCTACGCCAATCATTATTTTATGCGTTTTCATTGAATATACGCTGTTTTTAGCCCAATCACTGATTGTATTATCATCAGCATACAATTTTTCTTTATCGGAGTTGTCTGCATCCGTTTTATAAACAAACTTAAACAGCCTGCCGAGGATAGTTGCGGCTTCTTCCCGTGAAATAGAATCGTTCGGATAAAATTCCGTTGCCGATTTCCCTTTTATAATACCGTTTTCATATAAATATGCCAATTCTCTCTCGTCCTTATCAACATCGGTAAACGGGTGAGTGCGTTCGATTACATTTATCTGCTCTTTTTCGTTCAACATTCTGTAAGCCATACGGCAGAAGTCTATTCTTTTAGCGCTTTCGGAAAAATTTAATTCCAGCAAAATAGTCGGAATAAAAGATTTTTCCGCAGCTTTTGTCACATAGCCCAGCGCCCATTCCGAACATTTGGGAATACCCTCAACCGCATTTTGATTTATATAACCGTTTATGCCGGTTTGACATATTTGAGATAGTTCATTTGATACGGCGGCGGATTCCGCAACTATATATTCGCAATAATTCGGCTTATCATAATCGGCATACCGACCGAAAAACATTTCTCCGTTTTTGGTTATGCAAAGATACAAATAGTTGCCCGCTGTGCTTTGCAATGTAATATAATATCTTTCCGCCGTCTGTATAACATAAGGATTTTCTACTTTCTCAATTTTGTTATTAAATATATTGTATTGCGATAAATTCCCGGTCAATACCCATAATTCGCTTTTTCTGTTCGTGTCCTGAATCGTGATTTTATCAAACGCAACCTCTGCATCTTCCCTATAAATTTCCGAATAATAATTTGCAATATAATCTTTTATGGTATATCCGTTGTCTGCATTTACAGCGGTCAACACAGAACAAAGCAAAAATATTGAAAGAAAATAAACCGCCACAACTTTTGATTTCATTATAACATTCCTCATTTCTTAAGGTTTATCAGTTGATTTTTTCAAGCGTTGCTTTTTCCAGGTCGATCCGATATTCTCGATTTTCCTCAATGCCGTTGGTCATATTGCTCCACGAGCAATATAAGAATTTTCCGTCATCGCTGAATTTGAAAGACTCTTTATTGAATTTGTAGGGACTGATTTTCCCGAACTGTCCCATTATATCTTTTCTTCCGCCGTTTTTATAAACGATCCAAAAGCCGCTTCTGCCCGATAAAAAAGCCGACGCAAATCCGACTTCGACCGAACAGAAATCGTTTTCGCAGCTGTATATGCTTTCATAATTCGGCTGTCCTTTGACATTCCCCAGTAATTCATCATACGACCAAAAGCAAAGATTGTCTCCGTGAAAGCGGCTTTTTATACCGGCTTTTTTGCACAGTCTTACAAACGTTGCATAGCATTGCTCGCGGGTGTAGGGATTTTTCGGAGCAAAAGTGCCGTCGGGCATACCCTGCATAATATTCAGCGCACAAACCTTTTTCACGGAATCCCTTGCCCAATCGGAAATGCTGTCCGAATCTGCCATGTCGGCAACTTCGCTTTCGGGTGCGGGTTTGTCGCTTGCGTACATGGTGCAAACCCTGCTCAGCATCACGGCGGCTTCTTCTCTTGTGATCGGCGAAAACGGATCGAAAAGATTATTTCCTTTTCCCTTTACAATACCCATTGCCGCCGCCGTCATAATGTAATCTGCATATTCGGTTTCGGAAAGATCGTCAAACAAAGTGATCTCGTCCGCCGACACCTTCGAAAAGATCCCGCCGTTTATATATAAAAACTGCATATCGCCAAAATCCATGTTGTTTTGATAGGCGACGAACATCATGGCGGTTACGGCAAACTCTTCTCTTGTGATGTTTTTCGAATAATCCTTTTGCAAATTTTCCGCAACGATCCCAAGCTCGACGGCTTCTTCGATTTCGGCTGCCGCCCATTCTGACATGCCGTTGTCTGCGTTTACAGCACAAAGCGTTGTCGTCAAAATCATAGCGGTAATCATTAAAAAGCAAAGTAATTTCTTCAATTTACACACTTCCTTTCATTAAAAAGTCGTATACTATGGCATAATAATTATAACATATATATAAGCATTCTGTAAATATATTTTCGCCAAATTTGTTTATATGCACAAATAAATTTACACCTGATATTCTGAGTCAAACTTGTTTTGATACAGAATATCAGGTGTGCAAAAGGGGAACGGGGAAAATGCCTTTTCCCCGTGATAAATACATTGTTGATACAGCTTATCTATAAAATGTGATTTTTAATTAAAGTCCTGTTGCAAACTCATCAATTAAATATCTGCCGTTCTGCTGTTTTAATATCAGATAAAACGATGTTTCGGTTTGATTCGGGTCAAAAACAGAATTTTCGGCAGGTATCATTTTTACTTTTGGCTGTGCAATCCATTCGCCGTCAGTAAAGCCTTTTTCTGCTAAATTATCAACTGTGGCTATGCTTAAAGGCATTGCTTTTTTCATGCCGAAAACATAATCATCGCCAAAGAAATTGTCTACACAGCTTTGAGTGCAGTATCTTTTCATTTTCTCAAAATCCTGATTATAAAAGGCCTTAAAAAATAACTCCACTGTTCTTATCGGATCCGACATTTCTCTCAGATCTTTCTCTGTTTCCAATGCATCAGTTACGGAAAAGGTTATATCGTTTCTGTTTTTATCAAAAATGTTATATTCTAATTTGTATAAGTGCGTTCCGTAAATTTCATTTAAAACACCCGATACAGAACCTAATTGAACATATGTGATGCTGTCCTTCAAAACAGGCGGAACAATTAGCACATCAAAATTTATGGGTTCCGGATTTGATAATATTTTTCGTATTTCCTGACCAATTTCAATTTGATAAGTATATTCCGAATATCCGTTTACGCTTCTTGACGGCTCATTGATTGAAACGGTTATTTTCCCATTATCCCAATTAATATAATTTTCAGGATTACTCATAATACCCATTTTTTCAAACAGTTCCCTAAGCGGAACATACACCTCTCCGTTTTCGATAAAAGGCTTATTCGTGAGTTCAATTTTTTCGCCGTTATTCAAAATTTCAATCGTGTAATCATCAGTCGTCAAATCGGATAATATGCCGCTTGCAAAAACCGTTGTTGAAAGCATGACAACTGCAATAACGGCGGATAATACCGACATAAATCTGCTTGTCGTTTTCTTATTTTTAATCATAACAAATCTCCTTTTCAAAAATTTTTTACTGCTTGCCATTTGTGTGGTAAGCGGAAGCTGTTTGGATTTTCCGGTCGGAAGCAGGGAAAGAATTGTGCTCACATAGCTCATTTCCTCGCTGTCTGTCATATTTTTTGTAACCGACATATCACAGGATATTTCGCACTCGGATGCAATTTGCTTTGAAACATACCACGAGATAGGGTTAAACCAATGCACGCATTTTACAAATTCGGCAAACCATTTATATAAAATATCGTGCCGCTTAAAATGTGTCATTTCGTGGCGAAGTATGTTATGTAACTGTTCTTCCGAAAGCTCCGTTTTCGGCAAAATCAGCGTTGGTCTGAAAATACCTGTTATAAACGGTGACGCAACATTTTCCCATATCCGAACATTGATTCTTCTGTCGGTGTACTCCCTTGTTTCGGGGCAGGATATAACCTCACCGTTTTTGCGTATTTTAATATTCAGCCTTATATACCGTAAAACATTTAAGAGCATTAAAGCTATTGCGCCGATAAGCCATACATACGCTAAAATATTCATTCGGTTATAAATTATCCTATCCCATATAACAGTTGCTTTCTGCAAAAGCTGCGGTTTTTGAATCGGGGCTGTCTGCACAATATTCTCGGTTGTTTCGGGTTGTTCGCTGACAACTGTTTGCTGTGTCTGTACCGTTTGCGTTGCAATGTTCGGCGCAGGCGTTGTATTAACATTAAACCGCACCGGCATAAGCATTACAAAAAGCACGCACAGCCATATGTAATAATGCCACGAATACCCGAAAAGCTTTTTTGTAATCGGGCGAAGCAGGCTGATAACAACCGCAAGGACAGAGCCTGCAAGTGATGTGATTAAAAGAGCTTTAAATAATTCACCAATCAAGTTTATCCCTCCTTTTTCTCAAAAATCGCTTTCAGTTCACGTATATCCTTTTCCGAAAATTGCTCCTCCTCAAAAAGTGCGGCAACCAAATTTTCGGCTGAGCCGTCAAACAGATTTTTAATAAGATTTTTTACCTGCGATTTTTTGTATTCCTTTGCCGTTAAAATCGGTGTGTAATACCACGCCTTGCCCCGTCTTTCGGCAGACAATGCACCCTTTTCAACAAGCCTTGCAAGAAATGTGGCAATCGTTGTGCGTTTCCAGCCCTTTTCTTCAACGGCTTTTCCGATTGCCGTTGAACCTATCGGCTCGTCTGATTTCCATACAACCTTCATAATTTCAAGCTCTGCTTCACCTATGTTTATATGTTTCATAAGGCATACCTCCAATATAATCTACTGTTGTCGACATATATAGTCTACCATATTAGACATAGTTTGTCAAGACTTTTTAATGAATTTATAAATTTTAACTAAGTCTTGACACATAAAACTGTTCGGAATATATAAATACATAGCCTGTGTGAGCAATGCGCTGTTTATCGGCGGCATATCCCAATAACAAAAGTTGCCGGCGCAGTCGATTTTGAGGCTGTATGCCGGCTCTGCCGTCCGGTATGTCAGCGTATAATTTACTGCTTTTTCAAAAAAAACAAATCCGACAAGGAATAACCCTGCCGGATTTGTTTTCGGTTATGATTATGCTCTTTTAATTACCGAACATTATTTATCATTATACTCAATATAACCGGCTTTATGTAATTCATCCCGGCTATAAATCGGCGGAAGTATTTCCGCACCGTTAAAGTCGTAAACACCATAGACTGTTTCACCCCACGAGCCAAACTCGGCGGGCTTTGTTACATCATAGGTTATAATATACTTTCCGTCCTTTGTAATGCTAAGAAAATATCCCGCATTTCTCGGAAGTTCAAGCATTTTATTTCCGCTCGGAAGTTCGTAAAGCTCTGTATGTGCTTCTGTTTGCGGTGTGCCGCTGCCGAATACGGCAATCACAGTCTTTTTGTTATGTTCAAAGAAATCCCAACTGCTGTAACCGTAATCAATGCGGTAATCATATGTTGCCCAGTACATCGGAAGTATAAAAATCGCATTGCCGTCTTTGTCCTCAATCCACATCTGCATTAAATTAAAATAACAGGATAGTTCCGAATTGATTTCGCTGTGATGTGCAATGCAATTTATAAGCCGCATTGCGATTGCAGCCGCCTGTTCCTTTGAAAGCGTTTCTGAAGGTGAAAAATGATTTTCGCCCGTTCCGTTCATAATTCCCATTCCGCAGACGGATTTTATTGCGTCCGATGATTCATCTGTCAGAGAATAAGTATCATTAAAAGGCAATTTATACGGCAGCTTTTTCAAATTGCAATATTGGGCAGCGCGGCTTATAATGAGAGCTGTTTCCTCTCTTGTCAGATAATCCGACGGGCAAAATGTTTTTTCGGTTTTGCCCTTGATTATTCCACTTTCATACAGAGCTAAAATATACTCGCTGTTTGTATCTTCAAACGGTGATGCCTTTCCCGAAAATTTGGGGTAAATCGGCGTTGATTTTCCGATTTCATCCGAAACATTTGTAACACCGTTCATATAACCGACCGTATTGTATATAAGCTCACAAAATTCTTGCCGTGTAACAGACGCTGTAAAATCGCCGCCGTACATTTCCTGCGGCATTATGTTATACAGAGGGGATTCTGCGTCTTTAATGTAGTAATATGCCCATTCGGAACATTTTTCATCAGAGTATGCTTGCTCTGCAAATGTTGCCGGCGCGCACGAAACACATATTATAAATACCGATATGATAAGAAGCAGCTTTCGCATCTCGTTCTCACCCCCCGTTTTATCCTATCCTATAGCCTTTTGAAACAAGCTCGCATACCTTTTTCATACCAACCTCACGGCTTTCAAAGAATATTTCTTTTCCGCCGTGAGATTTTTTAACGGTTATAATTTTTTCACTTTGGTTAATCCATATTGACCAAGCCTGTTTAATCTCGTTTGTTGTCATAGCAAATAAAATTCCTCAATCCGCTGTTGATGTCATTCTGTCAAGCATAGTAATAAGCTCTGCCCTTGTTACGCTGTCATACGGACGAAAATATCCGTTAGAGTCGCCTTGCATAATACCAAGTTTATTTGCAAGGTAGGTATATTCAAACATTCTTGTTACATTTTCGGGGATTGTGCCGTGCATTGCGTAAAGATTTTCATAATCATCATCTTTGAACGCAGCCGTCACATCGGCTTGTATATCCTGTATTGACGGAAGCTCCGTATTTATTTGTTCTTTATCCTTTTTAATTTCAACCAACGCTTCCGCAACGTGCATACGCATAGCCGGTGTTTCGGGCAAATAATAGTTTAAGCCTTTTTCGGTCACTTCTTGATATGGAGTATTTGTTTCGTAAGATACGGGAAGCGGATAAACAGGAATATATTTCGCGCAGCGCTCCAAATACGAATAATACCAATTTTCCGATTTAACATCTTCGTAGCCGATCGGGCTTCTTTCTTGCAGGTCAAATGCCAATGTAAGTATTTTTGCAAGCTCTGCACGAGTTACGGGATTATCGGGCTTGAAAGTTCCGTCAGGATAACCGGATATAACGCCTTTGTCTTTCCATTTTTCTATTGTATCTTTTGCCCGGTGATTTTTAATATCATTGAAATCCGTGTCGTTACTGCTGTTAATCAGCGACATAAACGCTGACGGATTTTCTGTCGTATAGAGTGCATACGGCATTCTGCTCATTAAAGCGCTGTATCGGTCAACACCGCCGCTTTGTCCTATAAACGCATACGAAAAACTTCCGTCTGTTTTTTCGACTGTTATATATGTACCCTCAAGTGTTATTAACTCCGGCTCAAAAGCCGAGGTGAGCATAAGGCTGTCGCTTATATCATAAAAAGCGTTTTTATCAACATAATCTGTTTTAGCGTTAATTGTTATAGCAACACTTTTGACATCTTCACGGCTCGCACCCAAAAACTGTGTCAGCGTGATTGTTCCTCCGACTGTTTCGGTTTCTGCTGCAAATGTAACCGTAGAACACAGCATCATTATACACAACAGGCTGAATATTATTTTTTTCATCTTGTAAAACCTCCTCTTATTGAATCGTTACATACTCTTGCCAGCGGTATAAAAAATTATCAAAATCGTGTTCGTGGAATGATAACTGTACGCTATATTTTTTACCTTTTTCAAATGATTTGCCCTTTATTGGAAACACATCATAATTTTTAAGTTCGCCTGCGGAGTGATTTTTTGATACCCATAAGTCCTGCGCAACAATATTGTGTTTATCGTCAAAAACAAGAATGTCCGTGCACTCTGCGTTGTTGGCGGCCAAGCTGCAATTTACGGTTATTTTGTTTCCATCGGCGCTGATTATTTTGATATTGTACCCCTCAACATCAAGGTTTTCATAATTTGTTTCAAAAGAAGCGAAATATCCGTTGTAACGCATCATTTTAGATTCATCATCTATATACTCCTCTATATTGCCTATAATTTCAAGATTTTGTGCAACAGGCCAATCCATACTTTCGCCGGTATCGGTGTACGTTAAATCCTCATTCAAAGTCCTTTCCATAGGAAAACCGATAAATACGTTTTTAAGACTGTTATCTGTATTTAATGTAAAATATATGGCAGCCGTACACTCATAGTCAGTAGGTTCAACCCCTAACTTTTTGTATAAATTATATCCTATACTTGTGCTTAACGGATTATAGTCTTTACAGCCTAAAAACTGTAACCCTGTATATTTATCAGAGTCAAGTTGTTTATGAATCTCTGAACCGATACTATATCCGTCCAACCACGCTAATTTTTGCTGTCCCTTGCCTCCAACAAAGCCCAATGTGTTTACATTGCGAATAATTCCCGAAGAAGCTTCCCTCATCTCATATCTGGAAAGTGTGCATTTAATATTGCCATCTTCTGCTGCAATGTTGTTTTTTAGCCAATCGGGAACATACTTGTTTTGAACATTGATTGTAAATTGCATTCCGTCCCTATAATAAATTTCGTTTTTTGTAAAATGCTCCAAGCCGTCAGAGCCGACAGCCGCCATAACGACAGCCCCGCCAAGCATTGCCACAGCAACCGCACAGGACATTACCGCCGCCATAATCTTTGAAATCCGACCGTTTCCCCTGCGGATTTTTGTAAATCTGTTCTGCAGTGTCTTTTTATTTGCACTCATTTTTGTTGTGTATAAATTTTCAAACATTGTTTTAGCTCCTTATCCCGTTATTCCTGTGCTTTCCAGTCTATATATTCCATTTTCAAAGGCTCTTTATATTGCTGTGTGCTTAAATCATATCGTCTAATCTCTTGAAGCTCATCGGAATTTAATATTGTCTGCTTTAACACAAAAGTGTTTTCATTTTCAAACGATAATCCCAAGCGAACAGCAACATCAGACGGGAATGTTTCTAACTGTGCAATTTTTCCTGTTGCCTTATCAATGGAGATACAAGTTTCCGCATTTGCTTGCGTATAATTTTCTATCATACATACCAAGTAATTTCTACTTTCTATTCTCTGCATAATTCTAAATGCATCGTTTTCCAATATCGTATTTAGCGTGTCTTTGTGTGCTCTGCTTCCGGCTCCGGCATTGGTATCAATAGTCAGGGTTAATGTTTCTTCATCAAAGGTTAAACGCCCTAAATAATATGTGTCGTGTGCAACGTCGTCCCACAAAATTGAATAGTCAGCATTTTCGTTTTCAGGTATCAAATAATAGGCAACCGCACGGATTGAAATATACGAGGTATCTTCAAGCAGCAAAACAGGCGGAGCCCAAGCGTTACTGTATTTTTCGCTGCCTATCTGACAATACCATTTCTCTCCATTTTCAGATACAATCTCAATAATAGGCATATTTATATTTGCCCCTGTGGTTGCACCGTAAATTTGCTGTGTTACAGAATCAGTAACCAGATTTTCTTGTCCCTCCCAAGCATAGGACGGGAAGCTTTTTTTGCCTTTCATATAATCGGGCACATTGCTTTTCGGAACATTGTAATGCACATTACAGCCAAGCATTTCAAATACTTTTCGGAGCGGGACATAATAACTGTCGGTATTCAAATACCGTGAGTTTTCAATGTGCTTAATATCTATCGTTTGTTTCTCACCATTAACAGTAATTATTCCGTTGTTTAGTTCCCAACCGTCCATTGCCGCCATAACGACAGCCCCGCCGAGCATTGTTACCGCAATGACACAGGACATTACCGCCGCCATAATTTTCGAAATCCGTCCGCTTTTTCTGCGGATTTTTGTAAACCTGTTCTGCAAAGTCTTTTTATTCGCGCTCATTTTTGTTGTATATAAATTTTCAAGCATTTTTTAACTCCTTTCCTCGACTAAATTAAGAATTGTCTGCATATATAACTTTTGTTCATCTTCGGACATATTTTTTGTCGCCGACATATCGCACGACACCTCACACGCTTCGCTCAAAGCAGCACAGGCAAGATAACAAAGCGGATTGAACCAGTGAACGGCATTTACCAAAATTGCAAACCATTTCACAAGCAAATCCTTTCGCTTATAATGCGTCAACTCATGCAAAAGCACCATACGCATATTGTTGTCGGGAATTTCCCGACAGGGAATATATACGGTCGGAAACAATATCCCCACAAGCATAGGCGAGCCTATATCCGATGACGCTTTCAGTCTGATACGCCTTTTAATTTTAAGCTCCTTTTTTGCTTCCGAAAATATCTTGTTGTCGGAAATTTTAACTGCATTTTTGTTTTTACGGCACAAAAACCTAAAATAGCTTATCATGACAACAAGCAAAAATATGAGAACGCCTGCGCCCCATATATATGCGATAAGGTCAAAGAGCCGTATTTGAATTTTGGGCGATAGATTAACCTCTCGATATTCAATCGGTGTGTCATAGGTTACAACCGTATCGGGATTGGATTCCTCCAGCGGCTGTATTTGCGTCTGCACCGTTTGATTTTGCGGCACTATTGAAAGCCTTTGAGCCTCTTTTTTCGGTATCAGCTTGTATGCCGGAAGCACCATAGAAATCAGCAGGGCAACCCATACGCAGTATTGCCACCTTGCCGGCAGCCTTTTTGCGGTAATGGGCTTTAAGAGTAAAAGCAGCGCCGTTATCCCAAAACCGAACAGGCTTAATATAAGCACTGTTTTGAAAATGTCGTACAAATTTATCACTCCAAATCAAACATACTTTTAAGCTCCGACATATCCTCTTTGGAAAGCTTTTTGTTCTCATAGAGTGCCGCAACAAGATTTTTAACCGAGCCTTTATATATCTTCGATAAAAAGCTCTCGGTTTCGCTCATATCATAATCATTTTGTTTCAAAATCGGATAATATAAATTTGTGTTTCCCTTTTTTTCACAAGATACAACATTCTTTTTTAGTAATCTCTGCAAAAATGTAGAAACGGTAGACGGCGTCCAGTCGTTTCCGTCAAGAGCCCTGACAACATCGGATACCGTCATTTTCTTTTCCGAGTTCCACAAAATTTTCATAATACTGTATTCCGAATCGGTAATTGTGTGTTTTGCATTTGACATATAAAATGCCCCCTTATGCGTCATAAGATTTTTGTTAAGTGTAATTACACTCGTAGCTACTGTAATCAGTATAGCATAGTCAGCTACATTTGTCAATCCTTTTTAATGAATTTATAAATTTTAACTAAGTCTTGACACATAAAACTGTTCGGAATATATAAACACATTACCCATATCAAAACAAGATTTTCAACTTCTCGCACCCAAGTCTTGACTTGATGTTTTTGCCCAAAACCACCGTTATATGCTCTTTATATGCCTATGGAAGGATATTTACAAATTAAAAGGACTATGAATCCGCTGAAAATTCATAGCCTTTTAATAAAATTAGTTATTTGACTGTTGTAAAGTGCGGTGCTATATCCTACAATTACGGCGCTATGTGCATCATTGCGTTCGGATTTATGCCGCCGTTCTCATTATACATATTATATCCGTGACAGTCTATGTCCATTCTTTCCGTAAAGCTTGGAGTAACAATCATTCTTCCCCTTTCATCAATAAATGTTGTTTGATCGTATTCCTTGTTGTAATAGTCAGCCGTTTCACCGTCAATGATCACCTTGGTTGAGCCCGGCGCAAACACATAGGTCGAGCCGCGGTATGTAACGGTTGCCGTGCGGTCGGATTCGTTCCACACTATATCCGCACCGAGCTTTTCGCAAAATTCTCTAAGCGGCAGCCATAAATGCTCTTTAATATAAGGCTTAATTGTAAAAGGCTTCAATCGGTTGTCGATTTCGATTTTTTTGGAGTTTGAAACATCGTCTGTCGGGTACTTCGTATCATTTACAATTATGCTTTTGATTTCATCGGGTTTGATGATTCTTTTTGCCCATGCACGAAAATGTCCTGCATTTGCTTCAATATTGCTGCCGTCTTGTCTGTATAACTGATTAAAGGTCTTAATTTCACCGTTTTTCATTCTGAAATAAAAGTAATTTGTACGAATGCCGCACCAATCGCAAACATTTTTCTCGGTTACGGGATAGCTTAATTCAATGGATATCGGATTATATTGAACCTCAATATTATCAAATTTAAGCGTCTTTGTTTCTATATTGCTTTCCATGGGGATAAAAATTTTGGGCGAGCCTTTTATTTTGTTTGTGCAGATGTAAAAATCAATCTTATCTTTGTTATCAATCGAATTGCATTCCAAAACAAAATATCTCTTTCTTTCGGTATCAAATTTTTTGTTCAGGGAACCGGTTGAGAAGCCGCTTCTGTAAGCCTTGTCATAATCAACCGGACCGAATCCGATTGTATCCATATCCCAAAAAGTGCTGCTTCCTCTTTCGTCAACGGCATTAAATTCAGCGATTGCCGCGTCAGTTTGTGCTTCGATTGAGAAAATAACAACAGCCTGTTTTTCCGCAACCAGGTATTGCTCAAGGGTGAGCGTATAGTTTTCATCGCTTACGCTCTGCCTTTCCGTTTTTACAAAGTCCGCCAAATACGATGTATCACCGCTGAATACTTCGTCAAAAAACTCGTTGCTCATTGCTGCGGCGCATACAGATGCTGCAATCGTAAAGGCCATTAAAACAGCCATTGCAGCCGTTCCTTTTTTTCTTATTTTTTTACTTGCTATCAGAGTAAGTCGCTTTTTCATACCTCTTTTCCCTCCAAAAAATGTTGTAGTCATATATGATTTTTTTTGATTTTGTGTTTTTAGAAAGTTAATCAGCATTTCACCGTAAAACACTCTCGTTTCGTATGTCTTTCCTTTAACCACTTTTTCGTCGCAAGCCGTTTCGCCATCAATTTCTATTGCCCGTGCCATAATGTAAGCAAAAGGGTTATACCAGTTGAGCGATATAAAAATTAACGTGATAAGCTGATACAAAATATCTTTTCGTTTGTAATGTATCAGTTCGTGGCGAAATATAAAATGCATCTCATCATTTGAAAACTCGTTTTCGCTTAATAGGATAAACGGGTGAATAATTCCCACAAGCATAGGCGTATCGGCAGCAGAGGAAACACGCACCGGTATATCGGAAGTAATTTTAAGCTTTTGCTTTTCCGACTCCAGAATGTCGGCTGTGCTTTCATCACAAAGCGGTGATGATATTCTTTTCACCGCCCTTTTGAATGAAAAATATCGTTTTATATGCAAAATCAAAAACAGTGCCGCGCCGATTAGCCAGATAGCAGAAAAAATCAGTTTTACGTCAATCGGTGTTTTGTATTTTACCGTAGCCGTCGCTTTTTCCGGCGGCAGGTTTTCGGCTCGTTCGCTGTCAGTTTGTTTGACAGGTACACTTTTTGTAACCGTTTGCTGCGGCAGCTTTTGTTCATACCAATTACGAATATCTCTTGTTTCGCTTTGTATGTCCATTATCACAGGCGATATCGGGACCTTATAGCTTATACCGAGTTTTCCGAACGGTATCAGAAAAATAAGCATAACCGCAAGCCACGAATAGTATCGAAAACCTGCCGTATACCTTTTCATAACCGGCTTTGTAAGAGCTAAAAGCAAAATAATTACAACCGAGAATTTAATTGATGAAATTACATTTTGCTCAAAAATTTGTTTTATAATTTCTATCATTTTCTCTTTTCCTTAAACAGTTTTTCAAGTTCCGAAATATCCTCGTCGCTTATTTTTTTGCTGTCAAACAAAGCGCGCATTAAATTCGTGACGGAATTTCCGTGCATTTTCTTTAAAAAACATTCGCTTTCAAATTCGACATAATCTTTTTCGGCAACAAGCGGCGTGTAGATATATTCTTTTCCCCTTTTGTCCTTTGCAATGTACTCCTTTGCTATCAGTCTGTTGATAAGCGTTTGAACGGTTTGCTGCGTTCGATTGGCATTGCTTTCTTCATCAATAATTCGTTTCACCTCACTTGTGGATATGGGACACTCATTATGCCATATCACTTTCATAATTTCGAGCTCCGCGTCCGGAAGTCTTTTTTCAAAGTTTTTCAAGATAATTACCTCGCTTTCTACGACTGATGTCGTATTACGGTTTTATTATACACTACACTTGTCGTATTTGTCAAGCCTTTTTGATAAATTTATAAACTTTAACCAAGTCTTAACACATAAAACTGTTCGGAATATATAAACACATTACCCATATCAAAACAAGGTTTTTAAGCTATCACACAAATCTTGACTTGATGTTTTTACCTGAAACCGCCGTTATATGCTCTCTTTATGCCTACAGTCTATGTTGGAGATTATGTTGTTCTTTATTGCATAATTTCTTGCCCTTGCTCTGCGTTCCTCGCTGTATGGGGAGTAAAGCGTATTGAAAGCCGCTTTTTATTAACCTCATAAGATACTGCACCGCAGGGATAAAGATTTTAAAAAACTTTTACTCTTATATACATCTTAACCGATTTTGTGATATAATAAATACAAAGTAAGTTCAAAAGCCTAACGGCTTTTGTGCCATTGTATTTATTGTATCGGTGTGAAGCAAGCCGATTTACGGCTTGAACTGATGATATATGCTGCGTTAATGGTGCAAGGACTTCCATCAACACTTGCGTATACTAAGAAACTTGAACCTGCCGGGAAACTTGCTGTAGCACCACCCGAAGGATACTGTACACCTGAAAAAAATGTAAACAAGCAAAGCGAGTGTAGCCACACTCACAATTTTTACGTCGGTCATTTCTTTGAAATTGCCGTTAAAATATTTTTGGGATATTCCCAAACCCTTATTATAAATACACGGAGGATTTTTCAATGGCAAACCGAAAAAGAAAAATGGTACTTCGCTGCCCGGTAACAGACGAGGAACGAAAGCTGATTGAACATAAAATGTCGCTTGTACCGACAAATCAAATCGGGGCATATCTGCGTAAAATGGCGATTGACGGATATATCATATACACCGATACAAAAGACATTCAGGTTATGAATAAGGAATTGCAGCGAATCGGCAGAAACATAAACCAGATAGCGAAAAGAGTTAATTCCACAAGCAGCATATATATGACCGATATTGAAGAATTGAAAGAGGATTTACAGAATATATGGCGGTTACAAAGAACACTCCTATCAACTCTACGCTAAAAAAAGCAATTCAATATATCTGCAATCCCGAAAAGACAGACGGCGCGCTGCTTATCGACTCATACGGCTGCATGCCTGAAACTGCCGATAGCGGGCTTGCCTGAATTGCCGACTACGTTATATACAAAAATCCGCTGACAAACCTTGCCAGCGGATTTTACTTTTGCGGCTACAAAGTCCATAACAACTTTATTTTCTTATTGCTTTCATTTTGATTTTAGTAGTGTAAAACGATTATTTCAGAATAAGGGTTTTTGTTGCACTGTTCCATTCAACCGCGATATCAAATTCAGCCGCAATTGCTTCAAGCGGTACATACAAAACATTGTCAACGAATCTTGCGCATACCTCCAGCGGAATCCAAAAGCCCGCTGCTTGATTTTTTCGCATACCGATTAAGTTTGGCATAATTTCAATAACAGTTAAATTTTTAGTAATTTTTGCGACATACAATAGCTTATCAAACTGTATATCACAGCCTGCTGTTTCTAAAATGTTCAGCGGCACAAGGAGTTTATCATTAAATGTGATATATTCCACATGATATTCCTTGTCAATTCCACTTATAACTTTCGCCATATCTTTTTTTATATTATTTACCTCTGCAGAGGCCATAAGGTCGTCATATATTGCGGGACACTCGTATTCCTTGCCATCATCAGTTTTTTCAATTCCTGATGTATAGATTATATTGGGATATAATTCAAAGGATTTTTCAGTATCGCCCTCTTTATACAGATATTGTGACGCAAATTCTTTGGACAGCTTACTTATGTTATCACGAGAACTATCATATTTTTTGAAGCCATCCTTTAGTATAATACGTTTAATTCCATTTAGACCGTCCATAATGACATACTCTGTAACATCTGCATCCTTTCCGTTGCTTTTTTCTTGCATAATGGGAATGCCAAGTGCATTATGAAGCATGATTCCCACATCATTTCTTATTGCGGGAGCATTGATTTCTAATTGCATATTCTCCACCAGTCCAATTTGTGTAGCAACAGCGGTATATCCCGCCGGATAACCGCCTCTGTTGTAAGCCATAGGCTCATAACCCAATAAGCAAACCGTCATTTTGACTATTTCTTCATTGGTTACCTTGCTTTCCGGATTGAAGTTACCATTTTCATCACCGCTGACAATCTCCATTGCTTTGGCTGCCGCTATGTAGTTATGCGCCCAATGTGTGGCAGGCACATCGGGAAAAGCATTTAATTCAATAATCTCTGTTCCGATGTTTCCGGCCGTGCAAATCATTTTTATTGCTTCTGCTCTTGTAATTGTATCATTTAACCGCAAATCGCCGTTTGGATCACCTGTCATAATTTCAAAATTCAATAAATCGTTTTTCTGCTCATCTGTCATTTCGGCGGCATTTGCCAAAACGGAAACAAACAGCAAGCTGATTGCAGCAATAATAATGCAAATTAATTTTTTCATTTCCAATCATCTCCCTATAATTTAATATAAAATATACTGTCCTTCAATTTTCCAATTACCTTGTGTTTTTCCCTGCACAGTAACATCATAAGTTTTATCACCGTTAAACCCGGTAAAAGAGTAGGTATTTTGTTCGTTTGCTAAAATCTCAAATTCAGCGACAACCTCCTTTGTTTTGCAATCTGTAAAGCTTATAGCAACAAGGTTTTCGGAGTTAACATCAAAATATACTGATATTTTTCCGTTTTTATTACAGGTAATATTTGAACTTGTACCATTGCAATTATTTTTATAACTATAATCATTTATCACATAGTTTTCGGCCAATTTCACCCCCGTACTTTGTGCTCGTGTAATTCCTTGATTGTTCAAATTCGTCTCAATGCTTGATATTTTCGTATCGGTTTCAAAAAGCTGTTGTTCAAAGTCAATAGCCACCTCGATATCTGGTGTTTTTGCAGGAGCAGAATCATATCTTTTCGGATATGGCGTAATGTTATCATCTTCAACGGTGGGTTGTGGACTATACGAAGAATATGTGTCCACGGGAACTGGTGTACTGCCTCCTTCTTTCGTAATAGCTTTATGCGGTCCTGTTACATTTTCTGTCGAGCCAACATTTTCCACGGGTACATCAACATTATCAGCGCTAATGTCCGCAGAGGTAGTGGCAGGAACACTTGCAAAACCTTCGCTGCCTTCATTCGGGATAATATTAAAGTCGCCTGCTTTAATATCATTTTGTTTTTCTGTATGTACTGTTGCATTTGTTCCAAATGCAACAACAAGCGCCAAACAGGATAGGATAGCGGCGACAGCCAAAAACTTGGATTGCTTTTTAAACCGAATCATATTTTTAATCCTTCTTTTCGTTGTATTTACTGAAAAGCATACGCTGTAAATAAATATAGTGTTCCTATTATTTGTTGCAGAGCTAATCAAAGAATAAAGATATTCTTTTTTGTTCTCAAACCCGATTTTGCTCATTACGCTTTCGTCACAAGAAAATTCCATATCATCAGAGAACAGTTTGAATAAAAGCCAATTAAGCGGATTAAACCAATGCACAGTTAAGAGCATATATGCCATTATTTTTGATAAATGGTCTTTGTGCCGTATATGTGTTTTTTCGTGTGCTATTATATGTCCTAAACTTGTTTCGGACATATTGTAGGGAACATATATTTTCGGCCTGAATATTCCAAAAACAAAAGATGTAGGAATGTTTTCGGCAAAATAAATATTATCCTTTAACTTGATAGCAAAGCGTAATCGTTTTCTCAAAATGATATAGGCAATTACGCCGACTGCTGCCATAACACACATACCCACAATCCAGACGCTGGCCAAATATAAACCAACTATTTCCTTCATATCTTTTTGCGGAACATTCGCCCGAGCAGCAGGAAGTTCATTATTTGCTAGGAAGGCATCGGTTTCTTGAGGTGTCTGATAATAAACGACCGCATTGTTCTGTAAAATATCGTCATGAATTGTTGCATTGTTGCTTATTGCATTTTTAAATGTTTTTACAAGATTAAAAGAACTGAGCTCTGTTGAAAGCGATGTGGGACATATCAGACGAAATGCAATAACCGCCCACAATAAAAGCATGATTTTTCTTGGGCAACCGATTTTCTGTAAAACAAACTTCACAAGCAAAAGCACGACGGCAACAACAGAGGCAATACAATTCATTTTCAGGACTGTGTAAAAAATATCACTTAACATAGTTATCACTCCAATTTACTGTCAATCAACCTCTTTATTTCATCTGCTTCCTTTACTGTCAGCCTTTTGTTGCTCATAAACGAAGCTAAGAATGCCGGAAGCGATCCGTCAAAAGTATTCTTAACAACATACTCGCTTTCAAATGCCTGAACATCTTTTTTGGGAATAAGCGAAGAAACAATGCTGTTCTCGTTTTTCAGATACCCTTTTTCAGATAATTTTTTCACCATTGTGTATGTTGTGGATTTTTTCCAGCCCAGTGCCTCCAAGCATATTTTCACAAGCTGACCGGACTGTATCGGCTCGTTTTTCCATACAATGGTCATAAACATGTAATCGCTTGTGCATAGCTTTAATAATTTCATTTTAGAACCCGTCCTTTCGAGGTCTATAATTATAGATTAATTATAGTCTATCACAATAGACCTGTTGTGTCAAGCCTTTTATGAAAAAAAATTCTGTGACCCGGTATTTGGGATCAATTTTTTTATCCTGCTCTGCAATGATTATGCAGTTTTTCTCACCAAAAATTAATTTACAACGCAGACATTATTTTTTTACAAGGAGATTAAAAACGATGTTGATTTTTTCGCTTGCTACCGTTTCAGCCAATCCACATATTCAGCTAAATCCATTTTCCCGTTCATAACATCATCACGAAATTGTCTGGCAACGTCCGCCCAAATCTGAAATTCTTCTTTTGGCATTCGTCTGTATTTTATTCTTGCAAAATGTGTCTTATATGCCCGGTTATACCCCTGCGGTGCGGTACTTATGAGGTTGACAAAAAGCGACTGTCTATACGCTTTACTTCCCCATACAGCGAGGAACGCAGAGCAAAGGCAAGAAATTACGCAATAAAGAATAACATAATTTCCAACATAGACAGTAGGCACAAAGAGAGCATATAACGGCGGTTTTAGGTCAAAACATCAAGTCAAGACTTGGATGCGAGAGATTAAAAATCTTGTTTTGATATGGGTAATGTGTTTATATTAAAAGTGTGATTTTTGCGCGTCAAGAGATGAAAATGAAAAAATGCGATTTACCGAAATCGGCTCTATTTCAATCGGCAAAAATTATAGTGCAAAACGCTGAAAACGCTCTAAAAGCGTTGACTATACAAGAAATTTATATTATAATAAAATTGTATAATTTTTTGCAGAAAGGACTTGACAGACTATGTTGGTTGGCGTAAAATCGGTACATACATACAGTATAAGTCTGTCATTTTTCAAAAATATAATAGAAATATTAAAGGTACACTTCACATCTCTCAAAAGAGTAAATAAGGTGTGCCTTTTTGTGTTTCTTTTTGAAAAACAGAGTTTTGCACGATATGTCAACTTAAATCTATTCAAGGAGTGTTGCCTATGAAAGTACAAAAGCCGATAATTGCAGTTCGGCAAGTAAAAAGTTTATTGCGAAACAAATA
>ERZ824480.1034-NODE-1034-length-27413-cov-4.283829_pt1 | contig 27413 bp, 18 predicted proteins | sample MGYA00519861_ERZ824480 | MGnify/ENA primary metagenome ERZ824480 (study PRJEB31778, sample SAMEA3449152) | human gut metagenome | biome: human gut; feature: human-associated habitat; material: faeces | place: United Kingdom | collected 2010/2012 ... | reverse complement strand
CCCTTAATATACCGGATAATCATCCTGCAAAAGATGAACAGGACACATTTTATATTAACAATAACATAGTTTTAAGGACGCAGACGTCTTCCGTACAGGTTCATGTCATGGAGCAGAAAAAACTTCCTATAAGAATGATTGCACCCGGAAGAGTATTCCGTGCGGATGAAGTTGACGCAACACATTCACCTTCATTTAATCAGATAGAAGGACTTGTAATAGATAAGAACATAACATTTGCAGACCTTAAAGGCACATTGGCAGAGTTTGCAAAGAGAATGTTCGGAGAGACTACAAAGGTAAGGTTCAGACCTCATCATTTCCCATTTACGGAGCCTAGCGCAGAGATGGACGTTTCGTGTTTCAAATGCGGAGGAAGCGGATGCAGGTTCTGTAAAGGCGAAGGATGGATTGAGATACTCGGATGCGGTATGGTTCATCCGCATGTGCTTGAGATGAGAGATATTGACCCTGAAGAATATCAGGGATTTGCATTCGGTATCGGACTTGAAAGAATAGCACTTCTTAAATATGAGATTGACGATATGAGACTTCTGTATGAAAACGATATACGTTTTCTTGAGCAGTTCTAAGATTGGAGGCAAATTATGAATACACCATTATCATGGATAAAGGCATACGTACCTGACCTTACGTGCAGCGCAAAAGAATATATGGACGCCATGACGCTTACCGGTACTAAGGTTGAAGGTTATCAGAAATTAGACGACGGTCTTGATAAAATAGTCGTAGGAAAGATTAATAAAATTGAAAAACATCCTGATGCAGATAAATTAGTTGTCTGTCAGGTTCAGATTAACGAAGACGGTGAAACAATTCAGATAGTAACAGGAGCGCCTAATGTATTTGAGGGAGCTATCGTACCTGTTGTTCTCGACGGCGGACGTGTTGCAGGAGACCATTCAGGAAAAAGAGTTCCGGGCGGCGTAAAGATTAAAAAAGGAAAGCTGCGCGGTATAGAATCATTTGGTATGATGTGCTCAATAGATGAGCTTGGTTCTTCAAAGGATATGTACCCGGATGCATGTGAAGACGGAATATATATATTTAATGATAATCCTGAGTATTCAAAAGCTCCTTTAGGAAGCGATGTTCCGACACTTCTTGGACTTCGTGACGTTAATTTTGAATATGAGATTACTTCTAACCGTGTTGACTGCTTTTCAGTTGTCGGAATTGCAAGAGAAGCGGCAGCTACTTTCAGGAAACCGTTTTATCCGCCTGTAGTAAAGGAGACGGGAAATGATGAGAAGGCGTCTGATTATGTAAGTGTGGAAGTTGTAGATAAAGATTTGTGCCCAAGATACGTTGCAAGGGTAGTTAAAAATATCAGGCTTGCACCATCTCCTGAATGGCTGCAGAGAAGACTTGCGGCATGCGGAATCAGGCCTATCAACAATATCGTTGATATTACCAACTATGTTATGGAAGAATATGCACAGCCTATGCATGCATTTGACCTTGATACTGTGGCAGGAAGAAAGATAGTTGTAAGGCGCGCAGAGGACGGAGAGAAGTTTGTGACGCTTGACGGACAGGAAAGAGTTATGGATTCTGATGTTCTTATGATATGTGATGCGGAAAAACCAATCGGAATCGCAGGAATCATGGGTGGTGAGAATTCAAAGATAACTGATAATGTAAGTACAATGCTGTTTGAGGCGGCATGTTTTGACGGAACTAATATACGTCTGTCAGGAAAACGTCTCGGTATGCGTACTGACGCTCAGGCAAAATTTGAAAAGGGACTTGACCCTGAGAATGCAATGGAAGCTATTAACCGTGCATGCCAGCTTATTGAAGAGCTTGATGCAGGTGATGTTATAGGAGGATGTGTTGACGTCTATAATAAGAAGAGAGAGCCTGTAACTGTTCCTTATGATGCAGACAGAATCAACAGACTTCTCGGAACAGATTTGGATGAAGATACAATGGTATCATATTTTGAGATGGTTGACCTTAAAGCAGACCGCGATAAGAAGGTTGTAACTGTACCTACATGGAGACAGGACGTCCTTCTTATGGCCGACCTTGCGGAGGAAGTTGCACGTTTCTACGGATATGACAATATTCCGTCTACACTTCCTACAGGCGAAGCAACTACGGGAGGTCTTTCATACAAATTAAGAATAGAAGGTATGGCTAAAAATACTGCTGAATACCTTGGTTTTTCAGAGGCAAGCACATATTCATTTGAGAGTCCTAAGGTATTTGACAAGCTTCTTCTTAGTGAAGATGACAAGCTTCGTGACGCAATAGTTATATCTAATCCGCTCGGTGAGGATTACAGTATAATGAGAACAATTTCTCTTAACGGTATGCTTACGTCGCTTGCAACTAATTACAATAGAAGGAATAAGAATGTAAGACTGTATGAAATGGCTAATATATATATACCTAATGAGCTTCCGTTAAAAGAACTTCCTGACGAGCGTATGCAGCTTACTTTCGGAATGTACGGCAGTTGTGATTTTTATGATATGAAGGGCGTTGTTGAGACGGTTCTTGCAAAATGCCAGATGAGAGAAAAAGCATTGTTTGAAGTAAGGAATGTAAAGCCGTTCCTTCATCCGGGAAGACAGGCAGATATAATATATAAAGATACCGTTATCGGATATCTCGGAGAGGTTCATCCTGAAGTGTGTGACAGTTATGCAATAAAAGAGAAAACTTATGTTGCTGTCATTGATATGAGATGTGTTGAGGAATTTGCAGCGTTTGATGTTAAATATGAAGGAATTCCGAAATATCCGGCTGTTACAAGAGACATAAGCCTTGTTATGGATAAGAATGTGCTTGCAGGGGAAATTGAAGCTATAATCTGCAAAAAAGGCGGAAAGCTTCTTGAAAAATGTGAGCTTTTTGATGTGTACGAAGGCGACAGACTTGAAAAAGGAAAGAAGTCGCTGGCATACTCAATAAGGTTCAGAGCTCCTGAAAGAACACTTGAAGATAAAGATGTAAACGAAATAATGGATAAAATAATAGAGGCGCTTAAGAACATTGGAGCGGAGCTAAGATCATAGTTTGACATATTTATGACACATTTTTTAAATAGCCTATTGAAAGCTATGTATGGTAAGGATGTGAGTATATTTTTATGTATCAGTTAGAGAAACAGCACGCTAAAGGTAAACTCCATGCAATAGAGAGAATAACAAGTCTGCTTGACCATAATTCATTCCGTGAGATACAGTCGGGAGTTACTAATCTTGAGGAGACTTTTGGAATTAAGCCGGGTCAGTTCCCGTATGACGGAGTTATTACAGGATACGGAAGCATCGGCGGAAGAAAAGTTTTTATATATTCTGAAGATTTTACTGTAATCGGAGGAACGCTTGGAAAGCAGCATGGATTTAAAATTGCCAATGTTATAAAGCTTGCAATTAAGAACCGCTGTCCTATAATCGGAATTAACGATTCCGGCGGAGCAAGAATACAGGAAGGCGTTAATGCGCTTGCCGGATATGGCGAGATATTTTATTACAATACACTTGCGTCAGGATATATTCCGCAGATTTCAATAATCGCAGGCAACTGTGCAGGCGGCGCGGTATATTCACCGGGAATTACTGATTTTATATTTGTTATAGATAATATAAGCCAGATGTATGTTACCGGGCCTAAAGTAATTAAGAGCGTTACTAATGAAGATATAACAGCAGAAGAGCTTGGCGGTGCAAATGTCCATGCGCAGAGAAGCGGCGTTGCTCATTTTTACTGTAAGAACGAGCAGACGTGTTATAAGAAAGTCAGAAAGCTTTTAGACACAATACCTCAGTATTACGGAGAACCAAAGAAGGATATGCCTGATTTTGCGGTATATGAAACCAATGCGGTTTTCCAGTACGAGATGAATAATATTATACCTGCTGAGAGAAACAGGGCTTATAACATTAAGGACGTTATAAAGCTTTTATCAGACCCAAATTCATTTATTGAAGTAATGAGGGATTTTGCAAAGAATATTGTAGTAGGATTTGCGAAGATAAAGGGAATTACGGTAGGATATGTTGCTAATCAGCCAAATTATGCGGCAGGTGCGCTTGACTGCGACGCCAGTGATAAAGGCGCAAGATTTATAAGATACTGCGACGCTTATGATATTCCTATAATAACGCTTACCGACGTGCCGGGATTTCTTCCCGGTAGCGGACAGGAAAGAAAAGGTATCATAAGACACGGTGCAAAGCTTCTGTATGCATATTCGGAAGCTACGACTACCAAGCTTAATGTTATACTCAGAAAAGCATATGGCGGAGCATATATTGCAATGTGCAGCAAGCATCTTCGGGCAGATTTTGTATATGCATGGCCTAATGCAGAGATAGCTGTTATGGGCGCTGAAGGCGCTGTAGATATATTATTTGCAAAAGAAATGAAAAAGCTTGGGGCAGATGAATGCGCCCGTTTCAGGGATGAAAAGATTGCCGAGTATAATAAAGATTTTATGAGCGCAAGGGTAGCTTCAATGCAGGGATATGTTGACGAGGTTATTAAGCCGGAAGCTACGAGAGAAAGATTATACGCCGATTTACTTATGCTCTCAGGTAAGAAGGATATTGTCAGTGTTGAGAAAAAGCATGGTAATATACCTTTGTAGATAATTATTATAAATATGCATTAAGATACGGAAGGAATTTTACGATGATTTTTTCAACTTATCAGTTTATATTGGTGTTTTTACCGGTTGTATTCATAGTTTATTTTGTGCTTCATCATCTGAAATGGCACCAGATGGCTAAAATATGGCTGGTAATAGCATCGTTCTATTTTTATTCACAGGGAAGTCCTGATTTCTTCCCTTTTTTCATGGGGAGTGTTTTAGGTAACTATATTATCGGAACTACAATGAGCCGTATGCAGGGTGACAGTTACAAGCTTGAGAGAAGGCTGCTTCTCCTTGTAGGCGTCCTTGCAAACGTAGGGTTACTGGGATATTACAAGTATACCGATTTCTTTATTACTAATTATAATTTTATTACCGGTTCGGATTATACATTAAAGCATATAATCCTTCCTATCGGTATATCATTTTTTACATTCCAGCTTATCGCTTTCTTAGTGGACTCATACAGAGGCGAGACGGAAGAGTATGATATTGTTAATTATCTTTTATTTATAACATTTTTCCCGCAGCTTATTGTAGGACCGATTATCCATCATAAGGAGATTGTTCCGCAGTTTGCTGATGAGAAAAATCAGCGCATTAATTATGACAATGTTGCAAAGGGCCTGTTCATATTTTCTATCGGGTGCGCAAAGAAAATGCTTCTTGCAGACCCGCTTACTACAGATGCGGAATTGTTTTTCAATCAGCTTGATACTCTTACAGCTGCAGGAACATTAAAATTCCTTAGTTCATGGTTTTATTCTCTTGAGTATACTGTTTCATATTATTTTGACCTTTCAGGTTATGCAGATATGGCGATTGGTCTTGGATGTATGTTCAATATCGTAATACCTCAGAACTTTAATTCACCGTATAAGGCAAAGGATTTTCAGGATTACTGGCAGAGATGGCATATGACGCTGTCGAGGTTCCTTGGAAATTACATATTCAGGAATACATATAGAAAGGGTGTAAAATGGCGCAATTATTATGTTGCTACAATGGTTACTTTCTTTGTATCGGGATTTTGGCACGGTGCAGGATGGACGTTTGTTGTATGGGGAATCGTCAACGGCATACTTGTATGTATAGGAAGTTATCGTAACAAAAATAAGAAAAAGACGCCTCTCTGGCTTGGAGTGCCGCTTACTTTCATTCTTGCGATACTTACGCGAGTGCTCTTTGTATCCAATACATTTACAGACGCATGGAATGTGTATAAGGGAATGTTCAATTTTGCATCGCTTGGCACAAGCCTTAGCGCAGCTGCGCATACTATAGTAACATTTATTGCTAATCATCAGACAATGGGACTTACATGTCTGGTAGGATTGTTTATTTGCTGGTTTATGCCTACAACAAAGAAAATGTCAGATTCGTTTACAACGAAAAAATGGTATTATCTGGTATATGCTGCAATCCTTCTTGCAATATGTATATTCAAGATGGATAAGGTAGTTCAGTTCCTGTATTTCCAGTTCTGATTTTTTGGACTAATGATGGAGGTTTATTATGAAAAGCTCAAAAAGATGGGTTATAACATTTGTGATATTAATGATTTGCGTGCTTGCATTTATTGCTTCGGTGAATTACTTTGTGGATCCATACGGATATTTCCGTTTTCAGGGAGGAAATTATTTCGAACTGAATGATGATTATTATACCCGTGTTCTTAAAGCTGAAAGAATAGAAAATTATTCTGACGATTATGACGCTTATATAATCGGAGGTTCCAAGGCAAGCGGAATCAGGGCGGACAGAATGCATGAGATAGACGGATATAATTATTATAATTCATATATTCAGTCGGGAAATTTTGAGGAATATGAAAAGTATATAAGATACATTATAGAAAATGATAATGACGTTAAAAAGATTCTTCTTCATTTGAGCAGTATTGAGGTAAAGGAATATTCAAGGCAGACTCTTGGAGATACTTATGTTACTCCTGCACAGGTAAACGGTACTTCAAAGGTGAAGGAAGTATTTAAAATGCTTTTTAAGAACCTTAAAGTAAGTGTAGAAGAAATTGAAAAAATTGCTGACAAAAAGACTAATCCTGTGTCATATCCTGAACTTCCAAGCGGTGAAAGAAATCTTGGAAAGTATTATGACGCGGTTACTCTTGATAAGGAATGGTTTAAAGAGCGTTATGTAATGAAGGACTATGACGCCAGTCTTTCTTCGTTATTTAATGAGCAGCCTGAACAGTCTGAAAATATGAAGCTCTGTCTTGAAACATTAAGAAGGATTAAGACTTTATGTGATGAAAACAATATAGAGCTTTCGGTAGTATTCGGTCCTTCGTTTATAACGGAAATGGCTGTTTTTGACGGTCCGCAGTTCTGGAATTATTACGGAGAAGTTGTTAATATAGTCGGTGATGTATGGGATTTCAGTGATTACAATGATATTATGCTTAATCCGTATAATTTTTATAATAACCTTCATTTCTTTTATGATGTAGGAAATCTTATGGTAGACACTATGGAGTATAATGAAGAGCAGTATAAAAGTGACGACCCTATATTCGGACATTTCGGATATCATGTATATTCAGACAAGAATGAATGTGATAATGATACGTCAGAGCTTGCAATTACTGTGACGGAGTACATTAACAGGCGTGAAAATGAGTATAATACTCTTAAGGAAGAATATAACATGACAGGTACGATTGCACTTAAAGATTATGACGATGCAAGTAATATCGTAAAGGGCAGCAGTTATTTTGAAAGCGATGAGCTTAAAGCGAGAGAAGGACGAAGCGACGATATAAAAGAGACCTATGAGAGAACGAAGAGCAAATACTTTAAAGAAGGCGAATGATTATTCGGAGGAAGTTATGAAAGAAGGGTATGTCTGCATTGACTATAATTTTAATGAAAGCACATTCTCCGGCAGGTTTTTGATGCCGGAGGGGTTTGTGCCCGAAAAAATATATTTTAAAAATAACGAGCAAGATAAAAAGTATACAAATGTCGGAATAGAGCGTTATGACGGAAATGTATATGAAATTAATGTTGATTTTGGCGATGAAGGTATCTCAGCAGGCACATGGTTTCCTGCTGCAGAGGATGCCGGCGGAAATCAGCATTTTTTTGTATATAAAGATATGGTTAATAATGCAGAAACAGGAAAATTGATTGAACTGTCCGTTGATAAACTATATGTAAATCCTGAAACCAAAAACCATTATATGGGTTCTATAGATAAAAACTCGTTATTTGCAGTAAGAAAATGGCGTAATAAATCAGCAGGAGTGAGAAGAAAAGCAGTATACGCAGAGAGCGCCCATGCGGATGGAATGACAATAACATTTAACATGAAACAAAGTAAAATAAAACCTGCAAAAGAAGCTGAATTATGGCTGTGGAGTAAGTCGCTTAAGAAAATACACAGAATATGTCTTGACAAAAAGGCTGTTAATAAAGGCTGTTTTTCAGTTGATTTATCAGGATTTGCGGATGAATACCGGGATATAAAGGAGAAACAGTGGGAGATATATCTGGTATGCAACAGGAAAGGCACATATTATCAGTCAAGAATTACGCTTGTAAATGAGAAAAAATATAAAAAAGGCGTCGCTGTTCTGGGATATGATGACAGCGATAGGTATATTGTTAATGCCATGCAGTCTGATGCGGCTTTTCAGATTTTCTTTGACGACCTTTTACAGCTCTGTCAGAGAACAGTTATCAGGCGAAATATGTATAAGGGTATTTACAGGGGACGGATTGAATCGTTTTATATGAAAAATGAATGCCTTTATATAAGAATTCTGTGCGGCAGACAGGAGTTTACAGACAGAAAGCTTATTCTCAGACATAAATCAGAGGTTGATGAAAATGGAATGCCGCTTGAATATGAGTGTGAGACTGTATGTACAAAGAAGACAAGGCATGGTGATGTTGTTACATTCTGTATAGACTGCAGAAAAGTGGATTGGATTCCGCTTAGATATGAGCTGTACATTACAGCTGAACAAGACGGTTATGAATATGAATTTCGTCTTGTTGGAAAAGACAGGCGTTTTTATAAGAAACTGTCCCGTATGTATAAGAACTGTTATGTGACCGATAATAATATAATTGTATATCTTATGGAGACAATCGGCGGAAAGATGGCATGTGAGTGCCGTAAGGTCAATGAATATGATTCGCGCAAATACAGGTTTAATGAACAGACGGCTGTTATGATATACAGGCTGTTCGGAATATTTTTTAAATTTAAAAAGAACCTTTTGTTTTATGAAAAGTTCTGTACTGCGGCACAGGATAACTCATATTATATGTTTGAATATTTTATGGAAAGAAATGAAAAAAAATACAGGCCGCTTTATGTAATAGAAAAGAAGCGCCCGGTATATAGCGCTCTTAAAGAAAAATATAACCGCAATATACTTGATTTTATGAGTATCAGGCATTTGATATATCTTCAGGCAGCAGATGCATTTGTGTCTACGGATTCAAAAAGGCATTGTTACAGATGGAATTCGGCGAATACTAAGATTCTGCAGATGATTACAGACGATAAATTTATATTTCTGCAGCATGGTGTAATAGGCTTTAAACGTGTAGATAATATATATGGAAAGCAGTATGCTAACCGCTGTGATTTGTTTGTTGCATCTTCTCCTTCTGAAAAGGAAATAATATCAAGGCAGTTTGGCTATGATGATAATGAGATTATTGTAACAGGACTTGCAAGATGGGATAAGCTTGTGTCAGAACCTGTGACTCCGCCAATGATATTTTATATGCCTACATGGAGAAACTGGATAAAGGAAGCAAACGAAGAGGATTTTGTTAAGACAGACTATTATAAAGCATATTCGGAAATATTGAATTCGGAAAAGCTTGCACAGATTCTTGAAAAAAATAATGTGAATATGGTTTTTTGTCTGCATCCGAAATTCAGGGATTACATGCACTGCATAGAAGTTAAAAGTCCTAATATAACTACTGTAGGTTATGATGAAGGTATTGCTGTAAATAAGCTGCTTATGAAATGCAGTATGTTTATTACGGATTACTCAAGTGCATCTTGGGATGTACTGTATATGGATAAACCGGTTTTGTTCTATCAGTTTGATTACGATATGTATATGGACAGACAGGGCTCTTATATTAATATGGAAAAAAGTATATTTGGATGCAGGGTAACGGATTTTGAGTCATTTACAGATAAACTTTCTGAGATTATAGAAAGCGGATTTAAGTTTGAATCTGATAATAAAAAGACGGCTGACGATTATTTTCCTGTGCGTGATACTAACCACCGTAAGAGGATATATGATTGTATAAGTAAAATGTTTGAATGATGTCGTAATTTGACTTTAATGTAATGTATTGATATAATTGCTGTAATTGAGAAAAAATTAGGAGGAGAATGCTTTGGATATTAGCATAGTTGTTCCTTATCACGGAGAAGATACGTATCTTAAGGATTGTCTTTTAAGCCTTGCTGAACAAACTGTAACTAATTTTGAGGTTATTCTTGTAGCATCAGGTACAGATATTCCGGAAGATATAATAAGCTCATTTGGGGATAGGATTAATATTAAGGCATATCATACAGATAAAACTATAGTTGCCGCAGTAAGGAACGAGGGTATGGAATATGCTTCGGGAGATTATATAATGTTTCTTGACTGCGATGATTATCTTGCAGTGGACTTTATTGAAAAACTGTATAACATGGTTACGTCCGAAGGGCTTGATTTCTCATTTGGAAAGCTTGAGAATACATGGTATAAGAGGAGCATTTATCTGGACCAGAATTCAGAAAAGGTACAGGAAGAAGAGGACGAGGATGAAAGCGGCAGCGAGGATGATGCTGACAGGCAGTTTGATTTTGAAATCAATCCCGGTGATGATGCAGAGCAGATAAGGATAAAGAAGCTGTCAGGAGCATGCAAATATCTTATTTCAAAGCGTAAAACCGTTCAGAATATATCGGTACTCGGTATTTTATATAAGAAGAGCCTTATTAAAGATAACGGCATTTCCTTTGATGAAGACCTTGTATATTATTCAGACTGGTCGTTTCTTGTCAGGGTAATAGCTGCTTCATCATGCTGTGATGGTGATAAGGAAGCATTGTATATTAAGAGAACGCATAATGACCCTATACATATGCCGTCGCTTATTCAGGCTATTGGTAAGGATGATTTTGAGCACAGGGTAAAGGCATATGACAAAGTAACCGGTTATGTGACTGACGCAGAATCGGAAATAAGAGTAAGATTTGATAAAAAAATGATTTCTTATCTGGCAAGTGAAGTCGGTCCTGCTATAAGGAAGAATGAGGAGAAAATCTGGAGAAAGAAGCGTCTTCCTCTTATAAGCGGAATGTGTAAGCAGTTTGGCAGTGAAGCGGTAAAGTCTTCAGGTTTTTACAGGAAGAGACTTATAAAAGCATTTATTTGCGAAGATGTAAAAAAGATAAGTAAGCTTACAGGCAATAAGAATTTAAGAAACTGGGCGGTAATGATTATAAAAGGGCCTAACAGACTTAAGATTGCCAAGGAATTTACGTATAAGCACAGATACCTTAAGCAGCCTATGCTTGATAATACGGTTCTTTTAGAGAGCTTTTTCGGAAAAAGTTATTCTGACAGCCCAAAGTATATATTTGAGAAGCTTAACGAAATGTATCCGGGCAAATATGAATATGTGTGGATTCTCGATAAGAAAACCGAACTGCCGTATCCTGCAAAGCAGATAAAGCGTTTTAGCTTTGCTTATTACAAATATATGGCAAGAAGCAAATATATAGTATTTAACAGCAGGCAGCCTAAGTGGTTTGTTAAGAGAAAGAACAATGTATTCCTTGAAACATGGCATGGAACACCTCTTAAAAAGCTTGTTTTTGATATGGAAGAGGTTGTAAGTGCGTCGCCTATGTATAAAAAGACTTTTTATATACAGTCAAGGTCATGGGATTATCTTGTTGCTGCCAACAAGTTTTCTGAGGAAGTATTTAAGCGTGCATTTGTATATGACAAGCCTATGTTAAAATACGGTTATCCGAGAAATGATATTCTGCATGCGGATAACAGGGACAGCATTGCAGCGTCCATTAAAAAGAAAGTGGGTATTCCTAAAGACAAAAAGGTTATTTTATATGCTCCTACATGGAGAGATGATGAATATTACGAGTCAGGAAAATATAAGTTTGACCTTAAGCTTGACCTTCGTATGATGCAGAAAAAGCTTTCGGACGAATATGTAGTTATACTGCGTACTCATTATTTTATAGCAGATAACCTTGACGTTACAGGACTGGAAGGTTTTGTGTATAATCTCAGCAAATATGATGATATTGCAGAGCTGTATCTGATTTCAGATATACTTATTACCGATTATTCATCAGTATTTTTTGATTATGCTAATCTTAAACGCCCTATGCTGTTTTTCACATATGACCTTGACAAATACAGGGATGTATTAAGAGGCTTCTATATTGATATGGAAAAAGAGCTTCCGGGACCGCTTCTTTTTACGACTGAAGAGATTATTGATTCTATTGAGAATATTAATACTGTTAATGCCAAATATGCGTCAATATACAATGAATTTTATGACAGGTTCTGCGGCTGGGAGGATGGACATGCCTCTGAGAACTGTATAAAGGCAGTATTTAAGTAGAACAGAGGAGTCAGCAATATGACTAATAATATGCATGTAATTGCTAACTTTAAAAAATACAAATACCTTTTGTCACAGCTTGTAGTAAAAGAAATCAAGCTGAAATACAGAAGGTCATATCTCGGAATAGTGTGGACTCTTATTGAACCGCTTCTTACAATGGCTGTGCTGACGATGGTATTCTCGGCATTTCTCGGAAGGAACGGTATAGCGGACGGGCTTCCGTTTCCTGTATATATACTTGCAGGAAGACTTCTGTATTCATTTTTCAGCGGTTCAACAAAAGGAGCAATGAAATCAGTAAGAGGCAGCGCCGGAATGATAAAGAAGGTATATGTTCCAAAGTATATGTATCCTTTATCATCAATACTTGCAAGCTTCATTACTTTTTTAATTTCGCTTATTGTGCTGCTCGGTGTGGCGGTAGTTCTTCGCGTATCGCCGACGCCTTGGATGTTTGCTTCGATTATACCTCTTATTATACTGCTTATGATGTGTATCGGAGTGGGACTTATACTTGCCACGATGTCGGTATTTTTCAGAGACCTTGAGTATCTGTGGGGAGTTGCGCTGATGCTTATCATGTATACGTGCGCAATATTCTATGAGCCTACAAGACTTAAGAAGTATGCATGGCTGCTTAATATCAATCCGGTATATGCAGTTATAAGGAATTTCAGAAACTGTATTAACGGAGTTGGTTTTCATGCTCCGTCAATGATATATTCTGCGTGTTTTGCAGTAATTACTATGGCTATAGGAGTATGGCTGTTTTATAAGAAACAGGATGAATTTATCCTACATCTGTAATATGTACAAGGTGGAAGTAATATGAAGAAAAAAATTGCGGTAAAAGCTGAAAATATAGGAATGAGGTTTAACTTAAGTTCTGATAAGGTTGACAATCTGAAAGAATATTTTATAAGATTTATTAAGAGGGAGATAGCCTTTAAAGAATTTTGGGCGCTTAAGGACGTCAGCTTTACAATTGAAAAGGGAGACCGTGTAGCGATACTCGGATATAACGGAGCCGGAAAAAGTACGCTGTTAAAAGTTATTGCGGGAGTGCTTAAGCCTACTGAGGGAACAATTAAGACCTATGGAAAGGTTGTTCCTTTGTTAGAGCTCAGCGCAGGATTTGACCTTCAGTACACAGGAGCAGAGAATATATATCTGTACGGAGCCATACTTGGTTATACGAAGGAATTTATAGATTCGCATTATGACAGCATAGTTGAATTTTCTGAGCTTGGAGACTTTATTAATGTTCCTGTTAAGAATTATTCGTCAGGAATGAAAGCAAGGCTTGGATTTTCGATTGCTACGGCTGTTGACCCGGAGATACTTATACTTGATGAGGTTTTATCCGTAGGAGACGTGATGTTTCGGAAGAAAAGCCTTAAGCATATTAACCAGATGATGAATGACGGAGTTACTGTGCTTTTTGTATCACATTCCGTAAATCAGATGCGTAAGGTGTGTAATAAAGGAATCTTCCTTGATCACGGTAAAGTGACGTTTTATGGTGATCTTGAAGATGCGATAACTATATATGAAAGCGATGAACAGTATCGTAAGAAAAGAAAAAGAGCTGGAAGGCGGTAAAATTATGAAAAAGGTTATTACTTACGGAACTTATGATCTTTTACATGTAGGTCATATCAATCTTTTGAGAAGGGCAAAAGAACTTGGCGATTATCTGATTGTTGTACTTTCATCAGATGAGTTTAATGCTGTTAAGAATAAAAAAGCATATCATCCTTATGAGGATAGAAAAATAATTCTTGAAGCAATCAAATATGTCGACGAAGTTATTCCTGAGTATACATGGGAACAGAAAATAGATGATGTTAAAAATAATAATGTCGACGTATTTGTCATGGGTGATGACTGGAAGGGTAAATTTGATTTCCTAAAGGATTATTGTGAAGTGGTATATCTTCCTAGGACAGAAGGAATATCAACAACTAAAATCAAGGAAGACCTTGGCCTGCATAAGGGAGAATAATACATTGAAAAGTATCAGTATAATTATTCCTTTTCATAAAGGACTCTGTTTCCTTGGCGACCTTTTTGAAAGCATTCTTGACCAGAATCTTGATGAAGAGGATTACGAGGTTATATGTCTTGGCGATGCGCCTGAGGAAGGTATTGTTGCAAGAATAGAGGAGTATGAAAAGCGCGGACTTCCGGTAAGATATGTTCAGTGGATAGAGAACCGGGGAACAGGATTTTCAAGAAATAAAGGAATATCGATGGCAGAAGGCAGGTATGTTTATTTTATCGACAGTGATGATTACCTGCTTTCAGGGTGTCTAAACAGACTTCTTTCATGTGCTGAGGAGTATTCTGCTGATATAGTGTTCGGACAGATTAAGCCTACGTTTTTTAAAAGGGAATCATTTGTCAGTGATTCCGAAGTAGAATATGTTGATACTGACAGAAAAGGAACAGACGCTGATTTTGCAAAAATATTTGCTTCTGAAGTGACTGTTCTTAATGCGTTAATCAGAAAAGAAATTCTTATCGAAAAAGGCCTGCGTTTTAATGAAGATGTAAGCTTTTATTCTGATATGTCATTTGTTATGAGATTGCTTTCGGTTACATCTCAGTATTATCTTGCGCATGATGCCTGTTATGCAAAAAGAGAGCATAATGATCCGGTGCATCTTCCGCAGCTTAGTCAGCTTGCAAAAAAAGACCCTAAGAAAATGCTTTATGATATGACTGCCGTGTATGAAGAGTCTTATCCTGTATGTGAGGGCCAGCCTAAAAGGAAAAATCTTATCAGTTATATTTTATGCAAATGCGTATTAAGCACACTTGACGCAGGCTTGTGTATTAAAAGGGATGACTTTAAAAATTTACCGGGTATTGTTAAAAATGCATATAAAAATGTGCAGTCGCGTTTTGGCGGCTTTAGTAAGGCTTTGCTTATATGCGTATCTCATGGAAATTACAGACTTGCAAGATTATTTGCAATGTTAATTGTTATACAGAGAAAGAAATCGGGAAGATTCGGAAACCGCATACAGTGGTACAGATTTTTTGATAAGCTTATATTTTCCCATATGAAAAGAAGAGATGACTGGATAGTATTTGAAAGCTTTTTCGGACGTGGTTATAACGACAGCCCAAAGTATATATATGAGTATATGCTTGATGAATATAAGGACAAGTATACATATATATGGGTATTTAATGAGCCTGGGAAGAAAGTTTGCGGCAGTCCTAAATATGTTATATATAACAGCCTTAGGCATGTGTATTATGCAAGAAGGGCGCGTTATCATGTGTGTAATGTGCGTCAGCCGGGATGGTTTGTTAAAAGTAATGATATGGTTTTTCTCGAAACATGGCACGGCACGCCGCTTAAAAGGCTTGTATTTGATATGGATGACGTACATTCAGCCAGCAGAGACCATAAGGTCAGCTTTTACAGGGATTCAAGAAAATGGGATTATCTTTTATCGGCTAACAGGTTTTCTACCGATATATTTGAACATGCATTTGACCTTGACAGAGACATTATTATTGAGACGGGTTATCCGAGAAATGATATATTAAAATCTGACAAGGCAGAAGAGATTGGAAGAGAAGTTAAGAGAGAGCTTGGTATTCCTGAAGGAAAAAAAGTTCTATTATATGCTCCTACATGGCGTGATAACGAATATTACGGCTCAGGAGATTATAAATTCAGACTTGTGCTGGACTTTGATATGCTAAGAGAACGCATAGGGGATGAATGGACGGTTATTTTAAGGACACATTACTATGTGGCAGACAGGCTTGATTTGTCGGCTTATGAGGGGTTTGTATATAATGCTTCGTCATATGAAGATATATCAAGGCTTTATCTTGCTGCAGACGTATGTATGACTGACTATTCATCAGTGTTTTTTGATTATGCATGTCTTAAACGTCCGATTTTGTTTTTTGTATATGATTTTGAGGCGTATAAAAACGAACTCAGAGGCATGTATCTGGATATGGAAACTGAGCTTCCGGGCCCGCTTTTATATACAAATGAGGATGTTATAGAAGCAATAATAGGACTTGATAAAATATGTGAGAAATACCATGACAGATATGAAGAGTTTTATCAAAGATTTTGTTCGCTTGAAGATGGTAATGCATCTGAAAGGGCGGCCAAACTGCTTCTTCGCAGGAGGGTAACTGATTGAATATAAAGAGAATGGCAAGAACAGCCGTAAAAGGTACATGCATTTTATTTTATAGAATTATGAACAGGCTTCTTCCTTTGTCTGATAAAAGAGTTGTAATATCATCAAGCCTTGGAAAAAGCTATTCAGGCAATCCCAAGGCGATATATGAAGAAATGGTAAGAAGCGGGATTGACGGTAAATATGAATGCATATGGTTTTATGAAAAAAAGAAATTTGATATACCGGGAAGGCATATCCAGGTAAAATACGGAAGGTTTAGATACCTGTATTATATGGCAACCGCAAAATTTTGGATTTTTGATGCAAGACAACCGAAGTTTCTGCGAAAGAGAAATAAGGTGGCTTATATTCAGACCTGGCACGGTACGCCTCTTAAAAAGCTTGCGCTTGATATGGATACGGTATATATGGCCGGTGAAGAAAGCATAGACGCATATAAGGAAGAATTCAGAAAAAACGCTTTAACCTGGGATTACCTTATATCGCAGAATCCTTTTTCCACAGAAGTATTCAGGCGGGCATTTGATTATTCAGGATTAATGCTTGAAGTTGGATATCCAAGAAATGATGTGTTGTTCAGATATAATAACGAGACGGATATAAGACGCATTAAGAAAGAACTTTCACTTCCGCCGGATAAAAAGATTATGTTATATGCGCCTACATGGCGTGATGATGAATCCTTTGGGCTGGGAAGATACCATTATTCCAATGCGCTTTGTATGGATGATATGTATAATGCTTTTGGTAATGATTATATTTTAATATTAAAGTATCATTATCTTGTAGAGGATAATACGGACTGGTCTAAGTATAATGGCTTTGTAAAGGTATATAACCAAAGTGTTGATATTGCATCGCTGTATCTTGTATCGGATATGCTTATTACGGATTATTCATCTGTTATGTTTGATTACAGCCTGCTTGACAGACCGATGTATTTTTACTGTTATGATTTACAGAAATATAAAAATGTCCTGAGAGGATTTTATTTTGATTTTGAAAACAGCGCGCCGGGACCTGTTTCTGTTACAACTTTGTCACTTGTTGACGATATAATTAATGAGAGACATAAGGATTTTGCAGAAAAATATGGCGAGTTTAAGCGTTGCTATAATCCTTGGGACGACGGGTTAAGCAGCAGTAAAGTAATAGATGTGCTTTTTTCGCATAATGGCGGTTCGGAGGGTGTATGAAACAGTTAGCATACGTAATGTTTTCGGTTGTGTATTATATAGCCTGCCTGCTTCCTGTTAATAAGGACAGGTATTTTTGTGTTATGACGCATGACGCCAGTGATGACAGCAGCGTAGGAGTTGTTGTAAAAGCGATTAAGAAGAAATATCCAAACGCAGTATTTACTTATGTAAAAAAAGAGGACAGAAAGCTTTTATCGCTTGCAGGGCTTATATTTGTAAAAGCTGCGTATCTTGCCGTATCAGGTACCGTACTTATGGATAATGAGTTTTTACCGCTTGCGTATACGAAGATAAGAAAGAATGTTAATGTTATCCAATTATGGCACGGTACAGGTACAATAAAGAAATTTGGACATGATATAAGTGAAGGCAGGATGCTAAGACTTGTATCAAGGGCAGACAGCCGTATAACGCACCTTATAGTCAATTCGGATTATACAAAGGATTTATACCACAAAGCATTCGGAGTTTCAAAAGACAGAATATATGTTACAGGAATTCCACGTACCGACATTCTTTTTTCGGAAGAAGGGAAAAAAAGATGTATGGAAGAATTTTTTAATGTATATAGTTTTTTGAAAGGAAGAAAACTAATATTATATGCACCTACATTCCGGGATAACGAAGTAAAGTCACCGAAATGCATGATTGATTTTGACAGATGGGTAAGCGAGGCGGATGATGATACGGTTTTGCTTATAAGGCTACATCCGCATGTATCTGCTGCCTATGACGATGCAAACCTGAAAAAATATAACGGAAAGGTTGTAAACGTATCTTCATATGATGATGTCAATACGCTTTTGTTTGTATCTGACGCGCTTATTACGGATTATTCATCTATAATATTTGAATATATCCTGCTTAACAGGCCAATGTATTTTTATGCATATGACCTTAAGCTGTTTGCAGATGATGACAGAGGGTTTTATGAAAATTATGAAGAGTATGTTCCGGGACAGGTGGTTCTTAATATGGATGAGCTGATGGACGCTGTTAAGTCTGAGGACAGATATGAAAATATCCGGTTATCATTCAAAAATGCAGCTTACCGCTACACAGACGGTAAATCAACAGAGAGATTTATGGAGCTTTTGTCATAATGTAACAGCTCTGCTCATAACCAATATGATGTGCTCATACATGCAGGCATGACTCGCCAATCATATTGGTTATGGCTGAACTGTTAAAAATAATATGAAAAAATGGTGAATAGGTTTGATATTTGCAGATGATTGCTATATAATTATTGAGTTATTGCATTAATATTAATTCCTACGGATAATTATTGGAGGTACTTATGAAACAGTTACTTAGTAAAAAGATAGGACTAATATTTATTATAGTTCAGTTTTTGATTACGATAGGTCTTATAGGTCTTGTATTATATGTAGATATGCTGCCAACGAAATATCTTCTTCCTGCGGCGCTTATACTGATATTTATTTTGTTATATACATTTTTCAGTCAGATGTCAAAAAGGTTATATATTCTCGGAAGAGTTCTTTCTGGTATTTTCTGTGTTGTAATGGTTATAGGAGCAGGATACCTGTGGAAGGGATATTCTACTATTAATAACATGTCTGACGCTACCGTCAAGGTGGACGAGCTTGCAGTGATAGTCCTTAATGACGACCCGGCGCAGACTATTGATGATGCTGCAGGTTACAGCTTTGGAATTATATCTACTCTTGGAAGAGAATATACCGATTCAATGATTAACTCTATTCAGACTGACCTTAATACTACGATTGCAACTGTAGAATATGAGGATATGTATTCTCTTGTTGATGCACTGTATGAAAAAAAGGTTGGTGCAATTATATTTAATGAAGCATACAGAGGCTCCATTAAAGAGGAAAATCATCAAAACTTTGATACCGAGACAAGGGTTCTTGGTAATCATCAGATAGAGACAGTTGTAGAAGTTGAAGAGACAGAAGATAAGAATGAAGACCTTAAGAAGCCTTTTATAATGTATCTCAGCGGAATAGATACTTATGGCGAACTTGCAAAGACAAGCCGAAGCGATGTTAATATAATAGCAGTAGTTAATCCTGAGACAGCTCAGATACTTCTCGTTAATACGCCGCGTGACTATTATGTTCCTCTGTCAATTTCAAACGGAGTGTGCGATAAGCTTACCCATGCCGGTATATATGGTGTGGATGTGTCTATTGAAACTCTTGAGATGCTTTATGATATTGATATTGACTATTATGTAAGAGTCAACTTCTCAGGACTGAAGGAGATTGTAGATTCACTCGGAGGAGTTAAAGTATATTCAGACATAGCGTTTACTTCCGACTGGGGACCAAGCTTTAAGAAAGGCTATAACAATGTCAACGGAAAAGAAGCCCTTGCATTCTGCCGTGAAAGACATCATCTGGAAAGCCTTGGCGGTGACAGACAGCGTGGACGTAATCATCAGCACATGATATCCGCTATACTTGATAAAGCGACGTCGCCTAAGATTATTACCAAATTTTCAAAGCTTATGAACAGCCTTGAAGGTGCGTTTGAGACTAATATGAAAACTAAGAAAATAACGAGATATGTTAAGTTCCAGATGGATGAGACGCCTGCATGGAATATCGAATCAATTGGCGTAGACGGAACAGGAGGGCACAGCTATACGTATTCGGTTAAGTCCCAAAAGCTGTGGGTTATGTATCCTGATGAATCCACTATAGAGGATGCAAAGAAAGATATTCAGACGATTCTTGACGGAAAAAAACTTAAGCAGGCCAAGAAAGATAAAGATGACAGTACGGATAGTAAGAATGATACGGACAGTAAGAACGATACAGACAGTAAAGAGTAAATTGTATTTGGGGGTATTGCGTTGGTAGGCAGATGGATTAGAGACGGTAAATTATCGGTTTTTTTCCGCATAATGCTTGTAATGCTTGATATAATCAGTATAAATTTAAGCTCATATCTTGCGCTTCTTATAAGATTTGAGCTTAAATGGTCATCCATAGAGCCTCAATGTCTTATGGCTGTAAATAGGATGTGTATACCTAATACTATAACAACACTGCTTATATTTCTTGTTCTGAGGTTGTATCACAGCCTGTGGAGATATGCAAGCGTAAGGGAATTTTTCAATGTTGCCCTTGCCTGCATATGTTCATCTATAATACACATTACATCATTGTTTTTATGCTACAGGTATTTTACAAAAAGCTATGTAATTGTGTATACAATGCTGCTTCTTGTGTTTGTATTTATAATACGTTTTTCGTACCGAATCAGCAGACATATTTTCAGTATGTACAGTCATGGCAAAGAACCGAGAAATACAATGATTATAGGAGCCGGTGAAGCGGGCAATATGCTTATGAATGAGCTTGTTATGAGTAATATGCTGGATTCACGTATTAAATGCTTTATAGACGACGACAAATCAAAACATAACACATATATTCATGGCGTAAGGGTTATCGGAGGACGCGAGTGTATTCTGGACGCAGCAAAGAAGTATGATATTAATGAGATTATAATTGCTATTCCTACTGCGTCTAAAAAGACGATAAGTGAACTTGTCGATATATGTAAGCATACTAAAGGCGAACTTAAAATACTTCCCGGAATGTATCAGCTGGTCAATGGAGAAGCGACGCTTGATAAGCTGAGAAATGTTGAAATAGAAGACCTTCTCGGTCGTGACCCGGTAAAGGTAGATATAAAGTCGATTATGGAGTATGTATGCAATAAGGTGATTCTTGTTACAGGCGGCGGCGGTTCTATAGGAAGCGAGCTGTGCAGGCAGATTGCCGCACATTCTCCTAAGCAGCTTATTATTCTTGATATATATGAAAATAATGCGTATGACATTGAGCAGGAGCTTAAACATGATTATCCGGGACTCAATCTTGTCACTCTTATTGCTTCGGTAAGGAATACCGAAAGAATGGACAGCATATTTGCCAAATACAGACCGGACATTGTATATCATGCGGCAGCGCATAAGCATGTTCCGCTTATGGAAGACAGTCCTAATGAGGCAATTAAGAATAACGTATTTGGAACGTATAAAACGGCGGTTGCAGCCGATAAATACGGAACAAAAAGATTTGTGCTTATATCAACTGACAAAGCTGTCAATCCTACTAATATAATGGGAGCTTCAAAGCGCATATGCGAAATGATATTGCAGACCTTTAATAAGCGTTCAAATACAGAATTTGTTGCAGTACGCTTTGGCAATGTGCTTGGAAGCAACGGAAGTGTTATTCCGCTGTTTAGGAAGCAGATTGAGGCAGGCGGTCCTGTAACGGTAACGCATCCGGATATAATAAGATATTTTATGACAATAGAAGAAGCAGTATCGCTTGTGCTTCAGGCAGGAGCCTATGCTAAAGGCGGAGAAATATTTATTCTCGATATGGGGCAGCCTGTTAAGATTATGGACCTTGCGCGTAATCTTATAAGGCTTTCAGGCTATAAGCCTGATGAAGATATCGAGATTAAGATTACAGGCTTAAGACCGGGTGAGAAGCTTTATGAAGAGATGCTTATGAGTGAAGAAGGGCTTACTGATACTGCTAATTCGCTTATTCATGTCGGAAAGCCGCTTGTATTTGATGAAGAAGCATTCCTTAAGAAGCTTGAGGTTCTGTATGACCTTGCGTATAGTGAGTCTGATGATATTAAAAGCATTGTCGAGGAGATTGTCCCGACGTACAGGGAAAAGTCCGAGGATAAGATTCGTGATAAGAAGATAAAGGAAAGCCAGTTTACCCAGATAAAGGACAGGGAAGTAACACATAAGGAACTTGTTTTAATGAATAATCATAATAACAGTAATGGAGAAGATTGATGGAACAAATATCATTTTCACCGCCTGATATAACAGAAGAAGAGATTAATGAAGTAGCAGCGGCTTTAAGAAGCGGATGGATAACTACAGGACCCCGCACGAAGGAGCTTGAAAAAAAGCTTGCGGCTTACTGTGGTGCGGCAGGATGCATATGCCTTAATTCTTCTACTGCATCTATGGAGATGGCGCTTAGGATTCTCGGAGTAGGCCCGGGTGATGAAGTTATAACGACGGCTTATACTTATACGGCTACATGCAGCGTAATATGTCATGTCGGAGCTACGCCGGTGCTTGTTGATACCGAAAAAGATTCCTTTGAGATAAATTATGATGCCATAGGAGACGCAATCACGGAAAGAACGAAAGTCGTTATGCCTGTAGATATTGCAGGTATGATGTGTGATTATGACAGGATATATGACGTTCTCGAATCAAAAAAATATCTTTATAATCCGAAAGGCAAGCTTCAGGAAGCATTTGACAGGGTTATAATACTTGCTGATTCGGCGCACGGTCTGGGGGCTTCATATCATGGAATGAAAAGTGGTTCTGTAGCTGATTTTACCGCATTTTCTTTTCATGCCGTAAAGAATTTCACTACCGGCGAAGGCGGCGCTATAGTGTGGCGTAAAAATGATAATATAGATGATGACAGTCTGTATCATATGTTTCAGCTTATGTCTCTGCATGGTCAGTCGAAAGACGCTCTTGCTAAGACAAAACTCGGCGGATGGGAATATGATATCGTAGCGCCTTATTACAAATGTAATATGACAGATATTATGGCCGCTATAGGTCTTGTGCAGTTTAGAAGATATGAAGGTCTTTTAAAAAGGCGAAAAGAGCTGATTAACAGATATAATAAAGGCATAGAATGTGACAGCGTGTCTGTGCTTTCACATAGTAAGGATGACAGGCAGTCAAGCGGACATCTTTATCTTGTAAGGCTGCTTGGAAAAGATACAGAATACCGTAATTATTTTATAGAAGAGATGGGAAGGAAAGGGATTCCGCTTAATGTTCATTATAAGCCGCTTCCGCTTCTTAGCGCATATCGTAATCTTGGTTTTAATATAAAGGATTATCCGAATGCGTATAAGATGTATTCTAATGAAGTAACGCTTCCTCTGCACACAAAGCTTTCTGATGAGCAGGTTGAATATATAATTGACAGCTTTAATGAAGTATTACACGGTTAAGGAGAGATATTGTTATGGTTATGCCGGACTGGAACGTGCTTCCGCACAGTATGAGAAATGAAAGAGTCAGAAAATATTATGATGTGCTTTGCAAAAAGAGACGAAGCCTTATTGTAAAGAGAGCGTTTGATATTGTGACGTCACTTATGCTTCTTATACTTCTTATGCCGGCATTTATATGTATTGCAATACTTATAAAACGGGACTCAGATGGTCCTGTAATATTTTCACAGACAAGAGTAACGTCATTTGACAGGAATTTTACGATATATAAGTTCCGCAGTATGGTTGAGCGTGCGCCTGAGCTTGGAAGTGAAGTTACGGTTGCAAATGACATGCGTATAACTAAAATCGGAGCTGTACTTAGAAAATACAGGCTGGATGAACTTCCTCAGCTTGTTAATGTATTAAAAGGCGATATGAGTTTTGTCGGAACAAGACCGGAAGTAAGAAAATATGTTGATGCATATTCGCCTGAAATGATGGCAACGCTTCTTATGCCGGCAGGAATAACTTCTGTTGCAAGCCTTAAGTATAAAGATGAAGACAGGCTGCTTGAAAATGCAGATGATGCAGACCGGATATATATAAAACGTATACTCCCGGATAAGATGAGATATAACCTGCGAAGCCTTAAGAGGTTTAGTCTTATCGGAGATTTGTGTACAATGGTAAGAACCATACTTGAGGTCTTTATGTAGTAATGCATAATGCGGGCTTTTAATATTTTATTTGTCTTCAAATATTTTTATCATACGTATCATTTCATTGTCTGCTTTAAAATTATCTATTATCTCAGAAAGTGATGTGTTTCGGACATATTTATTATTTTTCATAAAAGTAACAAATGTAATTAACCACAGTATAGGCCATAGTATTATAACTTTGTGCAGCTTTTGAAAACGCACTTTCATCTGATGATGTCCTTCCTTTAGATAAGTAAGGAAGGTTATTTTTTTATATGAAGTGCTGTTAATAAGAGAATTGCCGATATTAGTTCCGAAATCCCCATCAGTAAGAACCTTTTCAATAAAACGTCCGCATATTTTTTCATCATAATGAGTATCTGAAGCAATAGTATCATCAAGCTCTAAATAAAGCCTTAATGTTTCAATTATGATTTCATAAAAATGTAAAATACCCGAATCATCGCACCATTTTTTAAGGAGTGCGTAATCTATTTCGCTGTCAAAGCGTGTAAGAAATGCTTTGTAGTCGTATAAAAGCCTTATGCCAAATCCGCTGTACATATAGTGGTTGAGCATATGGTGCAGCATATAAAATGCATTTTCTGTAGGAGGAAAAACGTTATATGTATATCCATTAACCACTATGCTGTAATCTGACAGGGCATCTTCAGAAAATACCTTTTTAATAACATTGTTAGCCGGTGTATACTGATATTCGTCTACAACCTTATAATGAAGTTCAAGTATAAGTTTTTTGTTGCCGCCTGTACCATTATATATAAATTCATTATGATGTGAACTGTATTCTTCATTTAATATAAATCCGTGTTCGAGAAATATTTTACGGGCAGCTTTTATATCAGCTTTATTCAGAATATATATATCTACGTCGCCCTGTTTTCTTGTATCAGGCTGTTCATAGCATTCAGATAAATACAATCCTTTCATAAGAAAGTAGCGTATATTATTCTTTTCAAGCAGTGTTGTTATTAATTTTGTAAACTGTTCAAACAGATAGTAATTGCCGATAATTGTTTTCATCTGGCTCTTTATATTAGAAAGCGCAGAAGGGTCGTTCATATAGTAATCGCAAATAAAAGGGGTTGTAAAATGCTTAAGCGCCATAGAAAGAATATCAGAAGAGTATTCTTCCTGCAGCTCTTTGTTATAACTGCCGCATATCATGGATAGATAAATATTGTATAAAGCTTTCATGGTTATCTACGGTTCCTCTTTTTGAATTCTGATATGATTTTAGTATACAACAAATCTAGTTTGTTGTATACTGTAAATATCAATAAATTGAGGTGAGTGGCGTGCAAGTACATAAATTATATATATTGCGGCGAATAGCTGATGAATACTGCCTTGTTCCAACAGGAGAATCAGTATGGAGCAACAACAATATAATAACTATAAGTGAGGCAGCCGCATTTTTATACGATAATATTGAAGAAGTTCGGACAGAGAAAGAACTGAGCGAACTTCTTGTTAATGAGTATGGTATAGATAAAGCTACCGCTGATAATGACACAAGGGAGTTTCTTGATTATCTTGAAAATCAGGGTATTATCCGTTTTTCTTAGCTCTGAAGCGAAGCGTTGGGTCAAGAATCTTTTTCCTGATACGAAGCGATGAAGGAGTTACTTCAAGCAGTTCGTCTGTATCAATGTAATCCAAAGCCTGCTCAAGGCTTAAGATTTTTGGAGGAGTGAGTCGCAGTGCGTCATCAGAACCTGATGCACGTGTATTGGTAAGCTGCTTTTTCTTGCATACATTTACTTCAATATCATCGCTTTTGCCGTTTTCGCCGACAATCATTCCGGCATATACTTTTTCACCAGGACCGATAAATAAAGTTCCGCGTTCCTGTGCGTTAAACAGACCGTAGGTTATTGTTTCTCCTGTTTCAAATGCTATAAGGGAACCCTGTTTTCTGTATGCAATATCGCCTTTATACGGCATATAGCTGTCAAATACAGTATTAATAACACCGTTTCCTTTAGTATCTGTAAGAAATTCACCCCGGTATCCGATAAGACCTCGTGAAGGAATAAGGAATTCAAGTCTTGTATAACCTGCTCCGAGAGGCGACATTCCCTGCAGTTCGCCTTTACGGCTGCTAAGTTTTTCTATAACAGTTCCCTGAAATTCATCAGGTATATCAACAAAGGCTCTTTCAATAGGTTCAAGCTTTTTGCCTCGTTCATCTGTTTTATAAAGAACCTCCGCTTTACTTACGGCAAATTCGTATCCCTCACGGCGCATATTTTCAATAAGAACTGAAAGGTGAAGTTCGCCTCGCCCTGATACCTTGAATGTTTCGGTTGAGTCGGTTTCCTCAACGCGAAGGCTTACATCAGTATTGAGCATCTTAAACAGTCTGTCGCGAAGGTGTCTTGAGGTTACATATTTACCTTCTGTTCCGGCAAATGGGCTGTCATTAACAATGAAATCCATTGATATAGTAGGTTCGGATATTTTCTGGAATGGAATTGGCACCGGGTTTTCAGGTGAACATATGGTGTCTCCTATATGAAGGTCTGCGATACCTGATATAGCTACTACGTCGCCGATGCCTGCCTCCTCTATCTCAATACGTTTAAGACCGTCAAATACATAAAGCTTGCTTATCTTTACACGTGACAGTTTAGTTTCATCATGTGCATTGGCGATAACAGCTTCCTGATTAACCTTTAATGTTCCATTGTCAATTTTTCCGATTCCTATTCGTCCGACATATTCGTTATAGTCGATTGTGCTTATAAGAACCTGGGTTCCCGCGTCAGGGTCGCCGCATGGCGCAGGTATATAATTAATAATTGCTTCAAATAAATCTGTCATATCGTCTTTTGGATTATCTAATGAAGCAGTTGCATATCCGCCCTTTGCAGAAGCGAATATAAACGGACAGTCAAGCTGTGATTCATCAGCGTCAAGGTCAATAAATAATTCAAGAACTTCGTCCACAACTTCATCAGGCCTTGCGTCAGGACGGTCTATTTTATTAATACATACAATGACAGGAA
>ERZ824480.1032-NODE-1032-length-27529-cov-4.359176_pt1 | contig 27529 bp, 23 predicted proteins | sample MGYA00519861_ERZ824480 | MGnify/ENA primary metagenome ERZ824480 (study PRJEB31778, sample SAMEA3449152) | human gut metagenome | biome: human gut; feature: human-associated habitat; material: faeces | place: United Kingdom | collected 2010/2012 ... | reverse complement strand
CTGCGCATCCTCGCGGAGCGTATATCAGATGGGAGATTGGACTCCCACTAATACAAATTTGTTACCCGCCGCCTATAGAGATGGGAGTCATCTCCCATCTGATATATACTGTTCTTAAAGCTGTCTAAGCAACTTAAAAATATCATCTTTCTTTGCAAGTCCATCTGAAAATGCCGTTGCCCCTCCGGCTGCTGTTCCAAGCTTAAGAGCATATTCATAATCCCCCTTAGCACACCCTGCCAAAAATCCCGCAACCATTGAGTCTCCTGCCCCTACGGAATTCTTAACCTGTCCTTTGCACACTCCGCAAACGTGTGTTTTGCCGAATTCATCAAGAAGAATTGCACCATCGCCCGCCATTGACACAAGTACATTTACTGCGCCCATATCTTTAAGCTTTCCTGCATATTTAACAATTTCCTCATTAGTATTAATTGTAACTCCGAAAATATCGCCAAGCTCAAAGTTGTTAGGCTTTATAAGAAACGGTCTGTATTTTAATACATTTACAAGCAAGTCATCCGTTGCATCAACAACCGCTCTTATATTTCTGTCCTTAAGACGTTCCAATATTCTTTCGTATATGTCCGACGGCAGATAGGAAGGTATACTTCCTGCAAGTATTACTCCGTCGCCGTCCTTTATTCCATCAAGTCTGTCAAAAAGCTCATCAAGCTTTTCCGTAGGAATCTCAGGTCCCTGCCCATTGAGCTCAGTCTCCGCATGCGATTTAATCTTGACATTAATTCTCGTAAATCCTTTATTAAGGTGAACAAAATCTGTCTCAATTCCTGCATCAGTAAGTCCTTTTTCTATTGCCGCACCGGTAAAGCCCGCTACAAATCCCATTGCCTTTGACTTGATTCCAAGCTCGTTAAGAACCATAGATACATTAATACCCTTTCCGCCGAAATATATCTCTTCGCTTTTTGAACGATTAACTTTTCCGACCTGCAGCTCATCAGTATAAACAACATAATCAACAGCCGGATTAAAAGTAATTGTATAAATCACTTTACATAACCTCCTTTACTGACGTATAGGCGACATATCTTTCATCAGGAAGCATATCTGTTATAATATCTGCATTTCCGAGGCTGGCAAATGTGACTGAAGTTATATTGCCAAACTTAGAATGGTCAGCCAGAATATACGCTTTTGCACTCCTTCCTACAACCGATTTTTTAACTCTTGCTTCCCTTACGTCCGGAGTAGTGTATCCTGATGATATTGATATTCCGTTAGTTCCTATAAAACACTTTGAAAAATTGTAAGAATTAAGCGTCATAACGCAATCGGCTCCTACAACCGCTTCTGTAAGCAGTTTTATCTCTCCTCCCGGTATATATACTTTAAAATTTCTCTCCGCTAACTTTTTTGCATGTATAAATCCATTAGTAACATATGTTACTTCTTTTTCCGGCAGAAAATCTATCAGCTTCTGCGTAGTTGTTCCTGCGTCTATAAATATGAAATCTCCATCTTCAACAAGCGTAGCTGCATATTCCGCAATAGCTGTCTTTTCTTCCATAAACAAATGAGTCTTTTCTTCAACATTTCTCTCTATATGAGTAAACTTTGAATCAACTGCGATAGCTCCTCCATGAACCTTAACCAGTTTGCCCATATCCGCAAGGCAGCACAAATCCCTTCGTATTGTAGAAACAGAAGAATTAAGCATCTCGCAAAGCTCACTAATCTTCACGCTTCTGTTTTTGTTGACCTGATCAAGTATAATTGCCTGGCGTTCTTCGGTAAGCATATTAATCACCTCCACAATGTATTTTTTATTATTTTTGGTGTTTTATGAACTATTTTGAATCTTTATGACGTTATAATAACATATGATTTTTAGAATTGCAAGCATTTTTGTTCAAAAAAGTTCAGAAAAATGAATTATTTTGAACGTTTTTGTTTTAGAATATTAATACAAAAAGAAATAGCACCCTCAACCGTCCAAAGTGTAGGTGCTAATCTTTTATTATCATTATAACACATTTATCTGATAAACATACGTATAAGCTTCTCATACATTTTTTTATATGGCTGATATCGCATAGGCAAATCAAGCCACGTATATTTTTTTACTATACTCTTTTCATGTGAGAACGTATCAAAGCTTTTCTTTCCATGATAGCTGCCCATTCCGCTGTTTCCCACTCCGCCGAAGCCCATTGCAGACGTCGCAAGATGTATAATTGTATCGTTTACACAGCCGCCGCCAAATGGTACTGTATTAAGAAATCTCTTTTCAGTATCGAAATCGGAAGTAAACAGGTATAATGCAAGCGGCTCAGGTCTGCTCTTTACAAATTCATATGCTTTGTCAATACATGAAACCTCTATAACCGGAAGAACCGGTCCGAATATTTCCTCCTGCATGACGGCGTCGTTTTCAGTTACTCCGTCAAGTACAGTCGGAGCTATCTGAAGCGAAGCTTTTCTGCCATAACCTCCCGTTACCGTTTTATTCTTATCTATAAGTCCCATTACACGGTTATAATGCTTCTCATTAATCATTTTACCGTAATTTTTATTATCAAGGGGCTCGTCGCCGTACTGAAGCCGTATCTGCTTTATAATCTCATCTACAAGCTCGTCCTTTATGCTCTTTTCTGCAAGAATATAATCCGGTGCGACACAGGTTTGTCCGCAATTAAGATATTTACCGAATACGATACGCTTTGCAGCCATTTTAATATCGGCAGTATGGTCTACAATACATGGGCTTTTACCGCCGAGCTCAAGAGTTACCGGCGTCAGATGCTTAGACGCCTTTTCCATAACAAGCTTACCGACGCTTACTCCGCCCGTAAAAAATATATAATCAAATTTCTGGTCAAGCAGCGCGCTGTTTTCTTTTCTTCCGCCTAAAACAACTGCAACATACTCCTCCGGAAATATATCGCTTATCATTGCCTTTATAACGGCAGAGGTTGCAGGCGAGTACGCCGACGGCTTTATTATACAGCAATTGCCTGCCGCTATTGCCCCAATTAACGGTTCCAGCGTAAGAAGAACCGGATAGTTCCAAGGCGACATAACAAGAGTAACTCCGTATGGTTCCTTAACAACAAAGCTTTTTGCGGCAAATTGCGCAAGAGGCGTCCTTACGTGTTTTCTTCTGCTCCATTTTTTCATGTGTTTTATCATATAACCAAGCTCTGACATCGTAAGACCTGTTTCGCACATATAAGCTTCATGTACTGATTTATTAAGATCATCCTTAAGAGCCGCATTTAATCTGCTCTCCCAAGCCTTTAAAGCCGCATAAAGCTTTTTAAGCGCCTGCATTCTATACGAAATATCTGTAGTGCATCCGGTATTAAAAAAATCTCTCTGTCTTCTTACTAATTCTTCTATATCCAATTTCATTATCCTCCGATAATCTCATACATAGCTGCAAGTTCTTTTTTGCCCATAAGCTTCGGAACAGGATACAGAGGATTAGCTTCCGCATCCGCATGCTTTGCCATTACCCCTATATCGCTTTCCTGAATTTCAGGTATATGCCTAGGAATATTCATATAATCATTCATTTCCTGAACCCAGTCGATAAACATTGCAGCTGTTGTGCTGTCATCATATCCTTCTTTTACAACTTCTGTTCTTCTGGCAAGCTCTGAAAGCTTTCTTTCACAGCTTGAACCGTACTCACGGAGCATTATAGGCAGTATAACCGCATTGGCATGTCCGTGTGCAATTCCGTATTGTCCTCCCAGAGAATGTGCAATGGCATGAACATAACCGACATACGACTGCGAAAATGCAATTCCTGCATAATATGCCGCTCTTAACATGGCGTCTCTTGCCTTACAGTCATTCCCATTATCATACGCTCTTTTAAGATATTTATATATAAGCTTTACTGCATATTCAGCTTTCTTTCTTGTATTAGCTGTAGTTGAACCTCCTATATAAGCTTCAACGGCATGAGTCAGCGCGTCCATTCCCGTTGTAGCAGTAAGCGCAGGAGGAAGCCCCATCGTAACCCTGTAGTCAAGAACTGCATATCTGGGTATAAGCGAAAAATCATTTATAGGATATTTATGATGTTCTTTGCCGTCCGTTATAACTGCCGCCAGCGTCGTTTCACTTCCCGTTCCTGCCGTAGTCGGAATTGCAACAAGAAGCGGAAGTTTTTTATGTATTTTTAACAGACCCTTCATGCTTCTGACTGACTGGCTCGGTTTTACAACTCTTGCACCGCACACCTTGGCACAATCCATAGACGACCCGCCGCCGAATGCAACTATAGCCTGGCACTGTTCTTTTATATATAATTTCCGCGCTTCCTCAACATTATCAATTGTAGGATTGGCAACTGTATTATCATAAACGACAGTATATATTTTCCTTTTCTTAAATGCATCCTCGAGATAAGATGTTATTCCAAGATTTCTTATACCTTTATCGGTTACAAGCAGCACTCTCGTTATATGCTTCTTCTTAAGCAACGGAACTAAATCTTCTATATTTCTCATTATCTTTGGCTCCCTGTACGGAAGAAACGGTATTGCAATATGAAAACACTGCTGAAAAATTCTGCAATATACTTTTCTGACCGGATTCATCAGTATTCTCCTTTATATCATATTTTTTAAGGCGTATTTATTTCCTAATAGATATTATCATATACATTTTTTTATTACAAGTTCAGTTATCTGCGCACGCAAATTAAAAGTCCCCACACACGCGAAAGGAAAATGAGCCTGAAGAAAATGCAATATAGAGCTCAAAAAAACATGAATGGGGACTTTTAAATCAAATACCCCGCATCAGTCGCTAAATAGACATGCAAACACGTCCACTTGGCTCGCTGCTTTGCGAGAATAAACAGCCTCTTTTTGATAGTTTTAAATATTTACAATAAGGTGTACTTTTTGGCGTGGCGTTTCCGTGAATAGCAACTGTTTTTTTATAATGAATATTTTTTAGATTTTATATTGAAAAACAGATATTTTGATAGTATTATAGTTTCCATAAACAACTTCTATGTATTTACAAAAAAGTACACATTTTTGCAAAATTCCCTTTTACGGATTTTTAATTTTCACTACATTCATTTTCATATATTCCAGCCTTGTAACGGAAAGACGATATTGGCATTCCAAGAGTTTTTGCTGCATCTGAGCATGTGATTTTACCTGCCTTAAAATGTTGATAAACACTATAAAAATTCTCAGGCAGCGGATGCGGCGGACGTCCGAATTTTACGCCTCGTGACTTTGCCGCTGCAATTCCCTCAGCCTGACGCTTTCTGATATTATTACGTTCATTTTCTGCGACAAATGACAATATTTGAAGTACAAGGTCTGCTATAAAAGTACCCATCAGGTCTTTTCCGTTTCTTGTATCAAGTAAAGGCATATCTATTACACATATATCAACGCCTATCTCTTTTATAATGAATTTCCACTGATTCTGAATCTCCTCATAATTACGTCCCAGACGGTCAATGCTTAATATATAAAGTAAATCTCCTGCCTTAAGCTTATTCATAAGTTTCATGTAATTAGGACGCTCAAAATTTTTTCCCGATTGCTTATCCATAAATATATTTTCATACGGAACAGCTTTTTGACGCATTGCAATTATCTGCCGGTCCTCATTCTGGTCTATAGATGATACTCTGACATAACCATATATACTCATTTCATATACTCCCTTCTATTAATAACACTGTTAGGTACTATTCACGTAACCGCCACGCCTTATTCGCATTCGTCGCCTTGACAGGCTCCAGTTTCGTGCTACGCACTAAGACTGCTCATATGGGGCGGTTCCTGCTTCACAGGTCCTTAACTGATTTAGACAAATCCTTAGTCATGCAAGCAAGACGAGAATTTGTCTAAATCAGTTAGACCGTGAATAGTAACACTGTTACTAATATTATATAAAACCTCTTGCATATTCATACAAGCTGTGTTATACTTTGCAGAACAAACGTTCCGAACAGGTGATTGCTTTATGGTTATACTTGAGAATGCCTCGATTGATGAAAAATTAAAGATACTTGCGGATTCTGCCAAATACGACGTTGCATGTACGTCAAGCGGCGTAGAAAGAAAAGCTGAAAAGGGCAGTATCGGCTCTACATGCGCAAGCGGTATATGCCACAGCTTTGCTGCCGACGGACGGTGTATATCTTTGCTAAAGGTTCTGTATACCAATGAATGCATATACAACTGCAGATACTGTATTAACCGTGCCGATAACGACGTTCCACGAGTTTCATTTACCCCTGAAGAACTCTGCACGTTGACTATGGAATTTTATAAACGCAATTATATAGAAGGACTGTTTTTAAGCTCAGGAATATTACGCTCTCCTGACTATACAATGGAGCTTATTATTGAAAGTCTCCGTATGCTTAGAGAGGATTATCATTTTGGCGGCTATATCCACTGTAAGGCGATACCCGGCACATCACCCGAGCTTGTAGAACTTGCCGGCTGGTATGCAGACCGTATGAGTATTAATCTTGAGCTTCCTACAGCCGACGGATTAAAGCGCCTTGCCCCTAACAAAACCCGTGCCAGGATATTGCAGCCAATGCGACAGATTCAGCTTGGCATGAATGAAAGCCAGAGACTTCTTGGTATGAAAGGCGGTAACAAAAGCGCATACTGGTACACACAGAAACGCCTCGGCAATAATCAGAATATGCTTCATACAAAGAACACCTCATTAGACGCCGCTGCTTCCGATACCACTAAGACTGATATAGCAGCTCCTGATACTGCGTCAGGTTCTTCCCTTGCCACACTAAGACATCACCCGGGGCAGCTTGTGAAGAGAGGCTTTGTACCTGCCGGACAGAGCACTCAGATGATTATCGGAGCGTCAGGTGAGACGGACCTTGAAATTATATCTGTAACAGAAGCTTTATACCAAAAGTTTGATTTAAAACGTGTATTTTATTCCGCATTTATTAATGTTAATCAGGACAGTACCCTCCCTGCTCTTTCGGACGGACCGCCTCTTGCCAGAGAACACCGTCTGTATCAGGCAGACTGGCTTTTAAGGTATTATGGATTTTGTGCAAATGATATTTTAAGCAGAGAACGCCCTAATTTCAATCCGTTTCTTGACCCGAAATGCGACTGGGCGCTAAGACATCTTGAAAAATTTCCTGTTGAGATTAACAAAGCAGATTATGACACTCTGTTAAAGGTTCCCGGAATAGGCACAAAGTCAGCCGGAAGGATAGTTAAAGCCCGTAGAATGGGAACACTTGATTTTAATGATTTGAAGCATATCGGAGTTGTATTAAAGCGCGCAGTCTACTTTATTACATGTAAAGGAAAGATGTTCCAAAGCAACATACGCATTAATGAAGACTGGATAACAAAGCGTCTGCTTAGTAATGATATAAGACTACGGGAAAATGTATCCGACAATAATATCACCTACAGCCAGATGCACCTTTTTGATTTTGCACCACAGGGAGGCGCCAAATGAAACCCACACGCATATACCAGTGTCCCGATACAATTGATGGTATGCTTACGGGAATATATGAAGCAGGTATATCACGTTACGGACACGATTATATAAAACTTGAAGTCACAGAGCCGGGAACTCCAACGTCCATGTCTCTTTTTTCAGAATACATAGAGATATCCGAAGACCCGGTAAAGGCAGACAATGTGGCAGAGAGCATACAAAAGAACATATCATCTGCTGCTTATAATTACACAATATCCGCTCTTTTATCTGCTGATGCGGATAAGGCAAATATCGCTTATCATTTTCTTGTATACGGCTTTCATGTCGGACCGCGTATCATATCTGCGCTTCAGGTTTCATGGGTACGTCAGATATTTGAACTTAAACGCTCAGTAATGAACGAAGCACATTTTTTCAGAGAATTTCTGCGCTTTTCACAATCAGACAGACTGTATATATCGGTTATTGAGCCAAAAAGCAGAGTTGTCTCACTGATTATGCCGCATTTTTCCGACAGGCTTAACTGCGAATCGTTTATAATATATGACAAAACGCACTGTGAAGCAGGAATACATCCTGCATCAGGCGAATGGTTTATAAAAAATACTTTACCTGATGAAGGACAAATCTTAGAAAATATGTATAATAATAAAGATGAGCTTACAGCATTATGGAAGACATTTTTTGATTCAATAGCAATAAAAGAGCGCATTAACCCGGCATTACAGCGAAACATGCTTCCGCTTCATTTCAGAAAACATATGTCAGAATTTATGGGTACAGAATAAAAGCACAATACAACAACTTAGGGAGGAACAGCGTGGACAATATTAACTGGTTTGACAAACGATACTACTCACTTAACGCATACTTTAAGAACAGATATGGCAAGAGAATTAATAAAATAGCCGTTGACGCAGGTCTTAGCTGTCCTAACCGCGACGGCACAATTGACAACAGAGGATGCATATTCTGCAGCACAGGCGGAAGCGGAGATTTTGCCGTTACACTTTCTTGCGCACTCGATATATGCAATAACGCACAGGATGAAAAGTATGTAATATATTTTCAGGCATTTACCAACACCTACGGAGATACAGACTATCTTTGTGATATATACACTAAGGCTCTTTCACATAAAAACGTAGCCGGAATATCTATAGGCACTCGCCCGGACTGCCTTGGTACTGATATACTAAATTTATTGCAAAAGCTTAATTCTACTTTTGTAGCACAGGATAAATTCATATGGATTGAACTTGGACTTCAGACAATCCATGAAAGCACGGCTGTTTATATAAGAAGAGGATATCCTCTGTCCATATATGACAAAGCCATATCCTCCCTTAATTCAATAAATATTCCGTATATAACACACGTAATCTTAGGCCTTCCGAATGAATCGCATGAAATGATGCTCAATACCGTGCGCTATGTATGTAAAGACAGCAATCTGTTCGGAATAAAGCTTCAGCTTCTTCATGTTCTTAAAGGAACTGACCTTGCGGATGATTATATGAACGGAAAGTTTCAGACTCTTGAGCTTTCAGAATATCTTAATATTGTAACAAAGTGTCTTCAGTACATTCCAAAAAATGTCGTTATCCACCGCGTCACCGGCGATGGTCCTAAAAATATACTTATTGCGCCAAAATGGTCCGGCAATAAGAAAAATGTACTTAATTCCCTAGGCAGACTTATGAAAGAAGAAAATATACAGCAAGGCGACTGCGTCTGTTAAAAACTATCCAAACGCCCTGTTTATCTCCTCTTCTTCATACTGACGGGTATAAAGCGAATGATAATACCCCTTTTGTGCAATTAAGGCGTCATGTTTTCCCTGCTCAACTATCTTTCCGTCACGCACCACCAGAATCAAATCCGCATTTCTGACAGTTGACAGACGATGTGCAATCACAATCGAAGTTCTTCCTTTTATAATAGTATCAATAGCAGACTGGATTCGCTGCTCCGTTATAGTATCGACAGAAGCTGTAGCTTCATCAAGTATTATAATCTTCGGATTAGAAAGAATCGCCCTTGCAAATGACATAAGCTGCTTTTCACCTGTAGACAGCAAATCTCCGCCTTCCCCGACGTCACTTTCAAGACCTTTTTCAAGTTTATTTATGACATCATCCGCAGACACCAGTTTAAGCGCTTTGGCAATCTCTTCATCTGTAGCGGATGGATTACCGTACATCAGATTTTCCCTTACCGTGCCTGAAAACAGATGCGGAGTCTGAAGCACATATCCTATTGCGCTGTGAAGCCATAGCTGGGAGCGCTCTCTTGCATCTTTTCCGTCAATAAGAATCCTGCCTTTCGTCGGCTCAAAAAATCTGCATACAAGATTTACAAGCGTAGATTTTCCTGCTCCCGTTTCTCCGACAATCGCAATATTCATGCCAAACGGAATCTTAAGGTTAAAATTCTCCAATACATATTCGTCACCGTCGGGATACATAAAGCTTACATCCTGAAACTCAATATCTCCTTTTATATCTTCCCAGTTCTCGTATTTCGGATTAAAACTATCTCCGTATTTTTCTATAACCTCAGGAGTATCGGTAACATCTGATTCAGTCTCCATCAGATGTGTAAAACGCTCAATATTAACCTGAGTAGTTATAAGGTCGGAAATACAGTCAACAAGCCACCTTATCGGCTCCATCATGCCTTGTGCATATGACATGAACATAGAAAATGTACCGACTTCATTCTCAGCAATATAACCGCCCCGCCAAAGCACAATTGCAATCGCACACGAAGATGCAAAATGCATTGTAGCCGCAAATAATCCTCTAAGCCTTGCACCCTGTACGGATTTATTGAACATTGCATCCGTATCCTTTATAAAATGCCTGCTCATTTTTTCTTCAATAACAAGCGTTTTTATAGTCTTTGCCCCGGTAATTCCTTCATTAAAATTCCCTGTAATTGTCGAGTTAATTTCTCTGATTTCCCTGTTTACCTTAATCAGTCTCTTCTGAAATACAGAAAACATAATTACAATAAGTGGAATAATCAGCACTACAAAAAAAGCCAGCTTTGCATTAACCGCAAACATTACAATAATAGAACCTGCAAGATAGGAAAGATGCCATACAGCGTCCATAAGCCTCCACGATACCAGTGTTCCGATACGCGCTGTATCACTCATAACCCTCGCATGTATATATCCAACACTATTTTGGTTATAATATGAAAATGAAAGTGTCTGTAAATGCTTAAAAGCCGCATTTCTCAAATCACGGTTTATGCTTACCTCAATCTGCGTCGCACGTGAAGCAGAAATATAATTAGTAATACCTGCAAATATAATAGTAACCAAATAAATAATTATAAACTGCGGCAGCGTATCAAGAATACTCATACCAACAAAATGATTTAATGCATACCTTTGGTAAATCGGAAGAAGAATATCTGTAAGACTTCCTCCCAGGCCACACAATATCATAATTGTTATAATTAAACGGTATTTTTTCATATATGGAATAATTTTTCCTACACCGAAAAATCTCATACCTGTATTTTCCTTTCCTATACCTCGTTTTCAGTCTTATTGCCTGACTGAATCTCATATATTTTCTGATATATTCCTCCGGCAGATTTTAACATCTGATGAGTTCCCTGCTCCACAATCTTACCCCGGTCAAGTACAATAATTTTATCCGCCTTACTTAAAGTCGTAATTCTGTGGGAAATAAGTATTACGCTTGATTTATGAAAATGCTTTTCAAGCGCATTTCGTATTTTTTCATCAGTCTCCGTATCAACAGCCGAAAGTGAATCGTCAAAAATCATAATCGGCGTATTCTGGGTAAGAATTCTTGCAATTGCAGTTCTCTGCTTCTGACCTCCCGAAAGAGTAACGCCGCGCTCCCCGACAAATGTATCATAACCCTTTTTAAACCCGGATATAGTATCTTCCATACATGCGGTTCTTGCCGCTTCACGTATCTCGCTTAATGTAATATCCTGTCTTGTAATCCCGATATTTTCCGCAAGCGTCCTTGAGAATAAAAATGGTTCCTGTAAAACCATTCCTATATTGCTTCTAAGATGCTCTGACTTTATATCTGCAATATTAACTCCCCCGATAGTTATCTGTCCTGAATTCTCAGGCAAATCGTAAAGCCTGTCCAAAAGAAGCATAAGCGTAGATTTTCCGCTTCCGGTTCCTCCAAGTATTCCAAGCGTACTTCCGCCCTTCATAGTAAAGGAAATGTTTGAAAGCACTTCCGTACAGCCCTCATATGCAAAGCTTACATTGTCAAATACAATATCGCCGTCCATCGGAGGCGTAACTGCGTCCGGCTTATCGGATTCTGTCTCCGACTCCATAATATAGCGTATACGGCCTGCTGCAACTCTTGCCTGACTCATATCAGAAATCATACGTCCAAGCTGTCTAATCGGCCACACAAGAAGTGAATTATATGAAATAAATGCAATATACTCGCCTGCGCTCATAGTATTTTTAATACAAAATACCGCTCCAAATACAACAACAAGCATAACCTGAAGCCCGGACAATATATCCGATGTGCTCCAAAACCTGCTCATAAGCTTCGCAAGCTTAACCCACAAGCCGGTATATTTTTCATTATGCGCGACAAATCTCTTCCTCTCGTACTCCTCTCTTCCGAAAGTACGCACCACACGCACACCGGTAAGATTTTCCTGAGCCATAGCGGACAATATACCTTCATTTTCATCACATTCTTTAAAACCGCGCCCTATTTTTTTATGGAATGTAAATGAATAACACATAATAACAGGCATAGGTGCGATTGCTATAACAGCAAGAAAAGCGTTCATAGAAAGCATAAATGATATTGAAAGCACAAGCAGTATCACAATACGAAAAACCGATGTAAGCTGCTCTGAAACGAAATTCTTTACAGTATCTATATCAGACGTACATCTTTGAATAATATCGCCGGTATGATTTTTCATATGCCACGAATAAGGCAGATGCTCTATATGTGAGAATAATGAATCTCTCATATTTTTAACGAATTTTTCCGAAGCCTTTGTATTACTGACACGGAAAATATACTGGAAAACAACCTTAACCAGAGCTACTATTACAATAGCTATCGCCATAATCCAAATATGCTGTTTAAGATATGTAAATCCTCCAAAAACATTTACGATACTCATTATAATATCGGAGAACTCCGAAGGATTACCGCCAATGACATTATCTACCGCCATACGAATAATCTGAGGATTAATCATATCTGCCAAAGCCATTATTACGGCAGAAAATATACTTACCAGAAACATCATCCGGCATCCTTTAAGAAATTCCCAAATCATTGATGTTGTTTTATTTTTTTTCTTCATTTTCTCTACCACTTATAATTAAAAATTAAAGAAATCCCAAAAATTCAGCATTTTCAGGACTTACAAGTAGTGGAGTAGGCGGGAATCGAACCCGCGTCCAAAGCATCTTCCACCGTACTTCTACAAGCTTAGCCATTCTTTTAACATTCCCTCTGCCATACCCCGAATGGCGGGGTTATGGGGTTGGTAGCTTTTTAATACGCCCATATGCTAAAAGCATCACATATGTCGTTTCCTGCATAGATGATGCCCGCCCCGCTATGTGCAGGTGCAAAGCGGCGGACAGCTGCCATTAGGCAGCGAGTGCTAAATTATCTTCAGCGTTTAATTTTAATTTAAGATTTGACGCATCTTCTGCGGCTTGCTTCTCCAGCTTCTAATACCCTGTCGAAACCTTTACTACCCCAAAAATATAAATTAGTATATAATAATACATACTCTCTGTCAAATGTGCAGAGACGTCGATTTGAAACTTCTTTCGGCATCGCGCCTCTGGTCTTTTTTCGCTATATCCTGTCTCTTATCATAAAGCTTTTTACCTTTTGCAAGACCAATCTCAACCTTTGCAAGGCTTCCTTTAAAGTATATCTGAAGCGGCACCAGAGTATACCCCTTCTGCGCTATTTTTCCTGTAATTTTTCTGATTTCACTTCTGTGCAAAAGAAGCTTCTTAATACGAAGCGGGTCTTTATTAAATATATTACCCTTTTCATATGGGCTTATATGCATGTTATATACAAATACTTCGCCATGATCTATTCTGATAAATGATTCTTTAATACTGCATTTTCCCATACGAAGCGACTTAACCTCTGTTCCATATAATTCTATTCCGGCCTCATATTTTTCCTCTATAAAATAATCGTGATAAGCCTTTTTATTATTTGCAATCAGCTTAGTCTGTTCAGCTCCCATAATCTATAACCTCATCAAACATAAAATCAACTGTCCTGGTTTCCACAGATGCACGCACAACAACCACCCTTACTCTCTGTCCGAGTTCATAGGTCTTACCGCTGTAGCGTCCTGTCATCCTGTATCTGTTTTCCTCAAATTCATAATCGTCATCATACATATCTTCCACTCTTACCATACCTTCAACAGTATTGGCAAGCGCAACGTATATTCCCCAGCCTGTAACACCGGATATTATACCATCATATGATTCTCCGATATGGTCAAGCATATATTCAGCCTTTTTAAGCTTATGAACCTCGCGCTCCGCTTCCTCCGCGCGCCTTTCCATTTTACTTGAAAACCCTGCAATATCCGGGAGTATCTCATTATAATGGTCTATACGTTCCTCGTCAAGCTTTCCTTTAAGATTCTCCTTAATAATCCGGTGAATCATCAAATCAGGATATCTTCTTATAGGAGAAGTGAAATGGCAGTAATATTTGGCGGCAAGACCAAAGTGTCCGTCTGCTCCGGTAGTATATTTCGCTCGCTTCATTGACCTTAGCGTAAGTCTGCTTATAAGGTCTTCTTCAGGCACACCCTGAATCTGCGCAAGCAGCTTTTGCACTTCCATCGGATGAATCTCGCTTCCCACCGTCCTGACTTTATAACCAAAATTGCTGATAAATACTGATAATTCACGCATTTTCATTATATCAGGCGATTCGTGGGAACGGTAAATGAACGGAAGCTCCTGCCAATAATAATCCTCGGCAATTGTCTCATTGGTTACAAGCATAAATTCCTCAATTATTCTCGTAGCCACATTTCTTTCATAAGGCTTTATATCAATAGGCTTTCCCTTCTTATCAAGAATAATCTTGCTTTCAGGGAAATCAAAATCTATTGCTCCCTTTTTCTGCCTTATACCTATGCGAAGCTCTGATAACTCTTTCATAAGCATAAGCATATCTGCTACATCATCATATTTTTTATATTCCTTTTTACCTGTTACTATGTTATTCACTTCATTATATGACATTCTGTGATTAACATTAATAACAGTTTCAGCTATCTCGTGCGAAAGTACATTGCCGTATCTGTCAATCGTCATAATACAGCTAAGGGCAAGCCTGTCCACACCTGCATTTAATGAACATATTCCATTGGAAAGAGCTTTTGGAAGCATCGGAATAACTCTGTCTACAAGGTAAATACTTGTTCCTCTCTCCAGTGCTTCAGCATCAAGGGCGCTTCCCTCTTTAACATAATTGGTTACGTCCGCTATATGGACTCCAAGCGTATAAACGTCGTCGCAAAAAGTAAGAGTCACAGCATCATCCAAATCTTTTGCATCTTCACCGTCAATCGTAATCGTAACCCAGTCTCTTAAATCTTTTCTTCCGCGCATTTCTTCCTCTGAGACCGTCTTTTCTATCGCATGAGCTTCCTTTTGAGTCTCCTTTGCAAACCCCTCAGGAAGTCCGAAATCTTTTGCAACAGAAAGAATATCAACGCCCTTATCCTCAGGGAAACCAAGTACCGATATAATCTCACCCTCAGGCTTTTTAACACCTGGCTTTCCATAATCAGTAATTACAGCCTCTACCTTCTGACCATGCTTTGCCCCGTTAATCTTAGCTTTTGGTATAAACAAGTCGTTAATAAGCCGCTTATTATCCGGTATAACGAATGCAAAGTTGCGGCTTCTCTCAAGAGTACCAACGATATGCTCCGTCTTTCTCTCAATAATATTAATAATCTTTCCTTCGCGCCTTCTTCCGGAAACAGAAGCCTTAACAAGCTTAACTTCTACTGTGTCGCCATGCATGGCGCCTTTAGTATCATCAGCCCTTACAAATATATCATCTTCTTCACCTTCACACATCACAAAGCCAAACCCGCTTTTTGTCTGTGAAAATGTACCTGTAAAAGTCTCTTTTACAATAGATTTTCTGCTCATATATGCCAATAACTCCCAAATAAATTCTTAATTAATTACACTGTAATGTTAAAAAACCCCCTTGCATACACAAGGGGGCATATAAACTGATTATATCTACCAGTTAAGATTCAGAACCAATGAAATGACTATGAACAAAACTCCGAGTACCTGTGTACTTCTATGAAGCCCGCCTTCCATTGACCTGCCTTTATTCTTTCCCCAATATGTCTCAGCTGCCCCGCTTATGGCTCCGAGTCCTGCCGACTTTCCTTCCTGAAGAAGAATTACAATAACAAGTGCAATTGCAATTAAAATATATAATACTGTAGCAATAGTTCTAATAACTGGTAACATACAAAATCCTCCTAATAATTCTAAACTACACAAAGCATAGTCTAACACATTGAAAAAGAGATTTCAACCATTTTTTTTGGTCATGCCTCTATTTTTTTATAAGAAGAGACTTTCCGGTCATTTCTTCCGGCTTATCAAGCCCCATCATTTCAAGAAGTGTAGGAACTATATCTGCAAGGCATCCGCCTTCTTTTAATGTGTAATCTTCATCATAATTAACAAGTATAAACGGAACCGGATTAATTGTATGCGCAGTAAACGGTTCGCCTGTCTCATAATCTACAAGCTGTTCCGCATTACCATGGTCTGCACAAATAAACATCTGTCCACCTGCCTTAACAAGTGCATCATATGCTTTTCCGACACACTCATCCACTGCCTCTACAGCTTTAACGGCCGCCTCCATAACACCTGTATGTCCAACCATGTCAGGATTAGCAAAGTTAATAATTATAACATCATATTTGTCTGACTCTATAGCCTCAACAAGCTTGTCACATACTTTATATGCGCTCATCTCAGGCTTAAGGTCATAGGTTGCAACCTCCTTCGGAGAAGGAACAAGCACTCTGTCCTCACCCGGATTAGGTTCTTCCACACCGGCATTAAAGAAAAATGTTACATGTGCATATTTCTCAGTTTCTGCAATTCTGACCTGTTTCATACCTTTAGAAGCAAGAAGCTGTCCGAATGTATTATTGATTTCAACTTTTTTGAATGCAATCTCCTTATTAGGAATCGTTACATCATACTCTGCAAAGCATACATAAGTAAGATTCATTCTCTTACCTCTGTCAAATCCATCAAACTCATCTGCACAGAATGCTCTTGTTATCTCTCTTGCACGGTCAGGTCTGAAATTATAGAATATAATTGAATCATTTTCTTTAATAGTTGCAACCGGCTTGTCATTATCCATAACAACGATTGGCTCAACGAACTCATCAGTAACACCGTTGTCATATGAAGCAGCAACTCCGCTTACGCCTGATTCAGCAGGATTACCCTCGCCGTAAACCATTGCCCTGTAAGCTCTCTCTACTCTGTCCCATCTGTTATCGCGGTCCATAGCGTAAAATCTTCCCATTACAGTAGCAATCTTGCCTACTCCGATTTCATCCATCTTATCTGACAAAGCCTGTACAAAATCTTTACCTGATGCAGGCGGCGTATCTCTTCCGTCTAAGAAGCAGTGTACATATACTTTATCAAGCCCTTCTCTCTTGGCAAGCTCAAGAAGCGCATACAAATGTGTATTATGACTATGAACCCCTCCGTCTGAAAGAAGTCCGTAAAGGTGCAGCGCAGAATTATTTTCTTTGCAGTTCTTTACTGCATCCTGTAATCCTTCATTTGTAAAGAAAGTACCTTCCTCAATCTCTTTGGTAATCCTTGTAAGCTCCTGATAGACAATACGTCCTGCTCCCATGTTGATGTGTCCTACCTCTGAATTACCCATCTGGCCATCCGGAAGACCTACACTAAGTCCGCTCGCATAGCCCAATACAAACGGATACTTTTCCATAAGCATGTCCATAACAGGCGTCTTAGCCTGCTTTACAGCATTGCCCTTTTCATTGTCATTAAGTCCGTATCCGTCCAAAATCATAAGCACTGTTGGTTTCTTAGCCATATCATTTCCTCTTTTCTTATATTCAGTCGATATTACTTTTAACAGTTTACATTCAGAGTTAGAATCTGTCAACTTCATTATATATTTTCATTTTTAAGAGCGTCAATAGTATTATCCTTTTTTATCTTATTTACCGAATAAATCATCGTTACAAATACAACAACAAATACGCTTACTACCGATATACATATGCTGTACCAGGGAACATAAAAGCCTACCGCAACGCCTTCTGATATCACTCTATACAAAAGATAAGATATAAAAACTGCCACCAGTATTCCGTACATCAGACCTTTTACACCATAGAGCACACATTCATAATTCATCATTTTTTTCATACCCCGGTCTGACATTCCCACTGATTTAAGCATTGCCAGTTCTCTTCTTCTTAGCATAACATTAGTAGATATCGTATTAAACACATTTGCAACTGCTATAAGCGATATAAGAATAATGAAACCGAATGCAAATACATTTATAACCTTCATCATAGCCATTTCTGATTTCTTACTGTCTAAAATATTAGCATATCCTGTTTCCGCATCTGGATACATTTCTTCTAAAATCTGCTCTGCATCATCATATACATTATTATTATATTCCTCAACAAGAACATCATATTCAACACTTATAATATCCTTTTCCGCATCTGCAAATAATGTATCTCTTGCAGAATCCGGAAATATAATAGCCAGATTTTGTTCATACACCTTATTGTCCGAATCAATTTTTCCTGCAATATTAAGAGTTGTATTTACATATGCCTCTTCTTTGGAAAATTCCACATAGTCTTTTTCATTTTCCGAATCATTAGCTGCATCACAATAATAAAATTTCTCATTTATCACATTGCCTTCATCATCGTACTCATTATCATTATATTCAAACGTATATCCCGGTATACTGCGGATATATTTACACTCAAGACTATCTGCTTCCTTACTGTCATCTAAAATATGTTCCTTACTCCACCGGGTACCTTCGCCGTTATTTGTAATGTTAAGATATTCATCCTGAATGAGCCCGTAATATTTTTTATCGTCAGGAATGTCTATATCATTTTTTTTGGCAATCTCATAATACAGTCTGTCATTAACAAAACATACAGGCAATTGATTATCATACTCATTTCCGATATTAACCACTGTATCATATATTATAAACCTGTTTAACGACTTAACATTATCTATCTCCGAAAGACGTTTTGTAAGCATATCATAGTCAATATCACTTTCATAAATCATAAATGCCATATCATATACTGTCTTTTCACTCATAATACCTGATGTTGATACAAGATAATCAGAATATGCTGAAACAGATATGAAAAGTACAACGCTTACAAAAAGCGACATTACTGTTACCCTGTATTTTTTTCTGCTTCTTTTAAAATTCTTGGAAGCAATCATTCCTTCAAAACCAAATATCCTATAGACAAGCTTTGATGTTTTGACTTTATTGGCTCTAACCTTTATATCCCCGGACTGTCTGAGTGAATCGATAGGCATTATACGTATAGCCCGAATCGCTGGAATAAATGCTGATATAAGAGTTGTTAAAAATCCTATCAATGCAATTATAATGAGAGCTGCCGGTTCTATATGAATACTCATAGCTATGCCTTCACTCATTTCATATGAAAGCAAAACTCCAAAAGTGTCTCTTAAAAGATACAGCGTTGTTCCGATACCCACACATCCTACAACAAGACCTATCGGTATTGCTATAGTTGATAAAAATACCGCTTCATATAACACGGTTCCCATAATCTGTTTTTTTGTTGCTCCAATAGATTTGAGTAATCCAAACTGTTTGGTTCTTTCACTGACTGATATTGAAAATGAATTGTAAATAAGCGATATTGAACCGAACATTATAAGCAAAAACAATATTGCAGCAAATCCATATAAAAGACTAAGAAGCCCTGAATCATAAGTAATGCCATAAAACATAAGAAGTCCTGTATGCACTATGAACCTTGTGTCATCCTGAGATAAAATATTGTTAATATAATCGTTTACTTTTCTCGGATGCTTTAAGGTTACATAAACATTACCGTAAAAATTCCCATCTAAAACGTTATCTTTATCAAGAAATGTAAGAGCTGTATAACCCGGACATTCATAATTTTCAAAGCTATAATCAAGCCTCTCATAAAAGCCTACAACCATATATGAATACGGAGTAACAGATACCAGCTCCTCCCCTTCTACATAGGGATTTTTTCTTGAAGACAATATATCTGTTCCTGACTTTCTTTTTCCGGCTTCTACATTTATCGTATCACCAAGAGAAAATTCTACATTTCCATTATACTTTAAATGGTTTGGAATAAGAATTTCAGATGAATTTTTCGGAAGTCTTCCTTCTGTAAGTCTTACTCCTGTCATCTCCGGAAAATTTTCATCAACTGCCGCAATATACAGATATGGCTTGGCTTCGTTTTCACTTCCTATATATGAATAGCCGATTTCCTTCATATAACTGACTTTATCTGTTTCATCATCATTGCCGGCTTTAACAGCTATCTGATTATCTACTTCCTCAAATCCCGCCTCATAAGCTCCCCCTGTCTTTTTCTCAAGCGCCATCCCATAGTGTAATGCACTTACAAGTCCTTCTGCCACCGCAGTAAACAATGAAACCGACAGTATAATTCCTATAATTGTCACTATCGTTTTAGTTTTATTTGTCGCAAGTGATTTCCGGGTAAATATTCTGAATATTTTCATCATTCTCACCCCCGGATTCTGTTATCGCTTGCTATTGCGCCGTCTTCAATAGTAATAATCCGGTCTGCCTGAAGCGCAATATTTTCATCATGAGTGATGACTATAAGAGTCTGGTTATATGTTTTATTGGAAAATTTTAAAAGGTCAACAATTTCCTGACTGTTCTTAGAATCAAGATTTCCGGTCGGCTCATCTGCAAGAACAATTGACGGCGCATTCATTAGCGCCCTTCCTATAGATACCCTCTGCTGCTGTCCTCCTGAAAGCTGGTTAGGCAGATGGTGCTTTCTGTCCTCAAGCTTAAGAATCCCAAGAAGCTCATTCAGTCTTTCTTCATTCACTTTCTTCCCGTCCATCAGAACCGGAAGCGTCATATTTTCCACAACGTCAAGCACAGGTATAAGATTATAGAACTGGTATATAAGACCTACCTGTCTGCGCCTGAATATCGCAAGCTGCTCATCATTCTGACTATATACATCCTGTCCAGAAAGCCATACCTTTCCTGATGTTGGCTTGTCAACTCCTCCAAGAATATGAAGAAGTGTGGATTTACCCGAACCACTCGGTCCGATAATAGCAACAAATTCCCCTTTTTCAACCGTAAACGATACATTATTAAGCGCGCATACTTTATTATCGCCTTTTCCATATATCTTTAGCAGATTTTCGATTTTCAGTATTTCCATATTACTCTCCCATCTCCGCATTCTTGTGCGGTATTATCATTTACATTTCAAGACTCGCTCGCGAGTCTTGGCGCGGGATTCGGGTCAGCTTTGCTGACATAATTCATTTCCGAATCCCTGCGCTCTACACTTCGTTTCGGTCGGCGCAAAACCAACGTCCCCCAGACATTGTGCGCCCTCGCGGAGCGTATATCAGATGGGAGATTGGACTCCCACTAATGCAAATTTGTTACTCGCCACCTATAGAGGTGGGAGTCATCTCCCATCTGATATAATACTCTGTCATAGTGACATGGAAATGACTGTAATATTACAAATCTGTCACTTTACATAATCGTCTTATATAACTTAATTACAAATCTTGCACTGCCGTTATAGTTATCCGCTTTTATAGTACCGTTTTGTGAGGAAATAATCATATTAGAAAGACACAGTCCGATTCCAAAGCTTTCCTCTGCAGAATTACTACCTTTGTAGAATCGTTCAAATACGTGAGGTATGTCCTTTTCTTCAAATCCGCATCCGGTATCACTAATAGTAATTTCCGTATATACAGACGTATTTTTTACGCTTACATTAATACTTCCGCCTGACGGTGTATGCTCCATACAGTTTTTAAATATATTAGATACCGCTTCAACCATCCACTTTTTATCACAATAGATAATTTCATCTGTACTTTCATAATTAAATTCCTGCTCACGCAGTTCCATAGGAACGGCAACAGTATCATATGCTCCATATATAATATCCGAAATATTTGTATCTTCACTTGCAAATTTTACTGCCCCGGCATCAAGCCTTGACATCTTTAAAAGGCTTTCAATAAGCCATTCTACACTTGTAAGCTTCTTTTTAAGCTCCGTAATTATTTCATGTCTGCGTTTTGTATCCGTATCTTCATCCGAAAGCATTGATATTAAAAGATTAACTGATGTAAGAGGAGTTCTTAACTGATGCGATATATCAGCAATGGAATCCATAAGCCATATTTTATCTTTTTTAAGCATTTCGCCCTGTTCTTTCAGTCTGGTAAGAACCTTATATATCTCGTCGGTAAGCACTGCAAGCTCGCCTTCCCTGTAGTCTGCAATATCAACCGAATAATTACCGTATATAATCGAATCAATATCAGCACATAATTTTCTTATTTTCCCATACCTCATTCCGGTAACAAAAAAATGCAGCGCGGTAAATAAAACCGCAGCCAGACATACATACAAACCGCCTATAGCTGCGCATATTAAAATACATATTAAATGTACCAGAAAATCCAGTACAATCTCTTTATTTCTGATAAAACCCATAATTTCGCCTCTTTCATATATCAGTCGAGTCTGTAACCAAGGCCACGAATGGTTTTAATTATCTGTGGGTCAGAAGGATTCTCCTCTATTTTTTCTCTGAGTCTCTTAATATATACTGTAAGCGTATTGTCATTAACAAAATCACCGGCTACATCCCATATTTCTTCAAGCAGCCTGTTCCTTGACATTACATTGCCTCTGTTATTAACAAATACGAGAAGCAGCCTGTATTCCAAAGCTGACAGCAATACTTCTTTTCCGTCTTTTACAACAACTCCCCTGTCTGTATATATATTCACATTTTTTGACAGCGCAATACTTCCCGGCCCTGCATATCTTCTTTGCACACTTTTTATACGCGACACAAGCTCTCTTGGTCTGAAAGGCTTTGCTATATAATCGTCAGCTCCCATATCAAGCCCCGCCACAACGCTATACTCGTCACCTGACGCAGTAAGAAATATTACCGGATACCCTTTCTCCTTTGCTGCCATGCATACAGCAAATCCGTTTCCGTCTGCAAGCGAAATGTCAACAAGAAGAATATCGTACATATATTCTTCGATTAAGCCTACAGCCTTTTTCTGCCCGTTTGCAGTATCAACCGTAAATCCCTCGCTCACAAGAAACGCACTAAGGCTTTCAACTATGCTTTTGTCATCTTCAACAAGAAGTATCCTGTTCATCTGCGTCCTCCTCCGACGGATTCACATGTATCATAATATGCTTTATTTTCGGAAAGCTCTTCTCAAGTCCGTCATGCACTCTTTCGGCAATTGCATGTGCATCCCTAAGGCTCATATCTCCCCATACAATTATCTCTGCTTCGACATATATTCTGTTTCCGAAAAGCCGTGTCCTTAAAAGGTCGATTCCGAGAACTCCTTCCTCCGACCTGATATATTCTTCTATATGTCTCTTATCTTCAGGCGAACATGCATGGTCTGTCATTTTATTTATCGTATCTTTTATAATATCGACAGAAGCCTTTAAAATAAATAAGCATATAATTATGCTCGCAATCGTATCCATTATAGCATATCCCGCCATTGAAAATGCAATACCGATAAGAGCGCCTACTGATGATATTGCGTCAGTCCTGTGATGCCATGCATCAGCCATAAATACAGATGAATCCATAATAAGCGCATAATGCCTTGTATACCAGTACATAGCTTCTTTTACAGCTATGGATACAACGGCGGCCACAAGCGCCAGCGCCCCGGGTATGGCTATATCAGTATAATTGCCTGCTGTAATCTTGACTACCGCATCATATCCTATCCCTATTCCGGTAAGCATTAGTATACCTCCGAGAATAAGCGCCGCAACACACTCAAGCCTCTCATGTCCGTAAGGATGGTCTTCATCCGCATCTTTCTCCGAAAGCTTCATTCCAATATATGCTACAACTGTAGTGATGACATCAGACATAGAATGTACCGCATCTGATATCATCGCCCCTGAGTGTGCAAATATACCTGCAAACAGCTTAAATGCCGCAAGAACTACGTTACCAGAGACTGTTACTATTGATAACTTTTTTGCCATCCGCGTAAAATTATAGTCCATAAATATTACCTCTTAACGCATTATTTCCTCTATCTTATGTATAATATGCTCCGCTAACGCCTTGTGTCCCGTCGCAGCCAAATGAAGCCCGTCGCAGGAAAGTATAACATCCGGAATATCAGCATCAATAAATTCCCAGCCATGTGCTTTTGCCCGTGCCTTTAATAGACCGCCTAGCATATGCGATTTCTCTATAGAATCTTTATTAAATTCATCTCCGAGAACTCTTTCATCAATTCCTTTCGGAGATACAAGTATAACCTTAAAATCTTCCGGCTGCTTTTCCTTTAAAACTCCTTCCATATACGAAACAAGTTCTGTAATGGAATCGGCAATTCTCTCTGCCGTTTTATTATATCTCTCCTTAATATCATTATTGCCAAGCATTACTATAAGTGTATCTATCGGCCTGTGCGACAAAACACAGGCCTCAGCATAATTTCTTCCGTTAAGGTAAGGCTCTTCTTCGTCAATTTCATTGGCAGTACGTCCGTTAAGACCTTCTTCAACAATCTGAAATGTATCAGAAAATCTTTTTGCCACAATTCCCGGCCACCTTGTATCCTTATCATAACGTCCGCCGCCTTCAGGCCAGAGTCCCCATGTATTGGAATCACCAAAACACACTATACTTCCCATTATACATTTTCTCCCAAATTATTTCTCAATCTCTCTTATAAGATTAACCATCTCTATAGCTCCGAGAGCACAGTCATAACCTTTGTTTCCGGCTTTTGTTCCTGCTCTTTCAATTGCCTGCTCAATAGTATCTGTAGTTAGTATTCCGAACATAACAGGTATTCCGCTGGACAATGAAACGCTTGCTATTCCTTTTGATACTTCGCTGCATACATAGTCATAATGGCTTGTGCTGCCTCTGATAACTGCGCCTACGCATATAACTGCATCATACTTTCCGCTTCCTGCCATTTTCTTTGCAATAAGAGGAACTTCAAATGCTCCCGGAACCCATGCGACATCAACGTCATCTTCATTTACATCATGTCTTATAAGTCCGTCCATAGCTCCTGCAACAAGCTTTGATGTTATAAATTCATTAAACCTTGATGCTACAATTCCTACTTTAATTCCTGATGATACTACTTTTCCTTCAAATGTGTTCATAATAAATATATCCTCCTTAAATTGTTCATTATTTATAATCTAAAATATGTCCCATTCTTATCTGCTTTGTCTTAAGATAATTCAAATCATAATCTGTTGCATCCATCTGTATCGGTACTCTCTCTGTTATCGATAATCCGTAATCTGAAAGCTGGTAAACCTTATCCGGATTATTGGTAAGAAGCCTCAGCGAATGAACACCCAAATCTCTTAGGATATGCGCTCCAATATAATATTCTCTCATATCCCCCGGAAAACCGAGCGCTATATTCGCCTCAAGCGTATCCATACCTTTTTCCTGAAGCTCATATGCCTTTAGCTTGTTGATAAGCCCTATACCCCTGCCTTCCTGACGCATGTACAGAAGTATTCCTCTTCCCTCTTTTTCAATCTGTGTCATAGCTGCAGCAAACTGCTGACCGCAATCGCAGCGCAGGGAACCGAACGCGTCACCGGTCAGACATTCCGAATGGACACGACAGAGCAAATCTTTACCGTCGCCGATATCGCCCTTGACCAGCGCGACATGATGCTCTCCATTAAGCTTATTTACATAACCGCACGCTTTAAAAGTACCATATTTGGTAGGAAGTAATGTCTCTGTCTTCTTTTCAACAAATATTTCCGTGCGTTTACGGTAATTTTTAAGAGCCTCTATTGTAATAAATGTTATATTCCATTTTTTAGCAAGCTCAATTAGTTCAGGAGTACGCATCATAGTTCCGTCTTCGCGCATAATCTCACAGCATATTCCGCATGTTTTAAGCCCAGCAAGCCTTAACAAATCAACCGTTGCTTCGGTATGTCCGGGTCTGTCGAGTACACCGTTCTTTTTTGCAAGAAGCGGAAACATATGACCCGGCCTTCTGAAATCCATAGGTCCTGATTCATCATCAGCGCATTTCATTGCAGTAAGCGACCTTTCAGCGGCAGATATGCCTGTAGTCGTATCTACATGGTCAATTGATACGGTAAACGCCGTCTCATGGTTATCTGTATTATGACTCACCATCTGAGGAAGTGCAAGCTTATTTATATATTCCTCGGACATCGGCATACATATAAGGCCTTTTCCATACATCGCCATAAAATTAATGTTTTCCGTTGTTGCATACTGGGCAGCGCATATAAAATCGCCTTCATTTTCACGTCCTTCATCATCAGTAACAAGTATAAGCTTTCCTTCGCGCAAATCATTCAAAGCTTCTTCTATAGTATTAAATTCAAACATCAAATCACTCCTTCTGTATTAGAATCCGTTTTTATATAAAAATTCCATTGTAATTCCTTTATCTTTTGCTTCTGTTTTATCAGGTTCATAAGGCATTAAAAGCTTTTCAACATATTTACCTATAACATCATTTTCAATATTAACGATATCTCCCGCTTTTTTCGCAGATAAAATTGTCTGACCTGCGGTATGCGGAATAATTGAAACTGAAAAATCAGATGCCGTAACCTTCGCAACCGTAAGACTGATTCCATCTATCGCAACAGAGCCTTTTTCCACAATGTATCTTAATACTTTATCTTCAGCCTTAATTCTGTACCATACTGCATTGTCATCTTTTGTAACCTCGCATATTGTTCCAACCCCGTCTACATGTCCTGCCACAATATGGCCTCCGAATCTGCCGCCTACAGCCATTGCCCTTTCAAGGTTGACCACGCTTCCTGATTTTAATGCTGCAAGAGACGAACGATTCAAAGTCTCATGCATAACGTCAGCGCAGAATCCTTCCTTTGTAAATGCTGTAACAGTAAGACACACTCCGTTTACGGCAATGCTGTCTCCGATATGAACGTCTCCCATAATATCAGATGCATTTATTACGAGAACTGCTGAATGCGCTCCATGCCTAATGGCATTTATACGCCCGATTTCTTCAATTATTCCCGTAAACATAATTCATCACTTCGCTTTCTATAAGATAATCTTCACCAAGCTTTTCTATACTGCTGTGTGAAAGCTTTACAGCCTGATTCATAAGTTCATATCCTGCGCCTCTTACAGGTGATGGAGCAACTTCTCCGCCTATAATCTTCGGAGCTATATATGACTGCACCCTGTTGACAATTCCCTGACTTATGGCAGACCAGTTAAGCGTTCCTCCTCCTTCCAGAAGTACACTGTCAATCTTCATCTCACCAAGCTTTTTCATAAGGGCTTTGAGGTTAATATGTCCATCCTTTTCTGAGACGGCAACTACCTCGCACCCTTTGTTGATATATTCCATATGCTTATCTACATCAGAACAGACCGTAGCAATTATCGTTCTTACTTTGTTTGCAGTTTCCACTATAGTAGAACTTAGTGGAGTCCTAAGTTTTGAATCACATATTATTCTTATTGGATTAAGTTTTCCCTCTAATCTGCATGTAAGAGACGGGTCGTCTGCAAGCACAGTTCCGACTCCGGCCATTATCGCACTATATCGGTGTCTGTCTTCATGCACTCTCCTTCGTGC
>ERZ824480.1031-NODE-1031-length-27537-cov-3.263300_pt1 | contig 27537 bp, 27 predicted proteins | sample MGYA00519861_ERZ824480 | MGnify/ENA primary metagenome ERZ824480 (study PRJEB31778, sample SAMEA3449152) | human gut metagenome | biome: human gut; feature: human-associated habitat; material: faeces | place: United Kingdom | collected 2010/2012 ... | reverse complement strand
CTCCGGCAACGACGCGGCAGTGGCGCTGGCGGAAAAGGTGGCCGGGGTGACGGAGCTGTTCGTGGAGCAGATGAACAACCGCGCCCGTGGGCTGGGCATGGACGACACCCATTTCGTCAACCCCACCGGCCTGACGGCGGAGGGACACGTCACCAGCGCCCACGACATCGCCCTCATGAGCCGGGAGCTCATTGAAAAGCACCCGGACATCCGCCGCTACACCACCATCTGGATGGATACCCTGCGGGACGGCACCTTCCAGCTGGCCTGGAAGATCGCCCGTCCCAATGCGGTCATCTCCCTCCTTGCCATGTACGAGGAAGATCAGGTTCTGCCCCTGCCCAGCATGTATGGCAAGAACCTCACCTGGAAATCCGGCGGCGTAGACGCCTGCAAGGATGCTTATCTGGTGCAGCTGATCTCCGAAGGAAAGCTGGATCCCACGCCGTTGTTCAATAAGGAATACACCCTCAATGAGATCGCCCAGGTCTATGAGGACTTTGCGGTCAAACGCGATGGTTTGATCAAGCCGGTCATCAAGCCCTACGAATACTGATCTTCTTTTCTCTCCCCTTTCCCAGTTCTCCAAATCCCCCCGCGGGAGCTCGCTGCAAAGCGAGCTTCCGCGGGGGTGTCTTTTACGCGGTTCTCCGGTTTTTTATGATTTTGTATCCGCCGTTATCGCGCATGGCCTTTGCGTCCGCACCGCTGCCTGCTTTTCTCCGCCGCCTGTCGGCCGATTTCGACCGTCTGTCGCAAAATAGTGGACGTTTTTTCTCCGCTCCCTTATTATATGTCCATGGAAGGAAGGGGATCGGATGAAGATCGAAATCCAAATCGACGAGAGCTGCGACGAGCCGAAGATCGTCGTTATGACACACAGGGTGACCGAGGAAATCCGTGAAATCCTGAAAAAGCTTTCGGAAGATCCGTCCGAAATGCTGGCAGGCTTCCGGAACGAGCGGGCAAGCATACTTGAGCCCAACCAGATTTATCGGGTGTATGCCTCGGGCGGCAAGGTTTATGCCGAAGCGGATGGCGGACCCTATCTTCTCCGGATGCGGCTGTATGAAGCGGAGCAGCGCCTTGCAGGCCGTTCCTTCGTGCGAATATCAAACGGCGAGATCGTCAATCTGAAAAAGGTTCGGGGATTTGATCTGAGCTTTACGGGAACCATCTGTGTTTCTCTCGCAAACGGAACGGTTTCTTATGTTTCCAGGCGGTACGTTTCAAAAATCAAACAACTATTGGGATTGTGAGGCGGTAAAAGTGAAAAAGAAAACTATACGGCGCGGGCTGTTCGGATTGCCCATAGGAATTGCCATTGGATTTGTAATAACGCTGATTATTTCTGCCTGCGTTGGGGACGGATCTTTTTATCCTGTCACGCCGGAGCTCATCGGCGCAATGGGAAACGAGCTGAATGCGGTCATTTTGCAGACCGTACTGTGCGCAGTTGTGGGTGCAGGCTTTGCGGCGGCGTCGGTTATCTGGGAGCTTGATTCCTGGAGCCTTGCAAAGCAGAGCGGCATATACTTTCTGACCATCAGCATCATCATGCTGCCGGTCGCCTACTTTGCGAACTGGATGAAACACTCGCTTGCCGGTGTCCTCTCCTATGCGGGGATCTTCACGGCGATCTTTGTTGTTGTCTGGATCTCCCAGTACCTTCTCTGGAAGCGGAATATAAAGAGGATGAACGCCTTCGTCAGCGAGGAGGCCAAGCATCGCCGGAAATGAGCGCCTCCGCAAAAAGCAGCCGGCAAGCGTTCGGCCGGATCGCGGAAAACGGTCTCTTTTGCCAAACGTCCGCCGGAGAAAAGCGATCACAAAAAGCTGTGGGAAGCCATCCCTTCACGGATGAGCCTCCCACAGCTTTCTATTGGAATCGATATTAGGCAAAGATCATTCGCCGTTGCCGCGCACGGCCTTGAGCGCCTGCGCGAGCTGGTCCGGGCAGGACGTCGGCTTCATGCCGCAGCGGATGCCCTCGAGCCGGTCGATGACTTCGTTCACATCCATGCCCTCGCAGAGCTTCGCAACGCCCTGCGTGTTGCCGCTGCAGCCGCTGATGAACTGCACGTTGTGCACCTTTCCGTCTTCCACCTCGAAGAGGATCTTGCGGGAGCAGGTGCCCCGCGTCGTATATTCGTGTGTCATGTCCTTATCTCCTTATCGAAAAACTAATATACCTCGCAGAGTTTGTGCCCGCAGGCACAAATGAGTTCCCAATCATTTTCTCCGGCGGCGTGTACGTCGGAGAAAATTCCTCTCGGCTCGCAAACGTGCGAGCGTAAGCGAGTGCGCTGCGGCGAGCCGCAGCCTTTTCAAACGAACCCCTCAACGAAGTGGGGTTCGTTTGAGAGCGAAGCTCAAAGCAAGGTGCTGCCGTTGTAGCTGACGATGTTGACATCGGAAACGCCCTCGTTATCGAGCAGCGCTTCGAGCGAATCCATCTGCTTCTGGCTGAGCTTTGCCTCCACGACGAGCTCGGTCTCGGCGAGATTCATCGTGCGGCTCTTGAGCTTATATTTGCCGAGCGTGCCGAGCTTGGAGCGCACCGCGCTCTCCCCCTCCGGCGTATAGCGCATAACGACAAGATACGAGTTGGTGTGCAGCTTCCCGGAGAGCAGATTGAGCGCCAGGAACAGCGCGCCGAGCAGCAGCGCCGCGAGAATGGCAACCGTGATGTACCCCGCGCCGGTGATGATGCCGATAACGATGCTCCAGAACATGAACACCGTGTCCATCGGGTCCTTGATCGCCGTGCGGAAGCGGACGATGGAGAGCGCGCCGACCATGCCGAGCGAGAGCACGACGTTGGAGCGCACCGTCAAAATGGCGAGCGCCGTGACCATCGAGAGCATCACGAGCGAGAGCGCAAAGCTCTTGCTGAAGCTGACGCCGCCGTAGGTCACGCGGTAGATCACCAGCACGAACAGACCCAGTGCAAAGCTCAGCAGGAGCGTCGTGAGCAGCGTGCCGACGGAGATCGCGGTGAATTCCTCAACGAATTTGTTTTTGATGAGATCGGAAATGCTCATTGGTTTTTACCCCTCTTTATTCCAGAATGTCTAAGCATTTGGTGTACTTGGAAACGGCGCAGCGCTGCTTTGTCACGCCCTCGAGCAGCGCGCGGACCGGCGCGGGAAGGAACGCGTCGTACTTGACCTCCAGCACCGCCTCGCCCTCATCGAGCACCGGCACAGTGAGCGCGCGGTCGTCGAAAAGGTTGGTTTTGAACGGCGCGGTGCGAAGCTCCGTGTCGATCGTGACGCGGACGTTGCCCGTCGGATAGACGAACGGATACCGGACGTAATCGACCAGCACTGCGGGCTTCCAGCCGTTCTGCCGAAGCCGGGCAAGCTCTCGTGCGAGCTCTTCGGTATCGCGCAGCTCCTCGCCGCCGGTGAGGAACGCCTCCGCAAGCTCGCGGGAGATGCGCACCGATTCCTTGCCGGAGAAGTCGCCGTCCTTGCTCTTCTTTTCCAGCGTGATGCGCGAATCGTCCATGTTGTAAAACCGGATGCGGTACTTGGTGCGTTCCTTCACGCCCGCGATCTTCTCGTGATAGGCGCGGTAGTCGGTATCGTCAAAATAGAGACTGCGGATAAAGTAGCTGCCGTCGGCTCGGACGTGCGGGTCGGGCCGGAGCAGGGCGCGCAGCCGATATTTCAAAAGCTCCGCCTCCCGCAGGGAGATGATGTATTTGATCTCGTGGCGTTTGATCTCTGCCATGGCTCTCCCCCCTTACCCGTTGGCCTTCCCCGGCGTGGGGGAAGCGCATTCGCGCCAGTCGGAGCCGATGCGCGCGAGTGAGGCGTCCGGCTCGGTCTGCGTGAGCTCCACGCGGTCGGCGGTGCTGCCGATCGGCGTTGTCAAAATCACGCTCTCGCCCGCGGAGAGGGCAAAGTCCGTGTGCAGCTCGCCCTGCGTCCGGTTTTTGCCGGAGGCGAAAATGATGTAATACTCGCCCGGCGCGAGCGTAATGTCCGGGATCCGCCAGCGTGCCGGCTCCTCCGGATCGTCGGAGAGATACCAGCCGTCGAGCGATACGCTCTCCGTTCCGGCGTTATAAAGTTCGATCCAGTCCGGCGAATCGCCGTCGGCGTCCCGCAGACCGGCTTCGCTGCGGAGGCAGACCTCGGTGATCTGCACCGCAACGTCCCCGAAGCCGCGCGAGGCGGCAAAGGCGGCGTAGCCCTCTTCGGTGTTCGCAAAGCCCGGCGTCGGCCGGTTCGTGACGCACCACTCGCCCGAAACGCGGGCATACGCCGTGTCGTCCGCGAGGAACGGCGTCTGGATGCGGTCAAGCGCATTGCCGTCGGCGTCGGTCAGAATGACGCTCTCTCCGGCCTTGGCGAGCCGGATGGCGGCGTAGTCCGCGCCCTCCGTCCCGTCGCCGGAGCACCAGACGACCGTGAACGCGCCCGGCGCGAGCAGCGTTCCCTCCGGGAACGTGTAGCGCGCCTCGCCCGCCTTGTCGGTGAGGTGCATGCCGGAGAGATCGGCAGTCTCGGAGCCGGTATTTTCGATCTCGACCCAGTCGCAGAGCGCGCCGTTCGGCGCGGTGAAGAGCGTTTCCGCGGCCATGATCTCGCTCAGCCGCAGCGCGCCCGTGCCCTGTCCGGAGGCGGCCAGATACGCGGTGTATCCCTCGTCGGTGTTCGCATAGCCCGGCGTCGGCGCGGCGGAGACGGTAAAGCTGCCGTCGGTCTCCCGCACAATGGACGTGTTCTTCCGGCAGCGGAGCGTTTCGATCTCGTCGAGCACCGTGTTGGCGCTGTTCATCAGCAGAAGCGTTTCCCCGCCGAGCCGCCGCAGCGAAAACGGCGCGTACAGCCCGCCGGATGTCTCCGGGTCGCAGTAGACGACGATGTACCCGTCCGCGGGGATCACCGTCCCGACCGGGAAGGCGTATCTGGCCTGTGTCACATCGTCCGAAAGGCGGTAGCCGGAAACGTTGAAGGGCTTATCGGACGTATTGTGTATCTCGATCCAGTCGCAGATGCGCCCGTCAGCGTTCGGATACGCCGTGTTCGCGCTCATATATTCACTGATGCGCAGCGGGTGCTCCCCGCTCTGCACGCGGTCGCTGCCCGCGCCGCGCGAGAGCAGCAGCGCCGCGGTCAGCACCAGCGCGAACACCGCGAGCGAGGCGATGAGGATCGCGATCTTTGTTTTCTTTTTCACCGGAACCATAGCCGTGCTCCATTCAAAGAAAGAACTGTCATTCAAGTTGGATTTTACCCTATTTCTCCGCCGTTTTCAACCCCTCGGCGTTTATACGATCTGGAAGAGATAGAATTTCAGATAATCCGTCTCCGGCACGCCCCAGAGGATCGGGTGGTCGGGACTCTGCTGCCGCGCCTCGATCTGGCGGAGCTGTACGCTCGCGTCGCGCGCCGCGTCCGCCAGCATGGCGCGGAAAAGCGTGTCGGTCATAAAGTGCGAGCACGAGCACGTTGCCAGATACCCGCCCCGCGGCAAAATCTGCATGGCGCGGCGGTTGATCTCCCGGTAGCCGCGCCGCGCGTTTTCTACCGTCGCGCCGCTTTTCGTAAAGGCGGGCGGGTCGAGGATGATGTAATCCCAGGGCTTTTCGCCGCTCTTTCCGAGCTCCGTGAGAAGCTCGAACACGTCCGCCTGCCGGAACTCCATGCGCCCTTCGAGCCCGTTTCTCTCGGCATTGCGCCGCGCCTGTTCGAGTGCGGACGCGGACACGTCCACCGCCGTGACGCTCTCCGCGCCGCCGGCCGCGCAGTGGAGCGCGAATGCGCCGGTGTGCGTGAAGCAGTCGAGCACGCGCCGCCCATGGGCCAGCCGTCCCGCCGCCGCGCGGTTATATTTCTGGTCGAGGAAATAGCCGGTCTTCTGGCCGTTTATGTAGTCCACGTCGAAATAGATGCCGTTTTCGCAGATCTCCGCGTGGCCGGAGGGGTTTGTCTCCAGGCCGGGCGCGGCATACGGCCCCTTGCCGCAGTTCATGCCCTCCTTTTCGCGGATGAGCGATTCGTTGCGCTCATAGATGCACGATACGTTCACGCCGAGCGCCGCAAGCTCCTCGCGCAGCAGCGCATAGAGCATCGCGCGCCGCCGCTCGATACCGAGCGAGAGTACCTCGCTCACGAGCACATCGCCGTAGCGGTCCACCGTCCAGCCGGGGAAGCCGTCCGCCTCGCCGAAGATGAGGCGGCAGGCGGCAAAGTCCTCGCCCATGACCTGCTGCCGGTAGGCGAGCGCATACCGGATACGGCGGCGGAAAAACGCCTCGTCCATTTTGTCGTTCGTGTTGCGCGAGAGAATGCGCACGCGGATGAGCGAGCGGCTGTTATAAAACCCCGCTCCCTGCCAGCGGCCCTTTTCGGTATATACGTCCACGATCTCCCCGTCCGGGCAGGGGCTTTCTTTCGTGAGCACCTCCCCGGCGAACACCCAGGGATGCCCGCCGCGCAGAGCGCGCGCGGCCTTTTCCGTAACGGTAACGCTTGCAAACGGTCTTTCCATCGTCTGTCCTCCTGTGTGGTAACGGGTCATTATACAATATAATTCCTCGTTTGGCGAGAGAAAGTTGCGGCGTATGAAAGAATAAGCCGCTGGACATCGATCCGATATCCAACGGCTTATCCTTTGTAAAAAAGAGGAGAAAGAGAAGAAGAAAAAGAGAAACATGAAACAGGCGGTTTCTTGCGAAGTTTCCACCAGAGCATTTGTAATTGAACACAATCCCCATTATGTTCTAATAACAAACACATTTTTATTGGTTCGCCCTTTTCGGTTCATATACTACCACGTTTCGTCAAATAACGCAACCATTTCTTTATTAATGTTTTGTGAACTTTCCCGCCGTGCGCCGGAACTTGACAGCGTTTTTTCCGCGCTTTATTATTATAGTGTATCTTCTCCCCGAAAGGCAGGGCAAAGCATGACGAACATTCTCGTCGTTGAAGACAACGCCGGGCTGCGGCGGCTGATCGGCATCCATCTCCGCCGCGCCGGATATGAGGTATCGGAGGCCGCCGACGGGCAGGCGGCGCTCGATCTTTTGGAGCACAGCCGCGTGCATCTCATCATCACCGACGTGATGATGCCCCGGCTCGACGGCTACGGGCTCATCCGCGAGCTGCGCGAAGCGGGCGACACGACGCCGGTGCTGATGGTAACGGTAAAGGACTCCTTTGACGATATGCGCACCGGCTTTCACGCCGGGGCGGACGACTATCTCACAAAGCCCGTGAATTTTGAGGAGCTGCTGCTGCGCGTGGAGGCGCTGCTGCGCCGCTGCGGCATCCAGCACTCCGGCGAGATCGCCGTGGGCGGGTGCGCGCTGCACGCCGACACGCTGCTCGTCACCGGCGAGGGGTTCTCCTATGAGCTGCGCCCGCGGGAGTTTGCGCTGCTGCAAACGCTGCTCACCGCGCCCACGAAGATCTTCACGCGCCAGATGCTCATGGATGAGCTCTGGGGGTACGACAGCGAGTCTGACCCGCGCACCGTGGACACGCACATCCGCCGTCTGCGCGAAAAGCTCGCCGGCGTGCCGGATTTTGAGATCCAGACCGTCCGCGGTCTCGGCTACCGGGCGGTGATCCGATGAGGCGCGTCCGCTCGCGGCTGACGATCCTGCTGCTGATCCTCGTGATCGTCACGTCGCTTTTCTCTCTCACCTTCGGCGCGCTCGTGCGAAACGGCATCATCTTCCAGCAGCGCGACAATATACGCTATCTTGTTTTCGGCTACGCCGCCAAGGACATACTGCTTCTGCTCATCGCCGTGGCGGCCGTCGCGGTGCTCATCACGGTCACATCCCGCTCGACGACGAATCCCATCCGCGAGCTCTCCCGCGCCGCGCGCGAGATCGCCGGTGGCAATTACGACGTCACCGTGCCGGAGCGCGACCGCGTGGAGGAATTCGGCGAGCTTGAGCGCAACTTCAATCTTATGACGGCGGAGCTCCGCTCCAACGAATATCTGCGCAAGGACTTCATTTCGAGCGTATCCCACCAGCTCAAAACGCCGCTCTCCATTCTCAACGGCTATGCCCAGCTTCTCGCCGAAGGCGGGCTTTCCGAGACCGAGGAGCACGAGTACAGCCAGTACATCGCGCAGGAGTCTGACCGGCTCGTCGGGCTCATCGATGACATGCTGCGCCTCTCGCGCATCGACCACCGGGAGATCCATCGAAAGGCGGAGATCTTCCCGCTCGGCGAGCAGCTCCGGCGCGCCGTGCTGCAGCTCGAGCCGCGCTGGACGGAGGCCGGGCTCTCCGTCTCCGCCGACATTCCGGATCTCGACTACGTCGGCGACAGCGAGCTTCTCTATCAGGTATGGGTGAATCTGCTGGAAAACGCCGTGAAGTTCACGCCCCCCGGCGGGCGCATCGGCATCTGTCTTGCCGCCGCAGCGGATACCGTCACCGTGACGGTGTGGGACACCGGCTGCGGCATGGACGCGGAAACGCTCCCGCGCATTTTTGAGCAGTTCTATCAGGGCGACACCGACCGTCGCGCCGACGGCTGCGGACTGGGTCTCACGCTCTGCAAGCGCATCGTGGAGCAGCACGGCGGAACGATCTCCGCGGAGAGCCGTCCCGGAGAGGGCAGCCGCTTCAGTGTCGCGCTGCCGGCAAAGGCCGCAAAATCCATGTAAAGAGACTCCATAGCAGGGGAATGTTTAACGTTAAGTTCACATTCCCCTGCTATGTTAATATCCAGATTTTTATATGTTAGCGAGGCAACACCGTGAAAGCTATCAATCCCGGACACTTTCTTCTGACCTGCCGGCTGGACAACTGGGTGCATCTGCTGGAAGAGAACCACTTCCATATCGCCCGCGACCGGCTGCCGCAGGCGCTGTACATTTCCGCAACGGCGCTCGCGCTCGCGCCCGCGGCGGCGGCGGAATCGCTCATTTACCGCAAGCGCATCCGTGAAACGAAGATCGAAAAGGACCCGATCTTCATTCTCGGCCACTGGCGCAGCGGCACGACGTATCTGCAGAACGTCCTCTCGCGCGACGAGCAGTTTGGCTGGTTCGATCCCGTGAACACGATCGGCCTGCCCTACTCGCTGCTGCTCGGCCGGCTCATCCAGCCGCCGATCGAAAAGGGCATCCGGAACGGCCGCCCGCAGGATAACGTGCAGTACTCGCTCGATCTCCCGATGGAGGAGACGTTCGGCGTGCTGACGATCTCGCCGTATTCGATCATCCACATGATCGCGTTCCCGGAAAATTATAAAAAGTACATCGAGGGCGCGTTCGTGAGCGACCTTCCCGTGGAGGAACTGCGCAAATGGGAGCGCAGCTACGATTACGCCGTCCGCAAGCTCACCTACATCAAAAAGGGCAAGCAGCTCATTCTCAAAAGCCCGGACAACACCGCGCGCATCCGCGAGCTGTGGGGCATGTATCCGGACGCGCGGTTCATCAACATCCACCGCGACCCCTACAAGACCGTCCGCTCCACGATCCACATGTTCCGCACCGAGATGGACTCGCTCCGGCTGACCGAAGAGCCGGACAACATCGACGAGCTCATCGAGAACACGGTCATCGATATTTTCGAGCGCATGTACCGCGAGCTTTTCGAGCTTGAGGGCTTTTTCCCGAAGAACCGGTACGTAGACATCGCGTACACCGATTTCTGCCGCGCCCCGGTCGATACGCTGCGCGATATTTACCGGCGTCTGGAGCTCTCCGGCTTTGAGGCGGCCGCGCCGCGCTTTCAGGCGTATGTCGATTCGCAGCGCGGATACCAGAAGAATAAATTCGACATTTCGCCCCGGCTCGTGCGCAAGATCAACGCGAAGCTGGGCTTCTACATGGAACACTACGGCTACGAAATGCGGGAGGTTGAGGAAGAATGAGAGATCATCTCGATAAACTGGAAAGCAAAAGCGTGCACATTCTGCGCGAGGCCTACGCCGCGTTCGGCAATCTCTGCATGCTCTGGAGCATCGGCAAGGACTCCACGGTCCTTCTCTGGCTCGCGCGCAAGGCGTTTTACGGCCACGTCCCCTTCCCGCTCGTCCACATCGACACACATTATAAAATTCCCGAAATGATCGAGTACCGCGACAAGCTCGCCATGGAGTACGGTCTTTACATGGTCTACGGTGAGAACCGCGAAGCGCTTGAAAACCACGAAACGTTCCCGGACGGGAAGTGCTCTCGCGTCGAGTGCTGCCGCCGGCTCAAAACCGAGGCGCTCACCCACACGCTCGACGGCACCTGGCCGCGCTACCGGCTCAATCTTCAGACCGGGAAATACGAGCGCGACACGAACACCGACGCCTACACCGGCGTCATCGTCGGCGCGCGCGCCGATGAAGAGGGCTCGCGCAGCAAGGAGCGCTATTTCTCCCCGCGCGACAAGCACAACGACTGGGATCTGGACGACCAGCCGCCCGAGTTCTGGAACCAGTTTAAAACCGACTTTGCCCCCGGCACGCATGTGCGCATCCATCCCCTGCTTGACTGGACGGAGCTGAATGTCTGGGAATACATTGAGCGCGAACACATCCCCACCGTGTCGCTCTACTATAACCAGGGCGACGGCACGCGCTACCGCTCGCTCGGCTGCGCGCCGTGCACAAAGCCGATCCAGTCCGAGAGCCGGAACGTTCACGAGATCATTGAGGAGCTGCGCACCGGCGCTCTTTCCAACATTGCCGAGCGCAGCGGCCGCGCCCAGGACGCCGAGGACGGCGGCGGACTCGAAACGCTTCGCCGGGGAGGGTACATGTAATGGAAGAAACAAGAAACGTCTGGGAAAACGAGGAGCTTTTGAATATCGTCACCGTCGGCCACGTCGATCACGGCAAATCCACCGTGATCGGCCGTCTCCTCGCCGACGCCGGAGCGCTGCCGAAGGGCAAGCTCGAATCCATACGGGAAAACTGCCGCCGCAACTCGAAGCCGTTCGAGTACGCCTTCCTGCTCGACGCGCTGCACAACGAGCAGGATCAGGGCATCACGATCGACACGGCGCGCTGCTTCTTCAAGTCTGACAAGCGCCGGTACATCATCATCGACGCGCCCGGCCACATTGAATTTCTCAAAAACATGGTCACCGGCGCTTCCCGCGCCGAGGCCGCGCTCATGGTGATCGACGCCGCGCGCGGCGTGGAGGAAAACACCCGCCGTCACGGGTACTTTCTCTCCATGCTCGGCATCCGCCAGGTGGCGGTGCTCGTGAACAAAATGGATCTCGTCGGCTACTCCGAGGAGGTCTATCGCTCCATCGTCACGGAGTTCACCGAATTTCTCGCCAAAATCAACATCTCGCCCGCGGCGTTCATCCCCGTGAGCGGCATGGAGGGCGACAACATCGCCATCCGCAGCGAGCGCACGCCGTGGTACTTCGGCCCCACGGTGCTCGAGCAGATGGACGCTTTTGTCCCCGTGCCGAGCCCGGAAAACCGCCCGCTGCGCATGCCGGTGCAGGGCGTTTACAAATTCACCGAGGGCGGCGACGAGCGCCGCATCGTGGCCGGAACGCTTGAGGCCGGAAGTCTCCGCGCGGGCGATAAGATCGTATTCTACCCCTCCGGGAAGAAAACGACGGTCGCCTCGCTCGAGGTATTTTCCGCGCCCACGCCGGAGAAGTTCATCGCCGGGGACGCCGCCGGCTTTACGATGACCGAGCAGATCTTCGTCCGCCGCGGCGAGATCGCGTGCTTGGAGAGCGAAGAAGCCCCCTTCGTCGGCGTGCGGCTGCGCGCCAACGTGTTCTGGCTCGGCAAGGAGCCGCTGCGCCCCGGCAAGCGCTATTTCTTCAAGTGCGGCACCGCCAAGGTGGAAGCGCGGCTCGAGAGCATTCTCCGCGTCGTAGACGCCTCGGAGCTGGATAGTCTGGAGCGCAGCGAGGTGCAGAAAAACGAAGTCGCCGAAGTGATCCTCCGGCTCGACCGCCCGACAGCGTTCGACACCGCCGACTCCGGCTGCGACGGCACGCGCCGGTTCGTTATCGTGGACGATTACGAGATCGCGGGCGGCGGCATCGTCACTGAGGCGCTGCTCTCTGAGGATTACGATAAGCGCAACATCCGCTGGTCGGCCGAGGCCATGACCGGCGCCGAGCGCGAGCAGCTCACCGGGCGGCGCGGGCTCGTCGTATGGATGACCGGGCTTTCCGGCTCCGGCAAAACGACGATCGCGCAGGAGGTCGAGCGGCGGCTCTGCGAAAAGGGCGTTGCCGCCTACATGCTCGACGGCGACAAGCTGCGCCGCGGTCTCTGCGGCGATCTCGGCTTCTCGGATGACGACCGGATCGAAAACATCCGCCGCGCCGCCGAGGTCGCGGGGCTCTTCCGCGACGCGGGGCTCGTGACGCTCTGCACGTTCATCTCCCCGTTCGCCGCCGGGCGCGCCGAGGCGCGCCGCATCGCCGACGGGCGCTTTCTCGAAGTCTGGGTGCGGGCCGGTCTGGAGACCTGCAAGGCGCGCGACCCGAAAAAGCTCTACCAGAAAGCTCTCGAGGGAAAGATCCGCTCGTTCACGGGCATAGACTCTCCGTATGAGGAGCCGACCGATGCCGAGCTTGTGCTGGATACCGAGGTTCTCAGCGAAGAAGAATGCGTCAACCGGCTCACCGATGCCATTTTTGACTATCTGGAAGGCGGAGACACACTGTGAACTGGGGTAAATTTCTTCTTTTCATCGTCATCGGCTTCGCCGCGCAGATCATCGACGGCACGCTCGGCATGGCCTACGGCGTGAGCTGCCGGACGTTTCTCAAAACCGTGGCGGGGCTTCCCTCCGCGCTTGCGAGCGCGGTCGTCCATGTGGCGGAGGTCCCGACGACGCTCGCGTCCGGTCTCTCCCATATCAAGCTCAAGAACGTGGATAAGTCGCTCTTTTTCCATCTGGCCATCCCCGGCGTGATCGGCGGCGTGGCGGGCGCGTGGTTCCTCTCGAGCGCCGGCGACGCGCTCGAGCCGTTCATCGACGCCTATCTCATTATCATGGGCGCTGTTATTCTGCGCAAGGCGTTCCTGAAAAGCCAGAAGGAGCGCCACATCGGAAAGGGCATTTACCCGCTCGGTCTCGCCGGAGGCTTTCTTGACGCCACCGGCGGCGGAGGCTGGGGCCCGGTCGTAACGTCTACGATGCTCGCCGTCGGCCACGACGTGAAAAAGACGATCGGCACGGTGAATACCGCCGAATTTCTCGTAACGCTCGCGGAGACGACCACGTTCGTCGTTCTCATCCGCGATTTTACGTCCTACTGGCAGACGATCCTCGGTCTCATCATCGGCGGGGTGTGCGCAGCTCCCCTCGCGGCGTGGATCTGCAAGAAGATCCCCGTCCGCCCGCTGCTCGCCGTCGTCGGCATCCTCATCATCGTGCTCAATCTTTACAGTCTCCTTCACTATCTGGCTGTATTTTAAAAAGGCGGTATCACCATGACACAGATGTCCGCGCGGCAGCGCTTCGCCTCCGTCCGCGCCCGGCTCATGGAGCTGGGGCTTTGGGACGCTGATTCGCTCGTGATGACCGCGCCCGGCGCCGTATGCAGCGCCGCCGGAGAGCCGGTCGAAGCGGCGCTGTTCTCCGCCGTTTCCGCGCCCATGGCGGTTTTGACCGCCGGGCGGTACGCCCGCGAATTTGCCAAAGATCCTCACGCGCTTTGCGCCGAGACCGACGACGCCGCGCAGATGTTCGGCGTGCGCGTGCCGGTAAGAAGCGCGCCGCGGCGCGGCGATACCGCATGCATCGTTCCGAACCGCGGCTTTGTCGTGACGGCGCGGTTTGAAAACGAGCTCATCGCCGCGTGTATCCTGCTCGAAAAGCTGTGCATGACGGCGCGGCTCTCCCCTCGCATCGGGACGCCGAAGCCGCTCGCCGCGCCGCTCTGCCTTATAGAGCACGCGGTCTATACGAAAAAATACTCCCGTCCGTCGCTCGCCGCGGCGCAGGGCGAAGAAGCAGCGCCGGGGACGCGGGAGGTATCCGATCTCGCGCTGCGCGAGTCGGTCATTGTCTACGGGAAAAAGCTCGTGGAAAACCGCCTCATTCAGGCGACGTGGGGGAACGTCTCGGCGCGTGTCGATGCCGATCGCTTTCTCATCACGCCGTCCGGCGTGGACTATGACCGCATCCGTCCGGAGGATATTGTGGAGATCCGCATTGCCGACGGCAGCTTCGCCGCCGGGCAGCGCCCTTCCAGCGAGCGGGAGATGCACCGGCGCATCTATGCCGCGCGCGGCGACGTGCGCGCCGTGATCCACACGCACTCCGCGGCGCTGCAAACGTTCGCCGCGTGCCGGGAGAGTCTGCGCACGCCGGAGATCGACGCCCCCTGCGCCGCCTACGGCGTGAGCGGCTCGAAGAAGCTCGCGGAGAGCGCGTCCGAGGTGCTGCGCTCTCACGATCTCTGCATCATGGCAAATCACGGCTTTACCGCGGTAGCAGCGGATCTTGAAACAGCGCTCTCTCGCGCCGTCGTCGCCGAAGAGGCCGCAAAGCGGATACTGGAATCGGAATAAAAATTGGCAGCGCTGCATTCTGCGGCGCTGTCGAAAATATAGGAGGGCGGACTATGGGAGAACATTTTGCGCGGGGCCGGTCGGCGGAGATATTCCGCACGGAGGACGGGAAGATCTTAAAGCTCTTTTTCCCCGACTATCCGAGGGAGTATGCCGAAAAGGAATACAAAAACACGAAGATCGCCGCATCTCTCGGCTGCACGGGGATGCAGGTCTACGATATGGTCGAGCGCGGCGGACGCTTCGGCTTCGTAATGGACTGCATCGACGGCGTTTCGCAAAACGACATGCCGGGGAAAAAGCCGGCGTATCTTTTTGGGGCCGGCAAAGACCTTGCCCGCTGTCACGTCCGCGTGCAGAAGGCGCACACGCGCGAGCTTGACGACGTGCGCGAGGTATGTCTCGGTATTCTCGGCGAGGACTGTATGGCGTTTCTGACACCGGAGGAAAAATCGCGCGCCGCCGGATATCTCCGCTCTCTCCCGGATGACGACACGGTGCTCCATCTCGACTTTCACACCGGCAATGTTCTCGTGGACAAGTCCGGCGAGTGCAAGATCATCGACTGGATGACCGCCGCGCGCGGCAATCGCGCCGTGGAGGAAGCGCTCATGGAGTTCTTCTTCTCGGAGGCCGAGCTGTTCCCGGAGGCGAGCAAAGCAAAAATTGCCCTCTTTTCCGCCATCCGCGGCTCCATCGGGAAGGGCTTTTTCAAGGAGTACCAGAAGCTCTCGCCGCTTTCCGCGGAAGAGATCGACCGCTACCGTCTCGCGGCGCTCATCCTGCGCCGTCACTGGAACATCGCGTTTGAAGAGCCGTATCTCACAAAAACCATCCGCGCGCTGATCGAAAAATACGGCGCGGAAGAAAAGGAGACGATCGAATGAAAGTCGTATGCATCTGTGACGCCGGTGTGCCGGAAATGCTCATGCAGTACATGAAAAAGCTCCCCGGGTGCGACGTGACGCTCTATACCGAAAAGACGCTCACGGACATCAAGTCCCTCACGACGTGCGAGCGCACCGCCGAGCTTCGCGGCGCGGAGGCGTGCCCTGTGAGCGCGGAAATGCTGGAAGCCGTCCGCGAGGCGGAGATCCTTGTAACGCACGTTGCGCCCGTGAACCGTGCGGTGCTCGACGCCGCGCCGAACGTGAAGATCGTCGGCGTGCTGCGCACCGGCACGGAAAATGTCAATCTCGACCTCTGCCGCGAGCGCGGCATCGCCGTATACAACGCCGAGGGGCGCAACTCCACCGCCGTCGCCGATCTCGTCGTGGCGCTCATGCTCTGCGAAATGCGCAACATCGCCCGCGCCCACGGCGCGCTCGTGCAGGGCAAATGGGTCAAAATGTTCCCGAATATCATGATGAACCGCGATATGTGCCGCTGCACCGTCGGCATCATCGGCGTCGGCAAGATCGGCACGATGGTCGCCGCGCGGCTCAAGGGCTTCGGCTGCCGCATTCTCGGCTGCGACATTTTCCTCTCCCCCGAGGAGATCGAAAAGCGCGGCTGCGAGCCGGTATCAAAGGAAGAGCTGCTGCGGCAGTCCGACTTCATCACCATCCACATGCGCCACGAGGCCGGGCAGAGCGCCCTCATCGGCGCGGACGAGCTTGCCATGATGAAGAAGAACGCCATTCTCGTCAACTGCGCCCGCGCGGGGCTCGTGGACACGGCGGCGCTCGTCGAGGTGCTGCGCGCCCACCGCATCGGCGGCGCGGCGATCGACGTGTTCGATGAAGAGCCGCTCTCGCCGGACTCTCCTCTGCTCACGCTCGACAACGTCACGCTCACGCCGCACATTGCCGGCACGACCGTAGACGCCTTTGCCAATTCCGTGGAGATCATGCTCCGCCAGCTCTCACTCCTTCTCGCCGGCAAGGACGCGCCCAACCGCGTCGTCTGACCGCCGCCCATACGCAAAACCGCCGAAGGAAAAATCCTTCGGCGGTTTTGCATATGCGGTTTTCAGCTGTTTATGATCCGCTCCGTGGCGGCGCGGGCATGGGTGATGATGTCCTCCGGCGATTCGCCGACGTGGTAAACGCCGTTCTCATAGAGGATCTTGCCGTTTACCATCGTGAGGAGCACGTTCGAGTTCGAGCCGCTGTAAACAAGGTTTTTCACGGTGTTGTGCTCGGGCTGCATGTTTGCCTGGTGCAGGTCGATCACAACGAGATCCGCGAGCTTGCCGGGGGCGATGCAGTCGGCGTCGATGTGCATGGCGCGCGCGCCCGTGGAGCACGCGGCGCGGAGAATTTCGCGCGCGTCGCACGAGGCGGCGTCCTCCTCCCGGAGCTTCTGCAGCACCGCGGCGAGATACATTTCGCGGAACATGTTGAGTGCGTTGTTGCTCGCCGGGCCGTCCGTGCCGATGGCGAGGGGGATCTTCCGGCGGAGAAATTCGCTCACCGGCGCGATGCCGCTCGCGAGCTTCGCGTTCGAGGCCGGGCACGTCACGGCGTACAGACCGCGGCGGGCGAAAATGTCCATGTCGGTCTCATCGAACCACACGCAGTGGAAGCCGCCGCCGCCATGCTCGAAGAGGCCGTTCTCCTCGAAAAGCTGCGTCGGCGTGAGGCCGTGGCGCTCGATGCACTCTTCTACCTCGCGCTTCGTCTCCGAATTGTGGGTGAAAAACGGCATCTTGTACTCGTCCAGGAGCATTTTCATAAACATGAGCAGATCGAGATTGGCCGTATACTCGGCGTGGATGCCGGGGATGTAGGAGATGAGCGGGTGGAGATTGTTGAACTTGATCGTGTCCATCTCGCCGACCGTCCAGTCGTCCCCCGCGGCGAGCGCGCCGCAGAGCACCATGCGGAAGCCGCAGTCGATAGCGGCCTGCGCGAAGGCGTCGCGCTTATAGTACATGTCGAACGCGCTCGTGATGCCGCCCTTGAGATATTCGAGAATCGCGAGCTTCGTGAGAGCGTAAATATCGTCCGGCATGAGCTTGGCCTCCAGCGGGAACACCTTGTCGAAAAGCCAGCTCTGCAGCGGCAGATCGTCGGCGTAGGAGCGCAGGAACGTCATCGCGCTGTGCGCGTGGGCGTTCTTGAAGCCGGGCATCAGGAGGTTTCCCTTGAGGTCGATCTCGCGCTCAAACGGCGGGTGCGCGCCGATGGCAGGCCCGACATAGAGGATCATCGTTTCCTCGACCCAGACCTCCCAGTCGGAGATCTCAAATCCGCCGCTGAGCGAAAGGAGCTTGCCGTTATAAAAGCGGATCATGCCTTCTCCTCCGCATGCATGGCGGCGATGGAATCCCACATGAGCTTTTTGAACTTCGGCGCGGCGGCGTTGGCCGCTTCAATGACCTCGTCGCCGTCAAGCGGGCGGTCGGAGAGACCGGCGGCGAGATTTGCCACGCACGAAACGCCGCACACGCGCATACCGGCGTGGTTGGCCGCGATGACCTCCACGACCGTGGACATGCCCACGGCGTCCGCGCCCATCGCGCGGGAGGCGCGGATATCGGCGGGCGACTCGTAGCTCGGGCCGGTGAACTGGATATACACGCCCTCCTTGAGATCGATGCCGTCCTTCTTCGCCGTTTCGCGCAGAATGGCGCGCAGGCCCTTATCGTAGGCGTTCGACATATCCGGGAAGCGGACGCCGAGCTCGTCGATGTTCGCGCCGATGAGCGGGTTGGGGATGAGCGCGCTGATGTGATCGGTGATGCTCATAAGCGTTCCAGCGGTGAGATCGCCGCGGATGCCGCCCGAGGCGTTCGTGACGAAGAGGATCTTCGCGCCCATGGCCTTCATAAGGCGCACGGGCAGCACAACGTCGTGCGGCGTGTAGCCCTCGTAGAGGTGCACGCGTCCCTGCATGACGACGACGGGCGTTTCCTCCACATAGCCGAACACGAACCGTCCGGCGTGGCCGGGCGCGGTGGACACCGGGAAGCCGGGGATCTCGCTGTACGGCACAACGGCGGCCTGCTTCACCATGTCGGCAAAGCCGCCGAGACCGGAGCCGAGCACGACGGCGACCTCCGGGACGAAGTCGGTGTGGCGCCGCACCGCGGCGAGACAGTTCTGGATGCGTTCCATTTCGGGATGCATAAAAGAGCCTCCTTATGTTGTTATTCTCTGTTGTTTATTCTTCGGTGAGATCGGCGAACTGCGCGCCGATATAGTCTGCCAGAGCTTCGGGATCGATCCCGATCTGCGCGCCGAGCCGTCCGGCGCTGCAGAAAAAGGCGTCCGTCAAAAGCGCCGTTTCGTCGATCCATGTGGAAAACGGTTTTTTCATCCCCACCGGGGAGCAGCCGCCGTGGACATAGCCGGTGAGCGGCAGCAGCTTTTTCTGCGGCAGCATGGCGATGCTCTTCACGCCCGCCGCCTTCGCCGCCTTTTTGAGCGAGAGCGTTTCCGGCGCGGGGATGACGAACACGAAGTGTTCGCCGGTATTTGCCTCCGCCACGAGCGTTTTGAAAACGCACTCCGCGCTCTGGCCGAGCGCGGCGGCCACCTCCGTGCCGGAGGTGAGCGTGGCGTCGTAATAACGCGGCGTATACGCAATGCCCGCCTGATCAAGCAGGCGCATCACGTTCGTTTTTTCGTTTGCCTTATCCGATTTTGCCATGAAAGTATTCCTCGATTTGTTCACGGGAAGCAAAAAGGCTCCCCTGGATCATGCCCGACGCGCCGCCGCCCCGGCCGGAGAGCGCGGCGTTGATGCTTCGCGCCGCGGCGCGAAGGTCGACCGTTTCCGACGCCATCACGTACCGGTATCCCCCGTCCTCCGCGCAGAGCGCGGCGCAGACGCCCGTGCAGCGCGTCTTTCCTCCCTCGGCAAGAGCGCGCAGCGCGGCGGGCGAAAGGCTCTCTTCAAAAAAGAGCAGATTTCCCTCGCACGGTTCCATTGCGGCGAGCCGCGCCTCGACATACCGCCGCTCCGCGGCGGCACGGGCGTACTTCTCCGCTTCCAGCTCGCCGAGCACGCGCTCGGCGGCGGCGCAAAGGGCGTTCTGCGGTGCGGAAAAGAGACGGGAGAGCGCTTCGGTCTCGGCGGCGCAGAGCGCGGCGTCCTCATAGGCCGCGCGCCCGGCGAGCATCGTAAAGCGCACGCCGCCGCGGTGACGCATCCGGTCCTTCAAGCGGATGAGGCCGATCTCGCCGGTGAAGCTCACATGCGGCGCGCAGCACGCGCAAAGATCCACCCCCGGCACCTCTACGATGCGCACCGGCATCGCGAGCGCCTTTTTCTGCCGGAACGGCATCGCCGCAAGCTCTTCCTCCGTTGGCCAGAGGATGTTTATCGGAAGGTTTTTCCACACGTCCTCGTTTGCAAGACGCTCGAGCCGCAAAAGCTGCTCCGCGTCAATCTCGCGGTCAAAGTCGATCGTCGCGCCGTGCTCGTCCATGTGGAAGCCGATGTTCTCGCAGCCCCAGAGCGTGTGCGCATGGCCGGACACCAGATGCTCGGCCGAGTGGATCTGCATGCGCGCAAAGCGCGTTTCCCCGTCAAGCTCGCCCGTCACTTCCGCGCCGGGGACGAGCGGAGCGTCGCAGAAATGGACGATCTCGCCCTTTTCCTCGCGCGTATCCGTCACGCGCACGCCGCTGAGCGTGCCGGTATCGCCGCCCTGTCCGCCGCCCTCAGGGAAGAAGGCAGTGCGGTCGAGCGTTACGGCAAAGCGGCCGCCGCGCTCTTCGCACGTGAGGACGCGCGCGGTGAATTTTCGCATATGCGCGTCGGCGTAAAACAGCTTTTCGGTCATGGGATCAGAACTTAAAGAGATTCAGCCCGGTCACACCGTCCTTGAAGCGGTCCACCGCGCCGTCGATCACGCGGATGACCATCTCGCACGTCGCGCTCACGCGCGCGGCGTTGAGATGCCCGCCGACGACCGCGCCGGACTCGTTCGCGGCGCTCATGTGCAGATGGCTGTAGTATTCGCCGTTCATCGTGTTCACCGTGCCGGTCAGCGACACGATCTCGTGCGCGCCGGTGAACGTGAGCGCGTGGTACTGATGCTCGTCCACGTTGTACACGCCGACGGTGAACTCGTCCGTCGCGCCGAGCGCCTCAACGCTCGCCAGACGGATATTTTCCTTTTCGCACAGCGCGCGAAGCTGCGCCGTGATCTCCTCGCCGCGGTCGAAGCGCGCAACGATCGTATTTCCAAAACGCCGGTAGTCCATAGTTTGTATCTCCTTTGCATGGGATGTATCTGTATTATAGCCGCTCGGCGAGCGTAAATCAAGGTTGTCAAGGCCCGGTCCATCGCGTATAATATCCGGAGAAACGAAAGGATCGGCCTATGGAAAACTTTTCCCGTCCGCTGGTGGACTGGTACAAAAAAGAGGCGCGCCCTCTCCCTTGGCGGGAGGAGCCGACGCCGTACCGCGTGTGGGTCTCGGAGATCATGCTGCAGCAGACGCGCATCGAGGCCGCGCGCGAATACTTCAACCGCTTCACGCGCGCGTTCCCGACCGTGGAAGCGCTCGCCGCGGCGGAGCTTGACGATGTGCTCAAGCTCTGGGAAGGGCTGGGGTACTACTCCCGCGCGCGAAATCTCCACAAATGCGCCAAAACCGTGTGCGAGACTTACGGCGGCGTATTCCCCCCGGACGCCGCGGCGCTGCGCGCGCTGCCCGGCATCGGGGACTATACCGCCGGGGCAATCGCCTCGATCGCCTACGGACTGCCGGAACCGGCGGTGGACGGAAATGTGCTGCGCGTGCTCGCGCGCATGGAGTGCTTCGGCGAGAGCATCGGCAGCGACAAGGTGAAAAAGCGCTTCCGCGAAGCGCTCCGGGATATCTATCCAACGGGCAAATGCGGCGCTTTTACGAGCGCGCTCATGGAGCTGGGCGAGACGGTGTGCACCGTCGGAACGCCAAGCTGCGCGCGCTGCCCGGTCGCGGCGTACTGCGCGGCGCACCGCTGCGGCGAGGAAGTGCTCTACCCCGTGCTGCCGGAGAAAAAGCCGCGCCGGATCGAAAACCGGCGGGTACTGCTTTTGCTCTGCGGCGATACGTGCGCCGTGCAGCGGCGTGCGGATACGGGGCTTCTCGCCTCGATGTGGGAGCTGCCGAACGATCTTTTGCCGGACGCGCCGGAAGGCGGCGAGCCCTGCGGCGAGGCGGTACACATTTTCAGCCACGTGGAGTGGCACATGCGCGGGTATATCGTCCGCTGCAAGGAGAAGCTTCCGGGCTATGTCTGGGTGACGCGAGCCGAGCGCGAAGCGCTCGCCATGCCCACGGCGTTCCGGTATTACCGAAAAAAACTGGAGGAGATGGGATATTGAATATCTGTGTATTCGGCGCGGCGCGCGATGAGATCGGCGAGGACTTCATGGCCCTCGGCACGGCGCTCGGCCGCGAGCTCGCGGCGCGCGGGCATACGCTCGTGTTCGGCGCAGGCGGCCACGGCATGATGGGCGCCGCGGCGCGCGGGGCCTACGAAATGGGCGGGGAGATCATCGGCGTCGTGCCGTACTTTTTCAACACTCCCGGCATTCTCTTTGAGCACTGCACGGAGCTTATCCGCATGGAAACGATGGCGGAGCGCAAAACGATCATGGAAGAGCGCTCGGACGCTTTCATCGCCCTGCCCGGCGGCATCGGCACGATGGAGGAGATCTTCGAGGTCATCACGCTCTCATCCCTTGGGCGGATGCAGAAAAAGAGCGCGTTTCTCGATGCGGAAAGCTATTGGGAACCCGCGGTCGAGCTGCTGCGCGGCGCGGTGGAAAAGGGCTTTGCGGGCAGAGAGCTGAATGAGCACTATGCGCGCTTCACAGATGTGGAAGCGTGCCTCGATTATCTGGAAAAATAATACAGCGGGCGGAGCAGAGCCCCGCCCTCGCAGAAATTTTCAAAGAACGCCCGTAGGGTTGGGGCTCTGCCCCAACCGCATACAGTTCTCCCTCTTTCACGGCGCTGCCGCCGATGGAGGGAGATTTTTTATGCCAGTCTCTGCTGCATATACGCAAGCAGCGTCTGCGCCACGACGGAATTTGTCGTGCACGCGAACGCCAACCCGATCATCCGGCAGCTCGTCGGCGAGAGCAGCGGCGCGGCGTTCCGCCGCAAGCAGCTGTACGCGGCCACGGTGCGCTTCGTCGTGCCGGTAATGATGCTCATCCTCTTCCTACAGTCCACCGGCATCATGGCATAAGAAGCTCTGATATATACAAGTATCCCCCATTTGCCAAGCAAATGGGGGATACTAATCTTTATCTGTGAACTGCCGTGCGGCGGGATTTGGCGAAAAGCGTCGTCAGCACTGCGAGCCAGAGGAATGCCAGCGCCGCTGCTGCGGCGGTGATATAGGAAACGGTTCTCACCGTTTTCCCCTCCTGCGCGCTGAACACCGCGCCCGCCTCCATGCTCTCGCCGTTCGTGAGCGTCACGGTGAGCATGCCGTTTTCCCCCACCTGCACGGAGGAAATGCCGACGCCGGGCGCGCCGTCCTCTCCCGTAATTTTGCCAAGATTCGTTTCCGTTCCGTCCGTGAGGGCGACGATCAGCTCCCCGGAGTCGTTCAGCGATACCTCCCGGATGCCGACGCCGTCTTTTCCGTCTTTGCCGTCTTTGCCGTCCGTACCGTTTCGTCCGGCGGCGCCGGTCGCTCCTGTGGCTCCGGTCGCGCCCGCAGCGCCCGTGGCTCCGGTCGTTCCGGCAGCCCGCACACCGGTGTCCGTATTGCCCAGCCACCAGTTGCCGTTGCCGCCGATGGAGGGCGTCAGGCCGGGCGCGCCCTGCGCGCCGTCCGTGCCGTCTTTTCCGTCAACGCCATCCTTGCCGTCGATGCCGTCTTTTCCGTTTGCTCCGTCCTTCCCATCGACACCGTCTTTACCGTCAGCGCCGTCTCTGCCGTCCGCAGCAGCAGCTTTTACGCCGGTGTCCGTGTCACCGATCCACCAGTTCCCGTTTTCGCCGATGGTCGGCGTCAAGCCGTCCGTGCCATCCTTGCCGTCCGCACCTCCGGCCTTTACGCCGGTGTCGGTATCGCCAATCCACCAATTTCCATTCTCGCCGATGGCAGGCGTCAGACCGTCCGCGCCATTCTTACCGTCGACGCCGTCCCGTCCGTCTGTACCGACCGCTTTCACGCCGGTGTCCATACTGCCGATCCACCAGTTGCCGTTCGGACCGACGGAAGGCGTCCGGCCGTCCCGCCCGTCCTTTCCGTCCTCTCCGGTGGCTTTCACACCGAGAGATTTCCACGTGGTCCCGCCGTCGTAGGATACCTCCCACTCGTTCGTAGCGGGATTGACGCGCAGCTTCGAGCGGAACGGATCGTCCATCTGAACGAGACTCAGCGGCTTTCCGTCCGGATAAGGACACGTCTCAAAGATAGACGGCATATAATCCCTGCTGAGATCTGTTTTCCAGCGGTAGAACTCCGCGCCGATATACAGCCCCATCTGGCCGCCAAAATGCTGATTGGCAGTAAAGCACCCGCCGTTAAAATAAAGCCCTTTTCCCGCTACAGAGGTGCTTGACGGCCGGAGATCGTCGGTGATGAACGTTCCGCTTTCCATCGTCAGTCTGGTGATGTACGCTATATTGCCAACCAACGTGAGTGAACCGTTACCGCGAATGGTAATGTCCTGAGCGGAGATCGGATAGTATGAGGTGTTCACGCTGAAGCGGTTTTCTCCCGTCAGATCTATAACAAGCGGGATAAAGACCGAGAGTAAAGCGGAGCCCATCGGCTGTTTCCCCGTTCCCTTAAGATCGGCGTTTCGCAAAAACAGTGTCGTGCCGTCAAAATAGAAATTGTAATCATCCGCCGTTGCTTCGGAAAAGCCGCGGTTATCCGACGGATCGTTTTTATAGTAGGTACCAACTTCGAGAAACGTGCCGTTGATCTTCGGATCTTTCCAGTTCGCCCGAACGCTTGGAACGTTCGCCGCTTCCAGCGGCTGTTCCTCCGACTCTTCCACAATTGGCGCAGGCGTTGCTTCCACCGGCGCGGGCGTTGCTTCCACCGGCGCAGGCGTTGCTTCCACGGGTACGGGTGTTTCCGCTTCCGTATCGTCGGCCAGCGCCGGAATACAGAGGCTCGTCAGCGCAAGGCAGACGCAGATCATGGCGGCAAGAATACGATGCTTCATGGTTTTGTTCCTCCCTGTTTCTGTCTCTCGGGCGGGTCTCCCTATATCGGGCGGTTCTCCCTGTATTTACTTTGTATTATGCAGGAACAGCGCACGCTTTGCAAGATATTTTGGCTCGTATGCCGAAACAGGTAAAAAATCGGCTGTTTTTCTTCGAAACAGCCGATTTTCGCGCTTATTCGATTTCCGCCGGAGGCAGCAGGCGCGTCATGCTCCGGAGACTCACGGTGAGCGTATACGCATTGTGCAGCAGCGCCGAGGTCGCCGGGGGCAGGATGCCCGCCACGCCGAGACAGATCAGCATAAAGTTGAAGCCGATGATGTTTCGGTAATTCGTGTGGATCCGGTCCATGAGCGCGCAGCTGAGCCGCCGCAGTGTCAAAAGCGAATAGAGGTCGTTCGCGCCGATGGTGATGTCCGCCACCTCGCGGGCGATGGCCGCGCCGTCGCGGATGGCGATGCCGGCGTCCGCCTCGGAGAGCGCCGGGGAGTCGTTCACGCCGTCGCCGAGCATGATTACGCGCCGTCCGGCCTCGTGCTCGCGGCGGATGAAGTTGGCCTTATCCTCTGGAAGGACCTCGGAGTAGTACTCGTCCACGCCGACCGCCGCCGCTACGGACTTCGCCGTGCGGTCGCTGTCGCCGGTCATCATAACAAGCTTCGTAAAGCCGAGAGAGCGCAGACCGCGGACGACGTCGGCAGCCTCCGCGCGCAGCGGGTCCTCAATGCAGATGACCGCCGCGAGCACACCGCCCGCGGCAAGATAGAGATGCGAATACTCCGCCGGGAGCGATTCAAACTTTTCCTCTTCCCCCGCGGGGATGACGCACTTCTCGTCCTCAAACACGAAGTGGTGGCTGCCGATGATGACCTTTTCGCCGTCCACGCTGCTTGCGATGCCGTGCGCGACGATATAGCTCACGCTCGAATGGCGTTCCTCATGGGAGATGTGGCGTTTTTCCGCCTCGGCCACGACGGCCTTGGCCATGGAGTGCGGGTAATGCTCCTCGAGACACGCCGCAAGAGCCAGCATGTCGTTTTCTTCCTTGTCGCCAAACGGCACGACCGCCGCCACGCGCGGCGCGGCATGGGTCAGCGTGCCGGTCTTGTCAAAAACAATGGTATCCGCCTGCGCCACCGCCTCCATGAAGCGGCCGCCTTTGACGGAGATATGATGGATGCCGGCTTCCTTCATGCCGGAGAGCACCGCGATCGGCATGGAGAGCTTGAGCGCGCACGAGAAATCGACCATCAGCACGGCGAGCATCTTCGTGACATTGCGCGTGAGCAGATATGTCAGCGCTGTGCCGCCGAGCGTCCAGGGGACGAGGCGGTCGGCCAGCCGCGAGGCCTTGTCCTCGGCGGTGGACTTGAGCTTTTCGGACTGTTCGATCATTTTGACAATGCGATCGTACCGACCGCCGCCCATCGTCTTTTCCACGCGGAAGACGCACTCACCCTCCTCGCAGACGGTGCCTGCGTAGACAAAGCTGCCTTCGTGCTTGACAACCGGCATCGACTCTCCGGTCATGGACGACTGGTTGACCATTGCCTCGCCCTCGACCACCTTTCCGTCGAGCGCGATGAGGTTGCCGGTGCGGACGACCACGAGGTCGCCTTCCTTCACGGACGAAACGGGCACAAGGACCTCGGTCTCATTTGCTTTGACCCAGACCTGATCGACATTCAGCGCCATCGCGCCGGCAAGGTCGGCAACGGACTTCTTGTGGGTCCACTCCTCGAGAATCTCGCCGAGGCGCAGCATGAACATCACGGAGCCTGCGGTGTCGGAATCGCCGCGCACCATCGAGACCGTCACGGCGGTTGCATCCAGCACGGCGACGGAGAGCTTTCCGTGCAGCAGCGCGCTGAGACCTTCCTTGATATACTTGACCGAACGGACCATCGCGATGACCGCGCGGACCGAAAGCGGCAGGAATAATTTAGAGAACGCACGGCGCAGGACGGTCATGGCAAGCTTGTCTTCAAACTCGCGGTTGAGTTCGCGCGGCGTGTGCGCCGGAACAAGGTCCATCGTCTCCGCCTTCTGGAACGAGAACGCGGCAAGCGCGCGGATGACCGTTTCGCGGGCGCAGGGATAGACGATCACGGCGTCGCAGGTACGGTCGAAAACCTGAACGGTTTCCGCGCCCGTTGCGTGCTTGAGATAGTATTCCAAAACGTCTGCCTGGCGCAGCGTCATACGGGAGCAGGACAAATGGACCCGCAGTCTGCCGCGCGATTCATGCAGAATCTGACATTTCATAAACAGGGTTCCTCCCAAATTGGCTTCAAAGAAAGGAGAGCCGCTTGGCGGCTCTCCCGGCGTGTCAAAGCCTCGCAGAGTTTCGCCCCGCAGGGCGAAATAAAACGGAAATCCGTTTTATCCGGTGGCTTTGCCAGCCGGAAAAACACTTCTCGCCTCGCAAGTGTGGAATTTGCGCGCCTTTGGTGCACAAATTATGCGCGTAGTCGAGGCGCATTCTTTTTGCCGGGAAAGCGGCAGCTTTTTCGGCAGCTCCGAAGGACCGCGGAAGCGGTCCTTCGGGGAAGCAGTTATTCTGCTGCGGGCGCTTCCGCTTCCGAAGCGTCTTCCACGACGGCAGCTTCCTGCGCCGCAAGGCGCGCCTCGTTGATATCCTTGGCGTCGGCGTAGACATCCTCCGCACCTTCGCGGACGGTGGTGGCAGCCTTCATGACGCAGTCCTTGGCGCGAAGCACGGCAGCGGTGGTGTGCGCGTAGACCTTCTTGGCGTCTTTGCTTCCGAGAATTTTCAGACCAGCAGTTCCGAACAGAACGCCGGCAGCGAACAGACCGAGATGTTTCATCTGTAAAACCTCCTGTTTTTTGGACCTCGACGGCGGTTTCTGCACCGCGAGTTAGACTTCTTTAATCGTGAACACAATATACCACAGCCCTGAAAAAAATGCAAGACCGGTTTCAACAAAAAGTGCATTTTT
>ERZ824480.1027-NODE-1027-length-27604-cov-5.031725_pt1 | contig 27604 bp, 25 predicted proteins | sample MGYA00519861_ERZ824480 | MGnify/ENA primary metagenome ERZ824480 (study PRJEB31778, sample SAMEA3449152) | human gut metagenome | biome: human gut; feature: human-associated habitat; material: faeces | place: United Kingdom | collected 2010/2012 ... | reverse complement strand
GGCCGCGAAATCCCGCAGTCGCCGATCTTACATTCTGGATTATACCCAAATTTCACAGGAAAGTCAAGAAATCCATCAGAAAATCCACCTGTGTTTTCCTTTCTTTTTCCGTCAAACTGCAAAAATGAGAACATTTCCCAGCTCAAAAATCGAGCTTTTTCTCCAGGCAGACCAGCTTCACATCCGGGATTCCGTTGAACACGCAGCCGATGACGCCGGACTCATAAAAGCCGAGCTTTGCATAAAACCGGCGTGCGGCCTTGTTGATAACGTTTGTGTCCATGCGAAGATACCGGCAGGCGTGCGCTTTTGCATACTGCTCATAAAACGAAACAAATGCCGTTCCGAACCCGCCGCCCGCGCACAAGGGGTCGACCACCAGCGTGTGCAGCACCATAATCTCGTTTTCCGGCACGTCCGCATAGCGCCAGTCGGCGTTTCTGTATTCCGGTACCTGCACCTGATTGATGCGCGCCGTCGCGCAGATAACACCGTCTGCCTCCATGACAAAAAGGTCGTCTGCTGCCAGCGCAGCACGCGCCGTCTGTTCGGTCGGATATACCCCGCGCAACCAGCCGATCGTTACCTGCCCGGCTTCCTCCTTCAAAAGAATCCGGTCATAAATACCGGCAACCGCCGGAACATCTGCCTGCATCGCTTTTCTGATTGTGTATTGCATATCAGCACCTCATGTTTCAAAAAACCGGGCTGCCAAACACAACCCGGTTTTCAGAATCAGTCTATCAAATTTCGTCACCGGCGAGAGATTTTCGTTCAGAGCAAGGCGGAAGGGCGAAAGCGTACCGTGTGTACGTCGAGCCCGACCAACGCGGCTCTGGGCGAAAAGATCCGGCGGAGATTATTTTGTGCCAAAGATTCTATCGCCCGCGTCGCCCAGACCCGGGACAATATAGCCGTGCTCGTTGAGGTGGTCATCGAGCGCGCCGGCATAGATTTCGACATCCGGATGGTTCTTCTGGAGATACGCAATGCCTTCGGGCGCGGCAACGAGGACCATGAGCTTGATGTGCTTGCAGCCGCGCTTTTTCATCTCGTCGATTGCCGCGGCAGCGGAGCCGCCGGTGGCAAGCATCGGGTCGACAATGAGGATATCGCGCTCGGCGACGTCCTTGGGCATTTTGCAGAAGTAGACGTGGGGGATGAGGGTTTCTTCATCACGGAACATGCCGATGTGACCGACACGGGCGGACGGAACCATGCGCAGAACGCCGTCGACCAGACCGAGACCTGCGCGCAGGATGGGAACAACCGCGAATTTTTTACCGGCAAGCGGCGGCGCGTCCATCTCGCAGATCGGCGTTTCGATGTGCTTGGTGGTCATGGGCAGGTCGCGGGTTGCTTCGTAGGTGATGAGCATGCCGATTTCGCTGACCAGCTCGCGGAAATCCTTGACGCTGGTGTTCTTGTCGCGCATGATCGTCAGCTTGTGCGCCACGAGGGGATGGTCCATGATGTGTACCTTGCTGCCAAATTTCGATTCCATTGCTTCGTCCTCCGTAAACTATATATTTATTTTTGAGTTGCTTCCTGCTGTAATCTTGCGTTGCGCTCGCGCTCGGCCTGCGAAATGCGCAGGTAGACCGGCGCAAGCTCCTGTGCGCTCACCGGCGTGCCGTGCTCCGCGGCGAGGCCGACGCCTACGGCGTTCTGATAGAGCAGCTGCGCGGGAGCCAGCTCGCTCTCTACGCCGAGCTGCGCGAGCCCGTCGCGGCAGAGCCGCCCGCCGTCGCCGAGCACGAGAAGGCGGCGCGTTTCGCCGCGCAGCTCCTCCGCCAGCTCCGCGACCGCGATGGCACGGTCGGGCGTGAGGCGGGTGAGGACGCCGCTTTTCGCTTCAAAGAGCGCGTTGTAGACCTGATCGCGCCGCGCGTCCATCGCGCAGACGAGCAGACCGTCCATGTGGGCGAGATTCTGCGCCATCGCCTCGAGCGTGGAAACGCCGAAGCACGGCTTGTCCGCCGCCCAGGCGAGGCCCTTGACCGCGGCGATGCCGATGCGCAGGCCCGTGAATGAGCCGGGGCCAGCGGCCACAGCAACCGCATCCATGTCGCCGAGCGTCAGCTCGGCGTTTTTGAGCATGGCGTCCACCATCGGCATCAGCGTGCGCGAGTGGGTGAGGCCGGTGCACTGATAGGCATAGGCCAGCGGCGCGCCGTTTTCGACCACTGCGGTCGAAACGGACTTCGCCGAGGTCTCGAGCGCGAGAATTTTCATAAGCCGTCCACCCCCGTGATGGTGATGACGCGCCAGCCGTCGTGCTGCGCGCTGCGCCGGAAGTCGATGCGCACGGTGGAGCCGTCGAAGGCGTCCTCCGCCCGCTCGCTCCACTCGACGGCGCACACGCCGCCGCGCGCGAGGTAATCCTCCCAGCCGATGTCAAACAGCTCGTCCGACGAGCCGAGGCGGTAGAGGTCAAAGTGGAACAGGGGAATATCCCCCTCGTATTCGTTGACGATGGTGAAGGTGGGACTGGTGACGCGGCCGCGGCAGCCGAGACCGCGGGCAAGCCCGCGGGTGAAGGCGGTCTTTCCCATGCCGAGCTCACCGGTGTAGGCGATGACGGTCCCGCGCGGCAGTCTGCGGGCGACCTGCTCGCCGAGCTGCTCGGTCTCCTGCTCACTGTGTGAAAGATGCTCCACGGCAAATGCCCCCTTTCGACCCATTCTAAAGGTACAGTATAGCACACCGCCGCGCGATGCGCAATTCCTTTTTGCATGAACAGAGTGTAAACAGTGGAAGAAAGAAAAACGCGCGGTTTACAGACGGGCGGAATCGTGCTATACTGATACATCATTCCGAGAATTTTCGGCAGAGGAGGGAAGAACCGATGGGACGAGTGCGGGAAACGCTGCATGACGTGCTGCGCCAGACCGACGCGGTGCTGCTCGCGCTGTGCGTGGCCTCGACGCTCTATGGCATGGTGCTTATCGCCAGCGCGACAAGCTTTCGCGGCACGCTCAAGTACGTTGCCGTGCAGGGCCTCGGCCTGCTCATCGGGCTGGTGCTCTACTTTTTCCTCTCGAGCATCGACGTATTCGCGCTGGCGAAGCAATGGAAGTGGCTGCTGGGCTTCAACGTCGGCTTTCTCCTGCTGCTGCTCACGCCCTTCGGCCAGTCGAGCGGCGGCAACCGCGCGTGGCTCGGCGTGAACAGCATCGGCAAAAAGCTCGGCGTCGATTTTCTGCGCTATTTCCCCATCACGGTGCAGCCGGCGGAGGTCGTGAAGGTCTTTTTCATTGTCCTGCTCGCCTATCAGCTTGCGCTGCTGAAGGATAGGCGAGACCTTGTGCGCTTTGAAAACGTCATTCAGCCGACGGCGCATACCGCCTTTATGGTGGGACTGATCGTCGTCATCTCCGGCGACGCGGGCAGCGCGCTGGTGTATCTCTTCATCTTCATCTGCATGGTTTTTGCCGCGGGCATGGCGAAGCGCTGGCTGGCGCTGGGGCTCGGCGGCGGTGCGGCGGCGTTTCTTGCCGTGTGGCATCTGGACCTGCTGCCGAGCTATATGCGCGACCGTTTCCTTGCTGTCCTCGACCACAGCTATCAGCCCGACGACGCGGGCTTTCAGCAGACGCGCGGACTGATGGCGCTCGGCTCGGGCGAGCTGACCGGACAGGGACTGTTCCACGGCGCGCAGACGCAGTCATCTAATGTGTGGAGCATCCCCGAGCGGCAGACGGACTTCATTTTCTCCGTCTGCGGCGAGGAGCTGGGCTTTCTTGGCTGCGCGCTCATCATCGTGCTGCTGCTCGCCATCGTGGTGCGCTGCCTGCTCGTCGCGCGCGACGCGGCGACGCCGATGGAGAGCTACGTCTGCGTGGGCATGGCGGGTATGCTCATTTTCCAGACCATCGCGAACATCGGCATGTGCCTGTTCCTGATGCCGGTCATCGGTCTGACGCTGCCGTTTTTCAGCTACGGCGGCTCGTCTATCGTCACGCTTTTTGCCGCCATGGGCATCGTCTCGGGCGTGAAAAAGCGCTCGCGGCCCGAGTGGCTGACCAACTGAAAAATTTGGAAAGAGAAGCGTCCGCGCCGCGGACGCTTCCCTTTTTGCATAAAGCTCCCTTTTTCACAAAGAATAACCGTACCACACTGAAAAAGGGAGGAACCGATTTTGAATACCGATAAGAACAGAGAGCTTTTGTGGCGCACGGTACCGTTCGTCATGGCGATGCTGCTGCTCGCGCTCACAGGCATTCCCGCTTCGGCCATCTTCGGACGGGAGAAAGCGGCGCCTGCGGCGGACGCGGGCGCGCCCATCGCGCAGAGCATCGACGTGCGTGTCTACCGCGGCATCCCCTACACCGGCACGCTCGCCGCCATCGACCGCGAGGGCGGCGAGGTGAGCTTCGCCATTGCCGAGCAGCCGTCCAAGGGCACGGTGACGCTCGACGGCGAGACCTTTGTCTACACCAGCGCGAAGAACAAGACCGGCGCGGACCGTTTCACCTACACCGCGACCGACGCCGCGGGCAGCACCTCGGCCCCCGCGGAGGTGCGCATCACCATCGCGCGCGCCAAATGCGGCGTGACCTATGACGACATGGCGGAGAGCGCTGCCTACACCGCGGCGGTGGACCTGGCGGAGCACGGCGTGTTCGTCGGCGCGCAGGTCGGCAGCCGGCGCTTCTTTGAGCCGGACCGCGCCGTCAGCCGCGGCGAGTTCGTCACCATGGCGCTCGCCTGCGCGGGCATTCCTGCGGGCGACCTCATGATGACGGGCTTCTGTGACGACGCGGAGATCCCGACCTGGGCGAAGGGCAGCGCGGTCAGCGCCCTGCAATGCGGTCTGATCCGCGGCGTGGGCACGGAGGGCGGCATGGCCTTCTGCGCGGACGAGGGCGTGACGCTCTCGGAGGCGGCGACGGTGCTCAACCGTCTTTTGCGCGTGACGGACGTGGACCTTTCCGACTACGACGCGGGCAGCGCCGACGCGTGGAGCGCACAGGCGGTGGCGAATCTTGAGTCTGTCCGCGTGATCGAAAGCGGCAGCTTCTCCGCGGGCGACTGGCAGCGCCCGCTCACGCGCGGCGAGGCCGCGCAGCTCCTCTCTGCGGCGATGACGCTTGCGGAAAAGAAACAGGAGAGCGCGGGACTTCTTTCGGGCTTATTCCAATGACACGGAGAAAGGCGGCGGGAAGGCCGCCTTTCTTTTGCTTGTAATTTGCGCGGCGTTGTGCTAAAGTATATTCTGATAAAATAGCATAGATATGTAGTTTTCGCGAATTCAGGAGGAAAAGCTATGCGCATCGTTGTATTGGCCGGCGGCTTGAGCATGGAGCGCAACGTGTCGCTCTCGAGCGGCACACGCATCTGCCGCGCGCTTCGCGCGCGCGGTCATCAGGCAGCCTTGGTGGATCTGTATTTGGGACTGGAGGGCTATGACGGCGCACCGGAGAGCATTTTTGACGCGCCGGACGGCCTGTGCGGCGATTTTTCCGTCGCCCGTGAGGAGCCGGACCTTGACGCGGTGCGCGCGAGCCGGAAGGACAAGAGCGAAAATATCTTCGGCAAGGACGTTCTGCGCGTCTGCGCCATGGCGGACGTCGTGTTCATCGCGCTCCACGGCGCCTGCGGCGAGGACGGACGGGTGCAGGCGGCGTTCGACCTGCTCGGCATCCCCTACACCGGCTCGGGCTACCTCGGCAGCGCCATCGCCATGGACAAGGACCTCACCAAGCGCCTCGTCGCGCCCTACGTCACCACCGCGAAATGGCGCGCGCTGAAGTACACGGCGGACGAGATCGACGCCATCGCCGACGAAACGGAGCTGCCCTGCGTCGTCAAGCCCAACGCCAACGGCTCGTCCATCGGCGTGACGATCGCGCACACGCGCGGCGAGGTCGCCGCTGCGCTGACCGAGTGCCTGCACTTCGGCGCGCAGGTCGTCATCGAGCAGTACATCCACGGCCGGGAGCTGCAGGTCGGCATTCTCGACGGCAAGGCGCTGCCCGCCATCGAGATCATTCCCAAGACCGGCTTTTATGATTACGCCAACAAGTATCAGGCGGGAGCTGCCGAGGAGGTCTGCCCCGCGCCCATTCCCGCGGAATGGGAGGAAAAGCTCCGCAGCGCGACCGAGACCGTGTTCCGCGTGCTGGAGCTGAGCGTCTATTCCCGCGCGGACTTCATCGTCACCGAGGACGGCACGCCCTATTTCCTGGAGATCAACACCCTCCCGGGCATGACGCCGACCTCACTCGTGCCGCAGGAGGCCGCCGCCGCCGGCATCGGCTACGGCGAGCTGTGCGAGCGCATCGTGACAAGCTCCCTGCGGGCGCGGAAGGAGGGGAGAACATGAGAAGGCTGACCGTTTCCGAGCTGCTGACCGCCACGGGCGGCACACTTCTCGCGGGCGGCGTGAGCGCCGCCGTGACCTCCGTTTCCACCGACAGCCGCAAGGCAGGCGAGGGCGCGCTCTTTATCCCGCTCACCGGCGAGCGCTTCGACGGACACGACTACATCGACAAGGCGCTCGCGCTCGGCGCGGCGGGCTGCCTATGCGCGAGGACGCCCGCGGCGTTCCTGCCCGATAAATTCTACATCGCCGTCCCCGATACGCGCCTTGCGCTCAAGGCGCTCGCATCGTGGTACCGCGGGCAGTTCAACATCCCCGTTGTCCAGATCACCGGCTCGGTCGGCAAGACCACGACGAAGGAAATGATCGCCTCGGTCGTGTCGCAGAGGTACCGCACGCTCAAAACGGCGGAGAACTTTAACAACGACATCGGCACGCCGCTCACGCTCCTCGGCTTGGACGACACCTATGAGGCCGCCGTCATCGAGACCGGCATGGACCATTTCGGCGAGATCCGCTATCTCGGCGAGATGGTGCGCCCGCACATCGCCGTCATCACGAACATCGGCGACGCGCATATCGAGTTTTTAGGCTCGCGCGAGGGCATTCTGAAGGCTAAGAGCGAGATATTTGAAAACCTCGACGCCGACGGCGTCGCCATCCTCAACGGCGACGACGCGCTGCTCGACACGGTAGCTCTCCCGCAGCGCATCGTCCGCTGCGGCGAGAGCGCGCACGCGGACGTCCGCGTTTCCGCGCTGCGCGACCGCGGCATCGACGGCATCGCCTGCACCGTGACCACCGAGCGCGCAGAGTATCAGCTCAATATCCCCGCCCCCGGGCGGCACATGATCTACGCCGCGTCGCTCGCGGCCGCGGTCGGTGAGGAGCTGGGTCTGTCGGTCCCCGAGATCGAGCGCGGCGTCGCGCTCTATGAGCCCGCCGGCTCGCGGATGCGCGTCCACCGCCTCAGCGGCGACCGCCGCCTGCTCGACGACTGCTACAACGCCAACCCGCAGTCCATGTCCGCAGCGCTGCGCGTGCTTGCGGCGAGCGAGGGCAAGAAGATCGCCGTGCTGGGCGACATGAAAGAGCTCGGCGAGCTGACGGAGTCCGCGCACCGCGCGATGGGCGAGCTGTGCGCTCTGCTCGGCATCGACCGCGTCATCGCTGTCGGTGAGTACGCCCGCGGCATCGCGGACGCTGCGCACGAGAGCGCCGAGTGGTATCCCGACGCGGAGAGCGCGGTCGATGCGGCGAGAGCTGCGTTCACGGAGGGCAGCGTCCTGCTGTGCAAGGCGTCGCACTCCATGCACTTGGAGAAGATCGTAGAGGAATTGCTCAAGACAACATGATCGAGATCAGCGTAACAGGACTTCAAAAGTCCTTTGATTTGGAAAAGAAAATACTGGACGGACTGACCTTTCAGATCAACTCCGGCGAGCGTGTCGGTCTGCTCGGCAAGAACGGCGCGGGCAAGACGACACTCTTTCGCATCCTCACGGGTGAGATCGACTACGACGCCGGCGAGGTCGCCATCGCATCGGACCGCCGCGTCGGGCTGATCTCGCAGATACCGGTCTACCCGGCGGGTTATACGGTGGAGGACGTGCTGCAATCCGCCTTCGAGCGCATGAGGCGCATGGCCGACGAGATGGAGCGGCTCTCCGCGCAGATGGCGAACGGCGACGAATCCGAGGAGACGCTGCGCCGCTACGGCGAGCTGTCCGCCCGCTTTGAGGGCCTCGGCGGCTACGACACCGCCACCGCCGTCAATAAGGTGGCCAACGGCCTGTCCATTCCCGCGGATATGCGCACGCGGCTGTTCGACACGCTCTCCGGCGGCGAAAAGACGCGCGTGAACCTCGGCCGCCTGATTTTGGAGGACACGGACATTCTGCTGCTCGACGAGCCGACGAACCACCTCGACCTCCACGCCATCGAGTGGCTGGAGGAATACCTTGCCTCGTTCAAGGGCACGGTCGTCGCCATCTCGCACGACCGCTATTTCCTGGACCGCACCATCACCCGCGTCATCGAGATTCTGGACGGCCACGCGGAGTTCTACAACGGCAACTACAGCTTCTACGCCGTGGAGAAGGAGCGCCGCTATCTGGAGAAAATGCGGCAGTATGAGAAGGAGCAGGCCAAGATCAGGCAGCTCGAGGCCGCGGCGGACAAGCTGCACCTGTGGGCGTTCATGGGCAACGACGCGCTGCACAAGCGCGCGTTTTCGATGGAAAAGCGCATCGAGCGGATGCGCACGACGGACAAGCCCACGCGCGAGAAGAAGATGACCGCGCAGTTCCGGAGCAGCGAATTTCTCGGCGACGAGGTACTGACGCTCAAGGGCGTCGGCAAGTCCTTCGGCGAGCGGACGCTGTTCTCCGGCGTGGACCTCAAGGTCGCCGGCGGCGAGCGCATCGCGCTCATCGGCGACAACGGCACGGGAAAATCCACGCTCATCAAGATGATCATGGGCGAGGAGTACCCCGACGAGGGCCGCATCAAGCTCGGCCCCTCGACGAAGATCGCCTACCTGCCGCAGATCATTCACTTCGACGTGCCGCAGCGCAATCTTGTGGACACAATGCTTTATTCCAAGCGGGACATCACGCCGCAGAAGGCGCGCGACTGTCTGGCGGCGTTCCACTTCCGCGGAGAGGACGTGTTCAAGTCCGTTTCCGTGCTCTCCGGCGGCGAGCAGAGCCGCCTGCGGCTGTGTATGCTGATGGACGACGAGGTGAACTTTCTCATTCTCGACGAGCCGACCAACCACCTCGACATCGCCTCGCGCGAGTGGATCGAGGAGGCGGTGGAGGCCTTCGACGGGACGCTGCTGTTCGTCAGCCACGACCGCTACTTCATCAACCGCTTCGCCACCCGCGTCTGGGAGCTGGAGGAGCAGAGAATCACCGACTACCCGATGGGCTTTGCCCGCTACCGCAAGGTGAAGGCGGAGCAGCCGGCGAAAAAGGCAGAGCCGGAAAAGGCAGTAAAGGAAAAGAACCTTACGGAAAAGCCGCAGCGCGGCAATAAAAATCAGCAGGCGGCACGCCGCCAGCTGACCATCTGCGAGCGCGAGATCGCGCAGCAGGAGGAGGCGCTCGCCGCGCTGGACGCGCGGCTGGAGGAAGCCGCGTCCGACTATGAGAAATACAGCGCGCTCTACGCCGAAAAGGAGGCGCAGGAGCAGAAGCTCACAGAGCTGATGGAGCGCTGGGAGGCGCTCGCCGCCGAGGCGGGCGAATAGGAAAGAGAGAAGCGGCAGGGACGAAAACGCGCGAGCGGGGAGGTTGGGACATGAGAGAAAAATGGAAGGCGTTCACAAAGCGGGAGCGGTTGCTGTTTGCAGCGGCGCTCGTTTTCCTCGCGCTGGTGGTGCTGCTGCGCTTCGTTCCGGGACTGCGCTTTTCCGCCCTCCTCTGCCTGTGTGCTGCGGCGGTGCTGTTCGTGCTTTTCATGCTGGAGTGCGCCGCACGGCGCGGCAGCCGCGCGGCGGTGTGGGGCAGGCGGGTCCTGCGCGCGCTGCTCGCCGCAGGCTTTGTCCTCTTTGCCGCGTTGGAGACAATGGTCATTCGCGGCTCGCTTGCGGAGAAAACAGACGAACCGGTGAGCGCGGTCATCGTGCTCGGCGCGGGCGTGAACGGCGAAACGCCGTCGCTCACGCTGCGCACGCGCATCGACGCCGCGGCGGCGTATCTGGAGGAGCACCCCGACGTGCCGGTGATCCTCTCCGGCGGACAGGGGCCGGGCGAGGCCATCACCGAGGCCGAGTGTATGCGCCGCGCGCTGGTGCGCCGCGGCGCGGACGAGAGCCGGCTGTACCCGGAGGAGCGCTCCACCAGCACGCAGGAGAACCTGCGCTACTCGCGGGCGATACTCGAGGAGCTGGGCGTTGATCCGGCGCGGCGCGTCGCCATCGTCACCTCGGACTTCCACCTCTGCCGCGCGCGGCTGATGTGGGGCGGCGATACCGCCGCCGTGCCGGCGCATCTGCCCTCCACGCTCTACTTTCAATGCCTGACCGTCAATTACTTTATCCGCGAGGCCTTCGGCCTTGCCGCCTATTTTGTCTACGGAGGTTAACGATGAACAAGGATATTCTGTGCTTGTATTACTCCCGCACGGGACACACAAAATTTGCCATGGAGGAGATCGCTGCCGCGCTTGACTGCGAGTGCGTGGAGATGCGCGACCGCGTGAACCGCGACGGCGCCATCGGCTGGCTGCGCTGCGGGCTGGATGCCATGCGCCGCCGTACCCGCGCGATGGAGCCGTTTGATACGCGCCGCGCCTTACAGGACTACCGGCTCGTCATTCTCGGCACGCCTATCTGGGCGGGACGCTGCTCGAGCATCGCGCGCGGCTTCCTCAAGCGCCGCGGGCTGGAGGTGCAGAACATCGCTTATGTCGTCGTCCACGGCAGCGAGGAGCTGTATAAGGATGTGTGCGACCAGATGGACCAGTACGTCGGCCACCCCCACGTGGCGGACGTTTCGCTGCGCATCGGCTCGGCGGGCTATCACTTCTGGCGCGACGAGTTCATCCGCAATGTGACGAACTACATGACGGCGGAGAACTGAAGCGATGTGGGAGAAGCTGGAACAGATCGCGCGCCGCTGCGCGGAGATCGGAGAGCTGCTGACCGTGCCGGAGATCTACGGCGACGCGAAGGAGCTGCGGAGGCTCACGCAGGAGCAGAAGGAGCTTGAGCCGGTCGCGCAGTGCTACGAGGACTATCGCCGCGCGGAGCGGACCATCGCCGAGGCGACGGAGCTGCTCTCCGATGCCGAGCTGCGCGACATGGCGCAGGAGGAGCTGCGGCAGGCGAAGGCGGACAAGGAGCGGCTTTATGAGGAGCTGCGCGTGCTGCTCCTGCCGCGCGACCCGAACGACGGGAAAAACGTCATCATGGAGCTGCGCGGCGGCGTGGGCGGCGAGGAGAGCGCGCTCTTCGCGGCGGACCTCTACCGTATGTACTCCATGTACGCCGAAAAGCACGGCTGGAAGATCGAGCTTTTGAACTACAACGACACGGAGCTGGGCGGTGTAAAGGAAGCTGACTTTATCCTCAACGGCGCGGGTGCGTGGTCAAGGCTGAAGTTTGAAAGCGGCGTCCACCGCGTGCAGCGCGTACCGGAGACGGAGAGCGGCGGGCGCGTCCACACCTCCACCGCCACGGTCGCGGTGCTGCCGGAGATGGAGGAGGTCGACGTCGACCTCCGGCCGGAGGACATCGAGATGCAGGTCTATCGCTCCTCGGGCGCGGGCGGACAGCACGTCAACAAGACGAGCTCCGCCGTGCGGCTGATCCACAAGCCGACGGGCATCGTCGTGGCGTGTCAGGAGGAGCGTTCGCAGGTGCAGAACCGCGCGAAGTGTATGCAGATGCTTGCGAGCAAGCTCTATGAAATGGAGCGTGAGCGTGTGGAGAGCGCCGTGACGAACGAGCGCCGCGCGCAGGTCGGCACCGGGATGCGCAACGAGCGCATCCGCACCTACAACTTCCCACAGAACCGCGTCACCGACCACCGCCTGACGGGGGACAACAAGAATTTCAACATCGACGCCGTCATCAACGGCGACCTTGACCCGATTATTGACGCGCTGACCATGCAGGCGCAGGCAGAAAAGCTGCGCGAGAGCACGGAGAGCTGAGCGCTTCAGACGCACAGAAGGGGGAACCTTTTTGAACACCCGATACTTTACCATCACCGATCCTGCGCGGGAGAGCGCGGCGGTCGAACAGGCCGCGGACATCCTGCGCCGCGGCGGGCTGCTCGCCATCCCGACCGAGACGGTCTACGGCCTCGGCGCGGACGGACTGAACGCGGACGCCGTGCGGCACATTTTTGAGGCCAAGGGCCGCCCGCAGGATAACCCGCTCATCCTGCACATCCCCGACGCGAGCTGGCTCGCGCGCTACTGCAAGGACGTGCCGGAGACGGCGTACCGCCTTGCCGGGCGCTTCTGGCCCGGGCCGCTGACGATGATACTGCCGAAGGCGGACTGCGTGCCGCTTGTCACCACCGGCGGGCTGGAGACCGTCGGGATGCGCTGTCCCGACCACGCGGTGACGCGCGCGATCATCGCGGCCTCCGGCGTTCCGGTCGCCGCGCCGAGCGCCAACACCTCGGGCCGCCCGAGCTGTACGACCGCCGCGCACGTCCGCGAGGACATGGACGGCAGGATCGACGGCGTGGTGGACGGCGGGCCCTGCCGCGTGGGTGTGGAATCGACCATCATCGACCTGACCTGCACGCCGCCGCGCCTGCTGCGCCCGGGCGGACTGCCGCTCGAGGAGCTGCGCGCCGTGCTCGGCGAGGTGGCGGTGGATAAGGCGGTCACGCAGCAGATGGCGGCGGGGGAGAGGCCCCGCGCACCGGGCATGAAGTACCGCCATTATGCGCCGAAGGCTCCTGTCACGGTCGTCACCGGCTCGCCCCGCGCGAGCGCGCGGCGGCTGCTTGCCGCGCTCGGCGCGCGGGACGGCGTGATCTGCTTCGACGAGTTCGCGCCGCTCTTTGTGGGGCACATCGTTCACCGGCTCGGCGCGAGCGGCGACAAGCTCGCGCAGTCGCAGCACGTTTTTGACGCGCTGCGCACCTTCGACGCGACGGACGTGCCCGCCATCTGGGCGCAGTGTCCCGACAGCGCGGGGCTTGGCCTCGCCGTCGGCAACCGGCTGAAAAAGGCCGCCGGCTTCCACACGGAGGAGGCGGACGGCGCCTTTGTCCTCGGCATCACCGGCGGCACCGGCGCGGGCAAGACCACGCTGCTGTACGCACTGGAAAGGCGTGGCGCGCTGGTGCTCGACTGCGACGCGGTGTATCACGAAATGCTCCGGAATGACGCGCCGCTGCGCGCCGACCTGACCGCTGCGTTCGGCGATGTCTTCGCCCCCGACGGCGGATTGGACCGGCAAAAGCTGGGCAATATAGTATTCGGCGACGCCGGCGCGCTTGCGCAGCTCGACGCCATCATCTTCCGCCATCTGCCCCGCGCGCTCGCGCGGCGCATGGAGGAAAGCGGCGCGCGGCTCATCGCGCTCGACGCCATCAAACTCGTGGAGAGCGGCCTCGGCGCGATCTGCGACGTGACCGTCGCGGTCACCGCGCCGGAGGAGGTGCGCGTGCGCCGCATCATGACGCGCGACGGCATCTCCGAGGACTACGCACGCGCCCGTGTGCGTGCACAGCGCAGCGAGGGGGCGTTCCGCGCGGACTGCGACGCGGTCTTTGAAAACAACTACCCGACTCCCGCGCAGACTGCGTTTGCCGCGGAGGAGTTTCTGGATACCATTATTAAAAAATCCAAGGAGGAATGAACCATGGCAGAGAAGAAAAAGAACGAGTGGGCGGAGAAGCTCGCTTATGCGCCCAAGAACGGCTATGAGCGCCTGAGCGCTGAGGAGGAGCGGGCAATGCACGCCTACTGCGAGGACTACAAGGATTTCCTTGACCACGGCAAGACCGAGCGGCTGTGCGTGGAGCACTGCATCGAGCTGGCGGCCGCGCGCGGCTTCGTGCCCTACGAGAAGGGCATGGCGCTCAAGACGGGCGACAAGGTTTACTATAACAACAGGGGTAAAGCAATTATGCTTGCGGTCATCGGCGAACAGGACCTCAGCCACGGCGCGAACATCGGCGCGGCGCACACCGACGCGCCCCGCCTGGACCTCAAGCCCCGCCCGCTCTACGAGGAAGCCGAGATGGCCTATCTCAAGACGCACCACTACGGCGGCATCCGCAAGTACCACTGGGTGACCATCCCGCTCGAGCTGCACGGCGTGGTCGTGCGCGGCGACGGTTCCACGGTCGCCGTCCACATCGGCGCGGACGAGGGCGACCCGCAGTTCATCATCAACGATCTGCTGCCGCACCTCGGCCGCGAGCAGGGCAAAAAGCCGCTCAACGAGGCCATTCCCAGCGAGAGCCTGAACCTGCTCGTCGGCGGCCGTCCGCTCGCGGGAGAGGACTGCTCGGATCGCTTCAAGCTCAACGTCCTCAAGCTCCTCAATGAGAAATACGGCATCGTGGAGGAGGACCTCATCTCCGCCGAGCTGGAGGTCGTGCCCGCCGGCAAGGCGCGCGACATCGGCTTCGACCGCAGCTTCATCGCCTCCTACGGTCACGACGACCGCGTGTGCGCCTACGCGGAGCTCGCGGGCATCTTTGACGCGAAGAGCCCGAAGCGCACCGCCGTGTGCATCTTCGCGGACAAGGAGGAGATCGGCTCCGAGGGCGTTTCCGGTATGCTCTCGCAGGCGTTTGACAAGTTCGTGGCGGACCTGTGCGAGGCGCAGAGCGTCGCGCTGCGCGACTGCCTGGCAAACTCCTTCTGCCTGAGTGCGGACGTGACCGCCGCCTACGACCCGAACTTTGCCGACGTGTACGATAAGCGCAACGCCGCCTTTGTCAACTACGGCGTGGGTCTTTGCAAGTACACCGGCGCGGGCGGCAAGTCCGGTGCCTCCGACGCCTCTGCCGAGGTCGTGGGCCGCGTGCGTAAGCTGCTCAACGACAACGGCGTGTTCTGGCAGATGGCCGAGCTCGGCAAGACCGACGCGGGCGGCGGCGGCACAGTCGCCAAGTTCATGGCGCAGCGCAACATCGACACGCTCGACGCGGGCGTTCCCGTGCTCTCCATGCACGCGCCTTATGAGACGGTCGCCAAGCTCGACTGCTATATGACCTACAAGACCATGCGTGTGATCTTTGAGCAGAATTGACGAAAAAACGGCAGGGGAACCACCCTGCCGTTGTCATGCTGTTAGGTTAATGTAAAGAATCTGTAACTTTGCTTGTTTCCGCGCTTAGAGCGTGGTACACTGAGTGCTAAGAAATACAGAAAAGGAAGTTTTGCCATGACGAAGCTCTATACCGACACCTCGGCCAATCTGCCGCTCACGCTGCTGCGCGAGTACGATATCGCGGTCATTCCGTTTTCCTACACGGTCAACGGCATGGCGGAGGACTACAACGAGGAGACGGACTTCGACGGCAAGGCCTTCTACGACGCCATGCGCCGGGGCGCCGAGGTCAAGACCTCGATGGTCAACCCCGCAACGGCGGCGGCGTTCTTTGAACGCGCGCTCGCGCAGGGCGACGATGTGCTCTACGTCGGTATGTCCGGCGGCATCAGCGGCACGGCGCACGCCGCCGCGCTCGCGGCGGAGGAGCTGCGGGAAAAATATCCTCACGCCAAAATCATGACCATCGACACCTATGCCGCCTCCCTCGGCGAGGGTCTGCAGGTGCTCGAGGCGGCGGAGCTGCTGCGCGCGGGCAGGAGCTTTGAGGAGGTCGGTGACCGCATTCTCGCGCGCCGCCCCCACATGTGCCAGTTCTTCACGGTGGACGATCTCAACTACCTCAAGCGCGGCGGGCGCATCTCCGGCGCGGCGGCGCTGGTCGGCTCGGTGCTCGGCATCAAGCCCATCCTGCGCGGCGACGAGACGGGCCACATCGTTTCCTGCGGCAAGGTGCGCGGGAATAAGAAGGCCTACGCCGAGCTGGCGGACTATTTCGACAAGCGCGCGCTGGATAAGACCGCGCGCATCGGCATCGCCCACGCGGACAACCGCGAGGGGACGGATTATCTGCTCGGTCTTCTGCGCGAAAGGGGCTTTACCGGCGAATGCCTCGAGGTCTACTACGAGCCGGTCACCGGCGCGCACGTCGGCCCCGGCACGGTGGCGCTCTTTTTCTACGGCACGGAAAAATAACAGGATACATAGCGGGAAAGCATACGGCGCGCCGTATGCTTTCTCATTTTCTGCAAATCCTACCTTGTGAGAAAAGAGGAGGGATGCGCCATGACGGAACCGACAAAGCCGAACGAGAACGAGGAGCAGAGGTCTGCGCCCGAGCAGACGCCGCCCATGCAGCCCATCGTGGATATGGGAGCCGTGACCACGCGCACCGCGCGCGGCACGGTCTACTGCCTGACGGTCGTCGGGCAGATCGAGGGCCACAGCCTTCTGCCCAATACCGTGAAAACGACCAAGTACGAGCACGTTCTGCCGCTGCTCGCGGCGCTCGACGAGAGCGAGGAGATCGACGGCGTGCTGCTGCTCCTCAACACCTGCGGCGGCGATGTGGAGGCGGGGCTTGCCATCGCCGAGCTGATCGCGGGTATGAGGAAGCCGACCGTTTCGCTCGTGCTCGGCGGGGGACACTCCATCGGCGTGCCGCTGGCCGTTGCGCCGAAGCGCTCGCTCATCGCGCCGAGCGCGTCCATGACCGTCCACCCCATCCGCACGAACGGAACGCTTATCGCCGCGCCGCAGACCTATCACTATTTCGACCGCCTGCAGGAGCGCATCGTGCGCTTCGTGACAAAGAATTCCGGCATATCCGAGAAAAAGCTGCTTGCGCTCATGCTGGCCGCCGAGGACATGGCCGCCGACGTCGGCAGCATCCTCTACGGCGAGGAGGCGGTGGCGGACGGGCTCATCGACCGCGTCGGCACGCTCGCCGATGCCTATGAGGAGCTTTACACGCTCATCGCCGCATCCCGTGCGGCGACGAAGTCGCGGCGGAAACGCGCGGCACAGGAAAAATAAAGCGAAAAGACGCCCGACGGGCGTCTTTTTTACACTCTGTTCATCATTCACTCTTGAAAAACGAGGGGGAAAATGGTATAGTACATAAGTTAAAATATGTCTTTTTCTGCCTATTTTTACTCCCTTGCACAAAGGAGATCACGGAATGTACTTAAAAGCGCTCGAAATTCAAGGATTTAAGAGCTTTCCCGATAAAACCGTATTGAACTTCGGTGAGGATATCACCGCCATCGTCGGCCCCAACGGCAGCGGCAAGTCCAACGTGTCGGACGCGATCCGCTGGGTCATGGGCGAGCAGTCGAGCAAATCGCTGCGCGGCGCGAAGATGGAGGACGTCATCTTCGGCGGCACGGAAAAGCGCAGCCAGATGGGCTTCGCGCAGGTGACGCTCGTGCTCGACAACACCGAGCACATCTTCCCCCGGATGGAGGAGAGCGAAGTTGCCGTCACCCGCCGGTATTACCGCAGCGGCGAGAGTGAATACTACATCAACAAGCAGAGCGTGCGCCTGCGTGACGTGAACGAGCTGTTCATGGATACCGGCATGGGCCGCGAGGGCTATTCCATCGTCGGTCAGGGCAAGATCGACGAGATATTGTCGGTCAAGAGCGCTGACCGCCGCGAGATCTTCGAGGAGGCGGCGGGCATCTCCAAGTTCCGCCACCGCAAGGAGGAGACGGAGCGCAAGCTCGAGCGCACGGAGGAGAACCTCGTGCGCATCAACGACAAGATCGCCGAGCTGGAGCTGCAGGTCGGGCCGCTGCGCTCGCAGGCGGAGAAGGCGAAGAAATATCTGATCCTCCGCGACGAGCTGCGCACGCTGGAGATCTCCGTCTGGCTCGAAAACCTGGACAAGATCAAGACCGATTCCATCAAGCTCAACACCGACTATGCTCTTGCCCAGCAGGAGCTGGAGCGCGCGAACGCCGCGCTGGACGAGCTGTACGCCGCCTCCGAGCAGTTTGCGGAAAAGGCACACGCGAACGACATGGAGCAGGAGCGCCTGCGCACCGAGTGCGCCGAGCTGGACGCGAAGCGCAGCGAGGAGGACGCCGCTGTGGCGGTGCTGCGCACGGGCATCGAGCACAACCGTGCGAGCATCGAGCGCGTGGAGAATGACCTGCGCGACCAGTCGGGCCGCGCGGAGAGCCTGACCGCGCAGATCGCTGCGAAGCACGCGCGCATCGAGGAGCTTGCCGCGCAGGCGGCGGAGCTCGAGGAGGAGCTTCGCGCCTTCCTCGCGCAGGCGGAGGAGCTTGCCCGCACGGCCGGCGAGGCCGGCAGCGAGGTCGAGGCTCTGCGCGCGAAGGAAGCGCTGGCGGCCTCCGACGCGGCGGACTGCCGCGCGGACATGAGCGCGATGAACGCAGGCCTTGCCGAGCTGACCGAGCGCCGCGCGGCGCTTGAAGCGGAGAGCGAGAGCGTGGACGGTCAGCTGACCGAGAAGCGCAGGGCTGCGTCCGCGTCCCGCCGCGCCCTTGAGGAGGCGCAGGAGGAGGCCGACGCCGTGCGCAACATCATCTCCGGCCATACCCTCAAGATGGAGGGGCGCGTCAAGCGCGAGGAGACGGCGCGGCAGAAGAGCATCGACCTCACCATGGAAAAGAACAACCTCGACTCCCGCATCCACCTTCTGAGCGAGATGGAGAAGGAGTACGAGGGCTTCAATAAGGCGGTCCGTCTGATCATGCAGGCGGCGGAGAAGAACGCGCTGCGCGGCGTGCACGGGCCGGTCGCCAACCTGATGACGACCGACAAGCGCTATGCCGTCGCCATCGAGATCGCTCTCGGCGCGGGGATGCAGAACGTGGTCGTGGACCGCGAGGAGGACGCCAAGAGCGCCATCAACTTCTTAAAGCAGCGCGACGGCGGCCGCGCGACCTTCCTGCCGCTGACCGCCATCCGCGGAGACGTGCTGCGCGAGGCGGGCGTCGAGCGCGAGTACGGCTACGTCGGCGTCGCGTCGCAGCTCGTGCAGTTCGATAAGCGGTACGCGGAAATTTTCAACAATCTGCTCGGCCGCACCGTCGTGGTCGAGGATATGGACTGCGGCATCGCCATCGCGAGAAAGTACAGCAATCGCTTCCGCATCGTCACGCTCGACGGACAGGTACTGAACCGCGGCGGCAGCATGACCGGCGGCTCGGTGAGCCGCAGCGCGGGCATTTTGAGCCGCGCCAACGAGCTCAAGGAGCTGACTGCCCAGCGGGAAGCCTTAACGGAAAAGCTCGATGCCGCGCTCCGCGAGGCGGACGAGGCCAAGCGCGACCTGAACGCCGCGCAGTATGAGCTGGACGTTGCGCGCGAGCAGCAGCGCGGCGCGGAGGACGCGGTGCTCCGCCTGACGGGCGAAAAGAAGCAGTACGATATGCTGCTCGAATCGCTCCGCACGCGGGAGAGCGACATCGCCGCCGAGCTCGAGAGCATTACCGCGCGCACGGAGGAGCTGAAAAAGGCAGCCGCCGCCCGCGAGGAGGAGATCAAAAAGCACGAGGCCGAGGCCGCACGCTGCCGTGCGGAGAGCGAGGAAAAGCTCGCCGGCCAGAACGAACTCCAACGCGACAGCGCGCACCTCGGCGACGAGATCGCCGCGCGCAAGAGCACGCTTGCGGGCTTTACCGCCGAGCGGGAGACGACCGAACGCGCGCTGGGCGACCTCGAGACGCTCGCCCAGCAGATGCGCGGCGACGAGGACGGACGCCGTGCGCTCATCGAGGACTACCGCGCGAAGATCAAGGCCGCAGAGGAGGAGATCGCGCAGCATGACGCGGTGACCGCTTCTCTGCGCGCCGACGCCGAGAAGCGCAGGGCGGAGCTGGCGGAGCTGGCGGAGGCCAAGCTGGCGCTTGAGGGCGAGCGCAGCGCGAACGACCGCAGATACCGCGAGTGCAATGAGCTGCTCTCTCAGACACAGGCCGCCGCGGGCAGGCTCGAGCAGAAGCGTGTTACCGCCGCGATGGAGGAAAAGCAGATATTGGATAAGCTGTGGGAGAGCTACGAGCTGTCCCACTCCGCGGCACAGGAGCAGCGCATCGAGCTGGAGAGCGTGCCGAAGGCGAGCCGCCGCATCAATGAATTGAAGCGCGAGATCAACGGCCTCGGCAATGTCAACGTCGGCGCCATCGAGGAATTCGACCGCGTGAACACGCGCTATACCTACCTCACCGGACAGCGCGACGATGTGGAAAAGGCCAAGGAGGAGCTGCTGGGCGTCATTGAGAACATCACGAGCGAGATGACGGTCATCTTCAAAGAGCAGTTCGCTCTCATCCGCGAGAGCTTTCAGGAGACCTTCCTCGAGCTCTTCGGCGGCGGCAAGGCCACGCTTGAGCTGGAGGACGAGAACGCCGTGCTCGACTGCGGCATCGAGATCAAGGTCCAGCCGCCGGGCAAGGCGCTCAAGACGCTCTCGCTGCTCTCCGGCGGCGAGAAGGCGTTCGTCGCCATCGCGCTCTACTTCGCCATTCTCAAAGTCCACCCCACGCCGTTCTGCGTGATGGACGAGATCGAGGCGGCGCTCGACGAGCCGAACGTCATCCGCGTGGCGCACTATATGCGCCGCATCTGCGACAAGACGCAGTTCATCGTCATCACCCACCGCCGCGGCACGATGGAGGCCGCCGACGTGCTCTACGGTGTGACGATGCAGGAGCGCGGCGTGAGCAAGGTGCTGACCATCAACATGAACGACATGGCGAAAGAACTGAACATCAAGGGGTAAGACGATGGGTATTTTTGCAAGGATCAAAAAGGCGTGGTATGACAGCATCATCTGGGAGACCATCGACGAGGATTTCTACGACGAGCTGGAGGAGAGCCTGATCATGGCAGACCTCGGCGCGTCGGTCGCGGCGGACGCTGTGAAGGAGCTGCGTAAGGTCGTATACGAAAAGAGCATTCAGCGCGGCGACGACGTCAAGCAGGCGCTGCGCGATATTTTGGAAAAGAAGCTCGAGGTCGGCGATACGAGCCTCGACCTCTCCACGACGCCGAGCGTCGTGCTCATCATCGGCGTGAACGGCGTGGGCAAGACCACGAGCATCGGCAAGCTCGCCAACCGCTACAAAAAGCAGGGCAAGCGCGTGCTGCTGTGCGCGGCGGATACCTTCCGCGCGGCGGCGGCGGACCAGCTCGAGATCTGGGCAGACCGCGCGGGCGTGGAGATCGTGCGCAGCCGCGAGGGTGCCGATCCCGGCGCGGTGCTGTTCGACTCGCTGCAGGCGGCGAAGGCGAGAAATGTGGACGTCGTGTTCTGCGATACGGCGGGCCGCCTGCACAACAAGGCGAACCTGATGCAGGAGCTGGCAAAGCTGCGCAAGATCATCGACCGTGAAACGCCGGACGCCGCCAAGGAGACGTTGCTCGTGCTCGACGCGACCACGGGGCAGAACGGCTTGCAGCAGGCGAAGGTGTTCCGCGAGACGGCGGGCCTGACCGGCATCATCCTTACGAAGCTGGACGGCACGGCCAAGGGCGGCATCTGCGTCGCCATCGCGCAGGAGCTTGGCGTGCCGGTGAAGTTCGTCGGCCTCGGCGAGGGCATCGACGATCTGCAGCCCTTTGACGCGAAGGAGTATGTCAACGCGCTCATCTGAGCGAAATACAACGGGAGGAGACCGTATGGAGATCACGAATGTATGCCCCTACTGCGGAGGGGAAATGCGCGAGGGCGCGCTCCCCGCGTACAAGTATCCGCTTACATGGTGTCCGCGCAATGAGCAGGGCGGCATCGTGGAGGGGGAACCCGTTCGGCTGAGCAAGACGCCTGTACTCGGAGGCGTCTATGCACCCGCGCGTTACTGCGAGAGCTGCCGCGTGGTGATCGTTCCCGTGCCGGAGATCGAGACCTTTGCGGACAAGGCCGGCAAATGGCTGGATAAAACGCTCGGCTCGCTCGGCGACAGGATAGACCTTGCGGCGGAGCGCCGCGAGGAGGAGAAGGCCGCGCGGGAGAGAGAAGAAAAACGGAACAAGGACCCGTGGGAGGTATAGCATGAAGCTGGTATTGGCAACACAGAACCCCAAGAAATTAAAGGAAATGAACGAGATCCTCCGCCATCTCGGCGTGGAGGTCGTGAGCGAGGCGGAGCTGGGCGTGAGGATCGAGGTCGAGGAGACCGGCGAGACCTTCACCGACAACGCCCGCCTGAAAGCGACGGCGGTGATGCAGGCGACCGGCCTGCCCGCTGTGGCGGACGACTCCGGCCTCTGCGTGGACGCGCTCAACGGCGGCCCCGGCGTGTACAGCGCGCGCTTCGGCGGCGAGGGACTGGACGACAAGGGACGCTACACATTGCTCCTCGAGATGCTGCGCGGGCAGACCGACCGCGCCGCGCACTTCCACACCTCCATCGTCTGTGCGTTCCCGAACGGCGACGAGCTGGTGTGCGAGGGTGAGTGCCCGGGCACCATCGCGTTCGCGCCGATGGGCGAGGGTGGCTTCGGCTACGATCCCGTATTCTTTGTGCCTGAGCTGCGCAAGACCTTCGGCCAGCTCACGGCGGAGGAAAAGGCGTCCGTCTCGCATCGCGGGAAAGCGCTGTGCGCCTTTGCCGCGGCACTCGACGACTATCTGAAAGGAAACGAATAAATGGAACTGACCGGAAAGCAGCGCGCCCAGCTGCGCGCCATGGCGAATGAGCTGGAGCCCATCGTCCACATCGGCAAGGACGGCATCGGCGAGAATCTCGTCAAGCAGGCGAACGACGCGCTTGAGGCGCGCGAGCTCATCAAGTGCCGCGTGCTCGATAACAGTATGTTCACCGCGCGCGAGGCGTGCGACGAGCTCAGCCGCCTCACCCGCTCCGAGCAGGTGCAGGTCATCGGCACGAAATTCGTGCTCTATCGCGAGACGCACGCCAAGCCCAAGGAAAAGCGCATCGCGCTCGTGAAGGATAAGAAGAAAAAGACCGTCTGAACAGGACGATAAAGAGGGATTTTCATTGAAGATCGGAATTTACGGCGGCAGCTTCAACCCGCCGCATCTGGGGCACCAGAACGCCGCCGTCGAGGCGGCGGAGAAGTGCGCGCTGGATAAGCTCCTGCTCATTCCGGCGGGTATCCCGCCGCACAAGGTGATGGAGCAGGGGAGCCCCGCGAACGAACACCGCCTCGCCATGACGCGCCTCATGGGCGGACAGGCCGCGCTTCAAAGCGGCGTCGAGGTCGAGGTGCTCGACCTCGAGATGGCGCGCGAGGGCAAGAGCTATACCGTCGATACGCTCCGCGCCCTGCGCCGGCAGTACCCCAACGACGAGCTGCTGCTCTTTATGGGGACGGATATGTTCTTCTCCTTTGAGGGCTGGTGCGCGCCGGAGGAGATCGCAAAGCTCGCGAAAGTTGTTGCTTTCTACCGCAACGCGGATGACAGCGCCGCGGCCTTTGCCGCGCAGGCGGAAAGACTCCGCGCGCGCTTCGGCGGCAGCTTTGAAGCGCGCGCGCTCGACCGCGTGATCGAGGTCTCCTCGACCGCGCTGCGCGCGGGCATGGCAAGCGGCACGAGCGAAGCGATGCTCGAGCCGCAGGTCTACGGCTATATCCTGCGCGAGCATTTATACGGAACAAATCTTGATCTCAAGCGTCTAACGGTACAGCAGCTCCGTCCCATCGCGCTGAGCTATCTCAAGGCGAAGCGCTGCGCCCATGTGCTCGGCACGGCGGCGACGGCGGTGAAGCTGGCGGAGAAATACGGCGCGGACGTTCACCGTGCGGAGGTCGCGGGACTGCTGCACGACTGCACAAAGAAGCTCTCGATGCCGGAGCAGCTCGCGCTGTGCGAGAAGTACGGCATCGCGCTCGACGCGCTGGAGAAAAAGGCGCTCAAGCTGCTCCACGCCAAGACCGGCGCGGCGCTCGCGCGGGACGTGTTCGGCGTGGACGATGAAATTTACAATGCGATCCTCTGGCACACGACCGGAAAGCCGGACATGACGGTGCTGGAAAAGGTCATCTACCTCGCGGACTTCATCGAGCCGACGCGCAATTTTCCGGGCGTGGACGCGCTGCGGAGGACCGTGTGGGAGGATCTGGACCGCGGGCTTCTGATGGGCCTTGAAATGACGGTCGAGGAAATGGAGGAGATGGGGAACCCCATCCACGTCAACACCTTGGCGGCACGTGATTATCTGAAAGGAAAGACAAATGAAGGGAAAGCGGGAAGCGGACAACAACTTTAACTTCAAATCGGAAAAGCTCGACGAGCTGCGCTCCCGTGTGGACGCGGCCTTCGACGAGCACGGCGACGAGGCGTGGGAGCAGATCAAGGGCATTTTTGCCCATCCCAAAAGGCTGATCCTCACCGTGCTGGCGGCGGTGCTGCTCGTCGGCGTGATCACCGTCGGCGGCTATCTGCTGAAGATCCGTGCGCCGGAGCTGCCGAACCGGGACGGCGACACGCAGGACCCAGGTCAGACCGACGTCGATCTGGATTACGGCGACGGTGTGCGTCCGCGCGTGAGCGGCGAGCGGAAAAGCAAGGACTTCTACACGGTCCTTGTGCTCGGCCGCGACACGGGCGGAGGCGGCAACACCGACACGATGCTGCTCGCGAGCTACGATGTGACGAACCAGAAGGCGACGGTCATGTCCATCCCGCGCGACACGATGGTGAACGTCCCATGGGATGTGAAGAAGATCAACTCCGTCTACAACTACTACGGCGGGGGCGATAAGGGCATCAAGGCGCTCTATAAGGAGATCTCCCAGCTCGTCGGCTTTGAGCCGGATTATCAGGTGGTCGTGGAGTGGGAGGCCGTCGGCGCGATCGTGGAGGCCATCGGCGGCGTGTACTTCGACGTGCCCTACAACATGGACTACCATGACCGATATCAGGATCTTGTCATCGAGCAGGAAAAGGGCTACCGCAAGCTCAACGGCGACGACGCCATGCAGGTCATCCGCTGGCGCAAGAACGACTCCAACAGCCCCTACGGCAACCCGCAGATCGGTGACAGCGGGCGTATGCAGATCCAGCAGGATTTCCTCAAGGCGGTCATCAAGCAGCTTCTGCAGCTCAAGAACGTGGCCAACCTCGGTAAGCTCGCCGAGGTGTTCCGGGAGAATGTGGAGACCGACCTCTCCTTTGAAAACATCCTCTGGTTCGGCAAGCAGGCGGTGATCGGCGGCCTTTCGCTGGAGAACGTGAGCTTCATGACCATGCCTTGGACGGGCGTATACGTCTACAGCCGCACGCTCAGCGCCGAGTACGGCAGGACGATGAAGCTCGACTATGTGGTGCCACAGGCCAACGCGCTGCTGGACCTGGTGAACGATTCCCTCAGTCCGTTCACGGAAAAATTCACGCTGCGCGATCTGGATATCATGTCCGTCAACGCGGACGGCTCGCTCGCCTCCTCCACCGGACGGGTGGAGGACAGCAAGGCGGCGGCCGCGCCGCCGGTGTTCGTTGATCCGTACACGGGAAGGATCGCGAACAGCTCGGAGAGCACGGGCGGCGAAACGGAAGAAAACGATCCGCCGGCAGAGGTGACCTCGGGGAGCCTGACGGTCATCGGCGAGGCGACGGGAAACGAATAAATCGGAAAGGGAAAAGAGAATGGTAAACGCAAAGGAAATGGCGCTTGCGGCCGCCAAGGCGCTCGACAGCAAGAAGGGCCGTGACATCAAGGTGCTGGAGATCGACAAGATCACCACGCTGGCGGATTATTTCGTCATCTGCTCTGGCGGCAGCAACACGCAGATCAACGCGCTGTGCGACGAGGTGGAAAAGGAGCTGGATCAGCTCGGCGAGCAGCCCATTCACCGCGAGGGCTATCGCGGCGGCACCTGGGTGCTGCTGGACTACGGCTGCGTGGCGATCCATGTGTTCAACGAGGAGGCCCGCGCGTTCTACGGGCTGGAGCGTCTGTGGAGCGACGGCCACGCGCTGGACCTCACCGGCGTGCTGACGCCGGACGCGGCAAAATAAAAGCGTAATAGAAGCGACTATGGAAATACAGAAGGAGAAAGTCATGAAGTACGATTTCGCAGCCATTGAGAAAAAATGGCAGGACAAGTGGGAGCAGGAAAAGCCCTACGCCGCCGTGACCGGCGATCCGAGACCGAAATTCTACGGGCTCATCGAGTTCCCGTACCCTTCCGCCGCCGGATTGCACGTCGGCCATCCGCGCCCCTTTACGGCAATGGACATCATCTGCCGCAAGAAGCGGATGCAGGGCTACAACGTCCTCAACCCCATCGGCTTTGACGCCTTCGGTCTGCCGACCGAGAACTTTGCCATCAAGAACCACATCCATCCCGCCATCGTCACGCAGCAGAACATCAAGAACTTCACCCGCCAGCTCAAGATGCTCGGCTACGGCTTCGACTGGGACCGTGTGGTGGACACCACCGACCCCAATTACTACAAGTGGACGCAGTGGATCTTCCTGCAGATGTTCAAGCATGACCTGGCCTACAAGACCACCATGCCCGTCAACTGGTGCACGAGCTGCAAGTGCGTGCTGGCAAACGAGGAGGTCGTCGAGGGTGTTTGCGAGCGCTGCGGCAGCGAGGTCATCCGCAAGGAAAAGAGCCAGTGGATGCTGCGCATCACGAAGTACGCCGACCGCCTGATCGACGATCTGGACGATGTGGACTTCATCGAGCGCGTCAAGACCCAGCAGCGCAACTGGATCGGCCGCTCCACCGGTACGGAGGTCACCTTCAAGACCAACACCGAGGACGACATCACCGTCTATACCACCCGTGTGGATACGCTCTTCGGCGTGACCTACACGGTCATCTCTCCCGAGCACCCGCTGCTCAAGAAGTGGCAGCCCCTTATCAAGAACTGGGACGAGGTCGCCGCCTATCAGGAGGCCGCCGCCCGCAAGACGGTACTGGCCGCGGGCTGCCGGGAAATTCAGCTCTCGGACGAGGAAAAGGAACGCTTCCGCGAGCTGGTTCAGCCGCTGTATGAAAAATACGCCGGGCCGTATCTCGAACTGGTAAAGAAGATTCAACAAGGGTAAACGAAAAGGCTTTCTCTGCCGCGGCAGAAAGAGCCTTTTCAAAGATTGTTTTATGCCACCAGGCACCACAGCGGGGTGGTGATGAGGGAGAGCGCCGTGGAAACGGCCACGATGCAGGGATGCCGGATGGTCTTGAGGATAACGGCTTTCCGGTGAGCACGCTTTTCTTCCGGAGTGGTGGGGGCAGCCCCGGCACCATGCATAAAGTAGCTCACGCCCACTGACCACATGGCCATCCGCTGGGGGATGAGGAAGATGGAGGTGAGCATCAGGCCCTCAGCACCAAAGATTCCCTCCATGATACTTCTCCTCACTTTTGGACGCGGCCCCGTGTGTTGAGATTCTGATTCAAAGTATAAAAAATTCTTTGCCGCAAATCAAGGCTTTCACCATGCAACTTCCGGAGAAATGGTATGAAAGAACGGCATGATGTGCCCGCAAACGCCCCAAAAGCGGGTGTCTGGAACGAAACTGCGGATTTCTCGGAAAACTTTCACAAAAGATGTCGCTTTTCTTTGGCAGATGTGCTATACTAACAATATCTATCAATCATTTGTGAAACAGCAGGGAGGAGAACATTCATGCAGCATGAAACCGTGATCGTGCTGGACTTTGGCGGCCAGTATAATCAGCTGATCGCGCGCCGCGTCCGCGAGAACAATGTCTACTGTGAAATCTATTCCTATAAAACCGATCTGTCGGTTATCAAGGCAAAGAACCCCAAGGGTATCATCTTTA